>Ga0179592_10000091_pt1 | contig 39056 bp, 30 predicted proteins | sample CZODoug2_1_08_16_FD_148623 | JGI IMG/M metagenome (GOLD analysis project Ga0179592, IMG submission 148623) | Vadose zone soil fungal communities from Angelo Coast Range Reserve, California, USA - CZODoug2_1_08_16fungal (Illumina Assembly) | ecosystem: Environmental > Terrestrial > Soil > Vadose...
TCATCACCTCAGCCGACGTGAGCCGCGTCTCCGGACGGTCCGGCGACAGGGTGGCACTCCACGCCGTGATCGGCGGCACGCAGAACATCTTTGAGGGTTCGCATCTGCTGGTTGCCCTGGGTAAGACGCCGAACACCGCTGGGTTGGGCCTCGAGCGTGCCGGCATCACGCTGACTCCCTCGGGCTATGTAAGCGTGAACGACAGGCTGGAGACGACGGCTCCCGCCGTGTGGGCGATGGGCGACTGCGCGGGAAGCCCGGCGTTCACCCATATGGCGTACGACGATTTCCGTATCGTCAGGGACAATCTGCGCGGCAGGCAGCGCAGCGCCGCCGGAAGGCAAGTGCCTTTCTGTCTGTTTACCGAACCCGAGCTGGCCCGCGTCGGACTGAACGAGGTCGACGCCAAACGACAGGGCGTCACCTATCGTCTGACGGAGCACCCCGTCTCGGCAATCCTTCGCAGCCGCGCGACGGGCGAAACGCGTGGCAAGCTCAAGGCTCTGATTGGGGAAGACGATCGGATTCTCGGATTCACCGCGTTCGGCCCGCGAGCCGGCGAGTTGCTGCCGCCGGTCCAAATCGCGATGCGGACGGGGCTTTCCTACCATGCGATAGAGGAGCTGATCGTCGCGCATCCCACTTACGCGGAGGGGCTAGTTTCGCTTTTCTCAAACATCAAGCCGCCGCGCCTGGATTCACAGGGAGCGTGAACTGGACCGTCGCACCGTGAGGTACATTGGGCGCCGCCCAGATGCGCCCGCCGTGAAGTTCGATGATGGAACGGCAGATCGATAGTCCCATCCCTAAGCCGCTGGATTTAGTGGTGTAGAAAGTATCGAACAGCTGACCTGCGTCATCAGCGGAGAAGCCAACACCGCAGTCCTTCACCGTGACCCGCACTTGTTGCGGGCCATCTTGCTCCGAACGTATGGTGAGCTCGCGCGCTCGATCGGTGATCGGTTGCATTGCTTCGACGCCGTTGATCACCAGATTGAGGATCACCTGCTGTAGTTGAACTTTATCGGCAAGAATGACCGGGAGCCCGCTCGCCTGTTCCATTCGCAGCGCCACTCGGGAACTCGAGAGCTCATGCTGCACCAAGGTCAGCGCCTCGCTCAGGACCTCATTGAGATTGAGCGGCGCCATTTTCGTGTCGGCCTTTTTCGCGAGCGTACGGACGCGGCGAATGACCTCACCGGCCCGAGTGCCGTCACGGACGATTCGCTCGAGTGCGGCGTGCACTTCGGGGAGATTGGGCTGTTCGTGATCGAGCCAGGTCTGGCATGCCTCGGCGTTGATGAGTACGGCACCGAGCGGCTGATTGACCTCATGAGCGATCGAGGCGGTCAGCTCGCCCAGGCTGGTCACGCGCATCACGTGCGCCAGGTCGGTCTGGGTTTTGTGCAGCTCATGCTCCGCCAGCCGGATCGCGCTGACATCCATCACCGAAGCGATGAACTCGACGTCGCCTGCCTCATCGCGGAAGGCTCGGGCTACGACATGAACGTGTTTGACCCTTTCATCCGGCATGCGCAATCGATACTCGTGGGCATAATCCTGTCCGTCGTTTGATGCGCGCTCAACGACTTGCCAGAAAGCAGCAATATCGTCCGGGTGAACTCGGCGTCGCGCCAGTTCCAGCGTCGGAGTGATCGACGGATCGTACTCAAAGATGCTGAAAGTTTCCTCTGTCCAGTATACTTTCTCGCTGAAGGGCATCCAGGCACAAGTACCCGTATGACTGAGCCTCTGGGCTTCGCTCAAATAAGCCTCACTGCGCCGCAATTCGTCATAGAGTTGCACGTTCTCCAGCGAAATGGCCGCCTGTGAGGCGAGCAGCTTGAGAACGGCGAGCTTGGCGGAGGTGAACACGCGCGGCGCCAGATTGTTCTCAAGATACAGTGCGCCTACGAGCTTGCCCAGTTTGACGAGGGGAACGCAGAGCACGGAGCGGGCGCGCCTCTCACGGACGTACTCGTCCGCGGAGAATGGGAATTGGGCCGAGGCATCGTCCAGGATCACGCTGTCCTGCGTGCGCACCGCGATGTGCAGCACGGATTCGCTAAGATCGGTCGGCGTGACCGCCGAGTTTCGCAGTGTCACCTCAATGTTGCTGCCGCCGGTCCGCGCCTCCGCTGCGATCCGCGGCTCGGTTGCCGTGATGAGAATAAGCAGGCCCCGCTCGGCCCCGGCATGCTCGAGCGAAATTCTCATGAGCGTTTCGATGAGCTTGCAGAGCTCGATCTCGCTCGACACGGCCTGCGAAGCCTTGACCACGGTCCCGACGTCCAGTTGTTCGAGAGGCGCGCTGACCGTCGCACTCAGCGCAGGCGAGGCCGTCTCCTCAATCAACCTGGGATGGCGTTGGTCGAGCTGCCGTACTTTGCCGTGCGCGCCCCAGCGCAAATAGCAGTCCCGCGAGCCTCGCAGATAGTCATGCGCGATGCGCTCGACGCCGCGCGCGGCGTAAAACCCCGCTGCGACTTCGTGGGCCAGGCCTTCGTTCTGCACGAAGGCGTGCTCGCGAGCCAATCCAATCGCTTGCTCGTAGAGACGCATAGCCTCGGCGTCCCGCCCCTCGAGGCGCGCGATCTCGGCCGACACCAGGGCGTGTTTGTCGCCAAACGTCGGCGGATAATTCTCGGCCCACTCGCGCAACTGTTCCCGGTGCGCCGCCAGGAGATCGCGCCACCCGGCCCGTTCATCGGCAGAAGCCTTCTCGTAAAGCGCCGCCACCGTCAGCGCAGTGTAGTAGAAGTAGTCGAGCAAAAAGATCTGGGTGGGTTCCCCGCGAAGCACCGGTTTCGCCATGCTTGCTGCCGCCAGAGCCTCGGTATAGTCCCCCGACAGGAATCGCGCCTTCAGCTTGAGGATCCAGTACAAACAAATCATCGTGTTCATCCGGTCGCCCGTCAGCTGCGCCTCGAATGCCGCCTCATCGAACTGCGAGTCGCTGAAGGTTGAGAAGTTCGCAGTGCGGCCTTGCATGGCCGCGATGAAGCGTTGCTGGCTCATGATGAGGTCCGCGACATCGCGGAACTTGGCTCTGCGAGCGAAGTCCAGTGCCATCTCCGACTCCCGCCATACGGCGTCGAGCGGATCGTTCCGCAGGAGAAATCCTGTGATGGATTGGTGCATGCTGTAGCAAGCGTAAGTCAGATTGCCGGTCTCGGTGGCGCTGCGAGTTACCGCTCGACGCAACTCGATCGCGCTCGTGATCGGCTGCGTCCAGAGGCTGACGGCAGCCAGATCGTGGTAGGCCTTCGTCTGGTAGGCCGTGAAGCCGTGTTTCTCGACCAGGTCGCAGGCGAGCCTGGCGAGGCGGTAGCCCTCGCGATGACGGTGAAAGGCCGGTCCGAGCATAGACCCGAGGCAAGCGTAGCCGTGCGCCGAAGGGCCGCTCATGCCATGCTGCATGCTGATATTGACCATGCGGCACACGAGCATGCAATACAAATGGAAGTCGGTAAACCAGCTGACTTCGGCAAGGATCGAGAACACTTGCATCGCCGCCTGCAGTTCCGGATCAGTCATCAGCGGCAGATCGATCAGACTCTCGATCGGGCGCCTATTGAGATTCCGCCAGATCGTCTCGTATTCAGCCTCGACCTCTTCCCAGCGCGGATGTGCCGGCAGGTCAATGCGGAACAAGCGCAGGCACGCGAGCGCGTTGTCCACGGCCAATGGGTATTCCCCCTGCACGGTATGCAAACGGACCATCAGGTCATAGACGGCCGCCTGGTCGACTTTCGATGCCGCGCGCTGCAATAGCTCCGCGATCAGCTGCCCGGTTTTTTCGGAGTTGCCGCTTAGAAGCTCGCACTGCGCGCGCTCGAGCCACAGATTGAATGTCAACTCGTACTGGCCGTACCAGTCCTGCTCGTCCATCAGCACCGTGCCCGAGGCGAGATACGCGCGCGCTGACGCATACGCTGCCGACGCTTTGGCCTTGCGCCCGGCGCGCAGGTTGATAATCGCCACGCGGATCTTTTCGTCCGGATCGTCAATCAACTCGGCGCCTCGATAGAACTGGTTCGCGACCTCGAACAGTTGTTCGGTGACCTCGTTTACCGTCATGTGCGCGAGCAGCTTACGGCCGATATTCAGATGAATTGCGGCACGACGCTGTTCGGGAAATAGCGAATATGCCGCCTGCTGTATCCGGTCATGGAGGAATTGATAGACCTCACCCTGCTGAACGACGAGGCCGGCGTGGACGGCTTCCCATAGGCTCTCGCGCGTGGCCTCTTCGGTTTTGCTTTGAATCATGGATAGTCTGCCAATCTCTGCCATGTTGCCCAGGCAGGCGAGGTGCTTCAGCGCATCCTGCGTGGCGATCGACAACCGCTTCAGTTTCCGCACCATGAGGTCCACCACGTTGTCGGTGTAGTTCTTGGCGTGGATGCGATCGATGTCCCAGCCCCAAGCGTGAGCGACGGAATCGAACGCGATCAGACCCTCGTCGGCCAACGCGATCAAGAACTGAATCGCGAAGAAAGGTATGCCGGCGGTCCTCTCGTTTACGAGCTCTGCCAGGGATCGTACGCGCTCGGGCTCGCGGTGCAGGGCATCGGCGATGAGCCGGCCGATATCGCCGAGCGCGAGCGGCGCGAGCACGATCTCATGCACCCTCGCATCGGTCTTGCGGATCGCCTCGAGCGTGCGCATCAGCGGATGTGACGGACCGACCTCATTGTCTCGGTAGGCCCCGACCAGCAGCAGGTGCCCCACTTCCGAGTGCGCGACCAGGTGCTCGAGCAGATCGAGCGTCGCGCCATCCAGCCATTGCAAATCGTCAAGGAACAATGCGAGCGGGTGCTCCTTGCGCGCAAACACGCTGAGGAAGCGGCGGAATACCATCTGGAAGCGGTTCTTTGCCTCTTGCGGCGGCAGTTCCGCAACCGGCGGCTGTTTCCCGATGATTAGCTCGAGTTCGGGAACGAGGTTCACGATGAGCTGACCATTCGAGCCGAGCGCCTCGCTGCAGGAATCCCGCCAACGTCCAAGTTCCGTCTCGCTCCGACTCAGTAGCGAGCGCACCAGGCTCTGGAGGGATTGTCCCAACGTGGCGTATGGGATGTCGCGTTTATATTGGTCAAATTTGCCGGACGCGTAGAGCCCGCGCGATCGAACCAGTGCCTTGTGCAGCTCGTTCACGACCGAGGACTTGCCGATGCCGGAATAGCCGGATACCAGTACCAGTTCCGGCGTGCCGTGGGCCACAACGCGATTGAAGGATGCCAGCAGCGTTTCGATCTCACGCTCGCGCCCGTATAGCCGCTCCGGGATCAGCAACCGGTCGGACGCATCGCGTGTCCCGAGTTGGAACGGGTCGATGCGGCCACGCGGCTCCCATTCCGCCAGACATCGGCTAAGATCGGCCTCGACGCCCGCGGCAGTTTGGTAGCGCTCCTCGGCGGTCTTGGCGAGGAGTTTCATCACGATTGCCGACAGCGCGCCGGGAATTTCCACCACCCTCTGGTCGGGTGGGACAGGCTGCCTCGCAATATGGCAGTGCACCCATTCCGCCGGATCGGCGGCGGCGAAGGGCAGCATCCCCGTCAGCATCTCGTAAAATGTGACGCCAAGAGAGTACAGATCGCTGCGCGCATCGATCGAGCGGTTCATCCGACCGGTCTGCTCCGGCGCCATGTAGGCGAGGGTGCCGGCGATCTCGTCCGGCGGCTCGGGGTTGGCGCGCTCGCGCGGCAGGCGCGACGCGATGCCGAAACCGGTGAGCCAAACACAGCCGCTCGCCGCATCCACCAGGATGTTCGCCGGCTTGATGTCCTTATGGATGAGTCCGCGCGCATGCACTTGGCGCAGCGCCCGCGCCAGGGAGATCCCAATGCGCAGAAACTCCCGGATTCCCCGTGGCCGGTCGAGTTGAAGATCGAGCAGATCGCCACCGGGGTCCTCGAGCACCAGCGCCGAGCGGTTGCGGTGCAGCGAAAGTTCGATTGGACGCGCAGCCCAGGCCGCATCAAGGTCGGCTCGAAGCGCGTACTCATGTTCGAGCCGCTTGAGGCTCGCTCGCGAGGCATTTTCCGGGGTAACGAGCAATATCGGCGCCACGCCAGGGCCGCAACCCCGATGCAGCATGAAGTCGCCCTCGCGCAACGATGAAAATGCGTAACTCGACAGATCGCTCACAAGTCCCGGCGCTCCTTCGCGATCTTTAGATTGATCTCGCTAGTGGAACCATGAAGACAAATAGGATCTCGCCGGTGATGATACCGCACCTGAAAGAGAGGGTCTCGCGCTGCACCTTCCCAGGGCAGGCCGAAGGTTTTGCGCCCGCAGATTCTACGCAATCATCGCGAAAGCTGCGATCGGGCTTGGTTGGACCGATCGTGATGCAGCTCAAGCGGCCACATTATTCATACGCATCCACGCCGCTTAAGTTGGAGATTGCGAATCTCCTCGCCTGGTCCAATCTCGACAATTGTTCCCGAACGGAACAGCCTTGTTGGTCGTTGGTGAGGAGCACCTGCCCTACGGCGAAGTCCTGAACTGCCGATGGATCAGTTCGTTGACCATATGCGCCGGCCGGGTGGGGCGCGCTCATCACCATTTCGTGCGCGTCGAGTAAATCGCACAACAATCTCGAACGAGCTGAATGACCGCGCAGGGCGTATGCGGGGGGAGTGCCTTGTAGGAAGGAGCCTGCCAAAACACGACTGGCGCCGCCCAGCGCGCGAATCCTATCGACAAGCACATCAACGAGGGCCAGCTGTTCCTCATAGTGCGTGTCGAACAATGGGCGCAGATGACGAAACTGGAGGTCGGCGGATTGGCAACGCGCACTTTTGTACAAATCACGCAGTCGAAGTGTGTGCGTCAGCAATTCGTCGAGCAGCACAATGGTCTTGTGAGCCGTGAATTCGCTCGCGGACATTACGGGCGAGTCGTGCGGGACTTTGCGATTGGAAACATGCACTTTTCAATGCCTCCCCAAGATACCCATTCCTACGGGGCCTTGCGCGGTTCGGGAAGCGCACGGCCATCTCATGTGCGGCGTCAGGCTAGATTCAATTCCGGTCCGTCGCTTGCGATCGTTTGCGGTAACTTACGCGCCCTTGACGTTCCTATCCGCAAGCTCCCTGACCGGCGACAAGTTCTCGTCAATGCTTTCATTCGGCGGCCGTCCATGACGCATCAGCGTGGTAGCCGCTCATTGCCCCCGCGATTTTCGGCGTATTTGGGCCGAGATCCTTTTCCGTCACGCGGCCATTCTGGGTGGCGATGAAAGTCATAACTCCCGAAGAGCGGTACATGGCCGGATAGGCGATGGCGGCAATTCCGCCACCTGAGTTCGAGAGGATACGGAAGTAATAGCCGCGGAAGAGAATCGGTTTGCCGTCTTGCTCTACTTGGGGAAGCAGCGTCTTGACCAGGCGATCCGCCTCGCTGTCCGTCCCCGGGTGCGTTTTGGCCGTGACCAGCGTGGCGCACATGCCGATCGCCGTCACTTCGTTCTCGCCGATCCGCCGAAACTGGATTTCCTCGGAGCCGACTTTCGATTCGAATCTCCACAGGCCGTTGCGTGACACCAGAGGAACTGGGAAAGGCCAGTTCTCTGCGCCAATGTACAAGGTCGTGATTCCGCGGGAATCGCGCACCAACCGGTGCATTTCCCGGTACTTCTGAGCGAATCGTTCCCGGTCGAGGGCGTCCTCGACCTGGTCATTTGAGCTGATGAGACCGCTCCCTCCGCCGAGAATCTCCCTCACGGTCCGTTCATCATGCTGTTGGACAGCGGATGCAAGAGCGTGGCTTGCGTCGTCGGGCGACGCGAAGGTTGTTTGGCTCGATGGTCCAGCCAGACACAATTCGACGGACCCCGCCGCGAACAGCACACATGCCGCGAGGGCGGCGCATGCAGTTGATTTGGGCAGGCGATGTTTTTCGTACCCACTCTTCATTGCACGGATCATTTCAAACTCCTTGGATCGACTTGACCGTTGTTCCGGCGCCATTCTCATCGGTGACCTCCCCCGGCATGGCCTCCGCCAGCGTGAGCTCCGCCACCATGGAAACCCCCGCCGAAACTTGCCCTGCCACGAGAGGAAAATGCCCGCGCGTCGCCTCCGTGATTGAAGCCGCTGAACGCGCTGGAATGCATGCCGTGAGATCCGCCGTCATGAAAGGCGCCGCCGCCGGCGTGATGACCACCGAAGCCGGAGTCATGGCCGAACTCCCTGCTGTGCGGGACGTAGGGGTGATCGCCGTGAGTCAAGTCGTGTCGATGCCAATCCGTACCCCAGTGGTGCCACCCCCAGCCGAAGCCACCGTAGAGGCCGACACCGATTCCGAGGCCGAACCAGATCCCGGGCCCATCGTAGTAGAAGCCCGGAACGTCAATCCAGCCGGGGTAGTAGTCGAGGGGATCACCGTAGACGACCCAGGGATCGTATTCCGGTACATAAACCAGTTGCGGATCTGCCGGTTCAATTTCAATCGAATTTCCATCGGTCGTGACGGATTCCTGCTGTGTGCTCTTCAAGTTCCCGGCCTGCTGCGCTCGCTGACGCATCGCCTGAACCGCGTCGAGGACAGGCTGTTGCCCGTTCACGTAGGCCGCGCCGAGGGAGGACGTCCAGGATAAATTCTTGTCCATCATGCCAAGCAGCCCAGGAACTTGCGTGAGCGCCTTTACGCTGGAATCCCAGGATTGCGTGTCGACCGCCGTCGCGAGAGCCGCTGCTTTCAGATCGGGATTTTGTTGCAGCCAACGATCCGCCTCCACGATTTCCGTGGGATGGGTCGCGGCTGCCAGAATCTGCGCAACCAACGGATCGGGGTACAGCGCGATCGGTGCGACCAGCTGCTCTAGCGCTTGAGTCGACTGCTGCGGCAGCGGAGCGGAGAGCGGCTCCGGAGCTGCCGGTTGTGTGTCGGGCTGCGCCGCCTGACTGGCGCACCCGCCTTGCAGGAACCCCAGCACAAATGAACTGCACAAGATGAACATCAATATTCGCCCGGACCGCTTCATTGCTATCACTCCTGGATGTACAAACTACTGGGCGCGTACGACACCGTAGAACGCTGCGGGAACCGTCGCCTTCGCGGGATTGGCGTCATCTGATCGCAATTGCCGACGCCGCTCCTGACTCCGATTGAAAACACGAGTGTCGCCGGAAATCGTTGCGCTTCGATTGCGCATTCCTTCGGCCGTATTTCAGTCGAAACGCAGTCGACGACGATGCGATTTCATGCGACCTTTCCGAGGCTGCGTTTTGAGAATCGGGGAGGCAATCCTGGAAGATAATTGGGCGCGACCAAGATCAAGATTGCGCCACAGCGGCGTTCTCTCGGCTGTCGTGCAATGTGTCAATTCAGTGAGGTACAGCACCATGTGCGATGTTCGGTACAACAATCCATGGTTGGTGATTGCAGTGCTCGGCATTCCCGGGACGCAGCTCAAAGTCTCGCGGATATGGCACCGCTGCAACGCACCTAAATGCGAACTTACAAGGAGATGACGCTATGAAAGTTGGATTCATTGGACTCGGACACATGGGCGCGGCGATGGCAGCTAATCTTGTCAAGGCCGGCCACGACGTAACATTATTCAACCGCAGCCCGGGAAAAAGTGCCGCGCTCGTCGAGCTCGGCGCCCGCGAGGCGCCGAATGTTGCCGCGCTGTGCGACCGTGAAGCGGTGATCACGATGCTGGCGGATGATGACGCCGCGTCCGCCATTGCCTTGGAAGAGGGCGGCCTCGTCGCGCAACTGCGCAAAGGCGCGATCCATCTCTCCATGAGCACGATCAGTGTCGCGCTCTCCAAGCGGCTGGCTCTGGCACACGCGCAAGCCGGACAGCGCTACGCGGCAGCGCCGGTGTTTGGGCGACCGGATATGGCGGCTGCGGCCAAGCTATTCATCGTCTGTGCGGGGGATCCCGCGACGATCGGTGCGTGTCAGCCGCTGTTGCGCGCCATGGGACAGAAAACATTTCCGATCGGTACAGAACCGTCGACCGCGAATCTCGTCAAGCTCAGCGGCAATTTTTTGCTGGCTTCCATCATCGAAGCCCTCGGCGAAGCGGTTGCGCTCATCAGTAAGGCCGGGATCGACCCGCGCGCGTACGTCGAATTCCTCACCTCCACGGTGTTCAACGTACCGGCATACAAAACCTACGGCGACCTCATCGCCCAAGGCAAGTTCGAGCCGGCAGGATTCGCCGCACCGCTGGGATTCAAGGACATCCGACTCGCGTTGGCCGCGGCCGAGAGTCTTCGCGTTCCCATGCCGCTCGGAAGCCTGCTGCATGATCGATTTTTGCGCCTGCTTGCCCATGGCGGCGAGCGCCTCGATTGGTCCGCCATCGCCGGGCTCGCTGCACAGGATGCGGGCCATGATTCGCGCGTCTAGAGTAAGCGCGCCGCGCGCCGTTACCATCCATTCTGTTTCGCAATGCCGGCTTCGGACGCATCCGCAATTCTGAATAAGGCGCGTCAATTGCGCGCAAGCGTGCTTCCTGCAGGTGACGCTATCGTCTCTCTCAATCGACGCCGGTTGATCACTTCGCCGCGTCCAGAATCACCAAAACGGAGAGAGGTATGAACAAAGCGACAACAACCCGCGCGTGGCCCGTCTGCATGGTGCTGATATGCGCCCTAGCCGGATGTGCGACGTACGAGAAATGTGGATTGGAGGGCTGTGCCGGCGATCGGCAGATTTCCGCGCAGGTGGAAGCGCTCTTGAATACGCATCCGGAACTCGGTCCTCCGGGCTCAATTTCCGTGGAGACTCTGAACGGTGTCGTTTATCTGGATGGTCTGGTACACGGTGGCTTGGAAAAGCGTAGCGTCGACTCGATCGTCCGTCAGGCCTCGGGGGTAAAAAGAGTCGTGAACGGGATCTCCGTCGAGCACATGTGAAATCCAATTGGCGCTACGCCATGGACGATCTCGACCGCCATGCCGCGCCAGCTCGCGCTCACCCTTCTTGAGTTCGACCTATCGGTGTGCCCGAGGGTCTTGGTCATGCCGCTTGGCTGACAGTAGTGCGAGCTGGGCACTTGGTCGATTGTGCGAAGGTTGGTGGGCGCAGCCCTTGATAGTAGGAACTCCATCCAAAGATTTAGCCATCCGCGCCGGAGTAGCACTCGACCCGATATGCAGTGTCAAGAGCTGGAAAATCAGCGCAATTGATCACAAGCAATCGGCCCGAATTGCATTTAGTGTGGCTTTGAAATCAGTTTCACCAGTCTCACGAAAGGTTCACCACTCGCAAAACAACGAGCAAGCAATTTAGCGCAGAAAATTTCACAACTGAGGAGAGCTTAGTCATGAAGCTACATGCGTTTCTGGCCATGATGATTGCGTGTTTCGCGATCGCGCTGGCGTCGCCGATCGGTTCGCATAAGGCGTTCGCGCAAACTGCCGAGCCATCCGCCGACAGTAGCCAACTGGCCGAGAAGCTACTGGCAAGCAAGCTGCCGGCAGGCTACACAATTCCATCTCAAGACATACCGTGTATTTTGCCGGGGAACCGCGTGGACATTCAGTGTTTGATCAAGAATGATCCGGACTTCATCCGTATACGGGCCGAAGAAGCGGGGCTCGAGGCGCAAGCCTTGGCCGCGGCAAAATCCGGGATGCTTGATGCCTTTCACGCCGTTGAAACTCTCGGCGAACTGGAGATCTTCGATCCGAACCTGTCGGTCAACAACAATCTGGCGTGCAGCTTCTGCCATGATCCGGCCGCGGGATATGGAAATGGCGCGTCCATCTTGAGCGTCTTCACGGGCGGGGCGAATCCCGGATCGGTACCGATTACCAATCACGGAAGATTCCCCGACAATCGAATGGCGAAACGCAATCCGACGAGCTATGTGTATGCGCCGTATTATCCGCCGCTGCAATTCAATGCCACCCAGGGCGATTTCTACGGTGGCAATTTTTGGGACGCTCGCGCCACCGGCTACCGCTTGCAAAACTCCGCCGCGGAACAAGGCCAGGATCCGCCGGTCGACCCCGAAGAGATGGCTAATCCGGATACTGCCTGCGTCGTATGGAAGCTGTCGCTGAGCAACTACAAATTCTTTTTTGAGCAGGTCTGGGGTACAGGCTCGCTGGAGATTGCTTGGCCCGCGAATGTGAAAACGGTATGCAGCACGCCGAAAGGCGCCGCCATTTTCGGCACCAACGCCACCCCCTTGACTCTCAGCCCTTCCGAGCGCACTCGTGCCCAACAAGCCTTTGACGAATTTGCCCAGGCCATTGCCGCCTATGAAATCTCCTCGAGCGTCAGCCCGTTTACTTCAAAATTTGACGGCTTTCTTGCGGCCGCTAATACTCTTAGCGCGCAAGAACAGCGAGGCTATGCTCTCTTCAACGGCAAAGCCCAATGCAATACCTGCCACATCGACGGCAGATCCAGCACGGCCATGGGAGCAACCGACAGCGGCGCGGCCACAAGCGTCGCTCCGTTGTTCACCGACTTTACCTACAACAATATCGGCCTGCCGAGGAACGTGATCCTCCCCTGGTATGCGGAGAACTTCCCCGATCAGTGGGGCTTCACGGGCAATCCGCTGGGGATCGGCTTCACCGACGAGGGCGTGGGTCTTTTCCTGGACGGCTACTACGGCGCTCCGCCAAATCAGACCTGGGGACAACAACTGCCCTTCTTCGAAGGCAAGTTCCAGACCTCGACGGTGCGCGATGTCGGCAAGGTGCCTTACAAGGGTTTCATCAAGGCCTACATGCACAACGGCTATTTGCTCAGCCTCAAGGAAGTGGTGCACTTCTACAACACCCGCGACGCTTATCCGGGAGCGTTTGTCGCCGGCGCTTGCCGCCCGGGAACGGTGGAGAAAGTGAACTGCTGGCCACCGCCGGAAGATCCGAACAACGAGAATATGACCATTGGCAAACTCGGCTTGAGTGGCGCCGAGGAAAACGATCTGGTGGCGTTCCTGGAAACCCTGACGGATGGCTTCGTACAAACGGCGAGTTTGAACAGCACGCCGGCCAGCACGTTGAGGAAACCTGCTACGCCTCCAGGGCGCTAGATTGCATTGATACCGGTCTTCCCGTGAAGCCGGTAACCTTTCATCCTGAGGCGCGGAGATCTTCCGCGCCTCAGGATTTCAACCGTGAACCGGGTAGTCATGATGCAAGACAATGCGCGATGAAATCATGAAGAGTTTCATTCCGACCTATGCATTGGTGATTGTTGGCGGCTTGATACCGTGGGGGTTTGCGGATGATGCCGTGGTGGCGGCGGCGCCGGCGCATAAAGCCGCGCAACTCAGCGCGGGTCCTGAACTGGAAACTGCTACTGACGGCCTTGCGATCATCAGCTGGACAATCACGAAACCAGGAGGCACCGACCTGCACTACGGCATAGTGCACTATGGCACCGACTCCAAGAATCTGGATCAGGTCGCGAAGTCGCCCAATCGGCGCAACCCTTCACATCCGGATATGAAATTCCGCGTACGCATCATGGGACTCAATTCAAATACCACTTATTACTACAAGGTGGAATCCACGGGCGCCACCGGCGCGAGCGATGGAGTGTCCAGTACTGTGAGGACATTCAAGACACAGTAGCGTTGCGCAAGCTCGCCGATCTTCATCGTTCAACTCCGATAGTTGACCTTCAAGTGGACTTTAAGGTTATGGTGCCGGTGCGTCAATTCATCGGGGTGAACAATGCGCTTGGCGATCATCGGAGCGGCCGGAATGCTGGGCCGGCATGCATTGGCGGCTGCGGCCGCGGCGGGACACGACGTCGTGGCGATCGCCCGCAGCAACAGCTCCCTGCAGCGGCTGGGGAATGCGCCGCTCGAGTCGCGGCTGGCCGATCTGAACGACCGCGAGTCCCTGCGCCGTGCCCTCAAGAACGTGGAGGCAGCGGTCAACTGTGCGGGCTACTACCCGACCGTCCCGCGTCCGTGGCTAGCCGAGGTCGAAACGGCCACGCGGCAGATGGAGAACTTTTACGCCGCGTGCGCCGAACAGCCGCTCCGGAAAATCGTGTACGTGGGCGGCGCCATTGCGCTGCGCCGGCATCCGGCGGGTGAGCCGGGCGATGAAACGCTGGACTACCCCGGGGAGCCGCCCAGCACGAATCCCTACGTCCGCGTGAAGTGGGCTCTGGACGTTCAGGCACGTGCGAAGGCCAGGGAAGGATTGCCGGTGGTCATCGGCATTCCGACGATGACTTTCGGCGAATACGACTACGGTCCGACGACCGGTCGTCTGATCGTGGAGATCGCCAACCGGACTCTGCCCGGCTATGTGAAAGGAAAGCGGAATATCATCTATGCCGGAGACGCAGGGCGTGGCCTCGTGCGCGTGTGCGAGCAGGGCAGGGCCGGCGAGCGCTACCTGCTGACCGGCGAAAACATCTCCATGTCGGAGCTCGTGACCAAGATCGCGCAATTTGCGGGCGCTCCGGTGCCGCGCGCGATTCCCGTAGCCATAGCAAGAGCCGCGTCAGCGTTGCAGACGGCGCGTTACAATTGGCTCAAAGGGCCGGTGCCCCGCGTGGATGCGACGGCGATCGCCGTTATGTCCGCGGGCCAGTTCGTGAATGGGGCAAAGGCACGGGGCGAGTTGGGTTTCACGGCAACCGAAACGGTCGACAACGCCATCCAGCGAGCGCTCGCATGGTTCCGAAGCAACGGCTACGTCAAACCGAACTGAGGGCTTACGCAATCAGTCCGGATCGAAACGTCGCCGGGGTGCCAGCGCGGCATCGGTGCCCATGCGATACAGGCGGCGCACCGCCGCGAAATGCGCGTCGTGAATTTGTCGATCGAACAAGGACCAGGGTTCACTCGCCTGAAGCACCGGCACGGCTGCTGCCAGCATGGCTCGAGAACGGGTCAGCGCTTCGGCTGCCTCGTCAAAACGGTTGTTTCGCATGGCGCTGCCTATCTGGTGCACGTTCAGTACGAGATACTTCAGCGCGCCGCGCGCGCTAATGCGTTCCTCCACTCCGGCGGTGACGATGGAGTTTTTGCGCTCCGGAAACTGCTCTGTCAGATTGCGCAACTCGCGGTCAACGGTGTCCAACGTCATCGCAGCGATGCCCACATTATGTTCGGGCACAGCTGTGTCCAACACGTTTAGAAAATCGGATATTTCCTTGACACGCGTCTCGACGCTGTCCGCAAGCAACGCCTGCTCTCCGTCGCCGATCGCCTCAAGGTAAGCGACCAAATCCTGCCGGTCCTGAGCGGACAGACCAAGATAAAAAATGCGGTCGAAATGACCTACGACCTGCGCATAGCTGGTGTATCGGCCGTCGTGGAAGTATGGCGCGTTGAAATTGGCATTCAGCAAGGTCGGCGTCTTGAACAGTCCGCCAGAGCCGACATCGTGTTGGTGGTGATCGACGAACGCTCCGAGTGGCTCATGGCATCCGGCGCAGCTTAGGGTGGGGTTGTGCGGGAAGGGCTGGTAAAAGAGTGCCTCGCCATGTTTTTCCGATTCGCTCATCGGCCCCGCGATCTTGCCAACGGGACCAAGCCGGCGATTGGCCGCAAAATCGATGTCTTCTATATAGGCGACGATCGCGTCGAGAACTTCCGAAGACGGTTCCGCGCCGGCAAACTCATTGACGATGACATTGTGCACGAAGTCGCGCAGCGACAGGGTTCGTCCGTCGTGGCCGTAGGGTGCGAGCAGATGCGCGCCGCGCAGACTCGGGATGGTGAGCGGATCGAGCACGCCGTTATCGGCCTTTGGATTGAACAGATGCCCGGTGGTGTCAAAGTTCCCGGGTTGCGTCGACAGGCCCGGAATATACAGTCTTGGATTCGTGGTGCCGTTGATGTGACAGGTGTTGCAGCTGATGCCCGCGCGGCGGGCGGGGCCGCCCAAAATCAACGGCGAGCTGAATGCCACATCCCCCAGGTTGACCAGGTAGGACTTGCGGCCACCGCGGCTTTCGGACCGGAATACTTCGCGCGGCTGGTCAAACGCCTCTTCGCCCAACTCCGTGCCGGCCGGCAGCAGGCCCGCATTTCCGGTGAACTCGGCAACCGCAGTTCCCGCCAATGCCGCGATGGCCGCAATGAGGGCGAGTACAATGCCAAACGGGTTGCGTTTCCGAGCCATGATCAATTAGTTACTCAGTTTCCAAGACCAGGTTTTTCCAAGCCGAACTCTCGACCCACCAACGCCAGATCATTGACCAGCGATTCGCTCGCATCGCGCAGTCGCACCTGATCGAGTTCCTGCAGCGTTGGCACGGCCACAAGCGCCTGCATGACCGCCAGGTCTTTGGAAAATGCCCGCGCGAGTTGGGCGTTTCTCTTCTTGCTCAGCGGCGCGAACACCCGCTCATAGGCGGCCGCAACGGATGCGACGTTGACGCGCATTTCAGCCAGCGAGTTGCCGCTGAAAGGCGATTCCCCGCCTTCCGCCTTGTTCTCGCCGATCTCGTAGATCAGTTTGGCAGTACCGTTGAGCAGTCCTTGCGCGGTCAGCGTCGTCGCGCGCAATTGGCGCTCGAACTCCGTGAGGTTGTTGATGAGTTCCTCGGTGGCCGGCAGCACCTGTACGTCATGCGCACCGAAGAGCTTGGCCTCGATCGCGTGGAATCCCTTCTCGGTATCCGGCCATGCGTCGATCTTGCGGTCGAGGCTCGGAAAGTATTCGCTGGTGATCACTTCCGAGCCTTCCCAGCCGCTGCGCGCGGCGAGCCATGACTGCTGCGCACCGGCGAGATCGTGAGCGGCGATGCGCTCGCGCATGCTCTTGACGGTGTTGAGGCACCTGGAAATCCGCTCAAGGACGTAGGGCTTGAATCCGGCGGCTGCCGCCTCGAGCGACGATGATTCGTTGGCGCGAGCCGGCGCCGCGGGAGCGAAGCTCCCCAGGCACCAGGCCGTCATCGCGGCGCCGATGAAAGTGCGCGCCAATTTAGGTCGATGAGCCACGGTTCTCAAATCCCTTTCGCAACGGGTCGCGGATTTTATTTCATTTGTTTGACAGTTTTGTGTCAGTGCCCGCTTCGCCAGTCAGTCACAAAACCTTCACGAAGGGTTGGGAATATCGCGCGGAGGACGACGGTCTGGTGGGTGCAGGCACCGGTATCGGTGCACCAATAACATTTCAAAACCGAGGGAATCACATGACTCATGAAGAATCGCCCATGCGAAAAACGCTGGCGGGGCTCGTCGCAGCCATTCTCGCTGCGAGCGTCGTCTCAACCGCCGCACAGGCGAGCGAACACGACCGCGACGAGGGTTTCAGCAAGCGGCCGAACATCAAGCACGTCGTGATCATTTTCCAGGAGAACGCCTCCTTTGATCACTACTTCGCAACTTACCCCGATGCCAAGAACACCGATGGAACGCGCTTCATGGCCCGCAGCTCGACGCCGACGGTAAACGGCCTGACCGACGGCAACAGCAAATTTCCCGAGCGCGTCAACGTCGCCCTTCATGACTTCAACGCGAACACACCGGTTGGCACGCCCACGGGTCTCAATCCCAATGGCGGCGCGAATCCCTTCAGAATGACTCACGAGCAGATCGTCACCTGCTCCAACAATCACGACTACAAGGGTGAGCAGCTGACCACGGACAACGGCCTCATGGACCGCTTCCCGCAGCAGAACTTCCAGAACGGCGCCGGTTGTGCCACCGACGGTTCCACCGTCATGGGCTATTTCGACGGCAATACCGTCACCGCCATGTGGAATTGGGCGCAGCGATTCGCCATGAGCGATAACTCCTGGGGCACCACGTATGGACCTTCCACGCCGGGTGCGCTGAATCTCATTGCCGGCCAGACGGCCGGTGCTGTGGTGCACACCTTCGCGGGCGCCAAGGGTGCGACCGGCCAGCTGGCCGACTCCGTTCAAAACGCAACGATTCCCGACGTGTTCTTCGTCGGGGCTACCAACCCGCAGGTTGCTGCGGATGTGGTCGGTTCGGCGAAACCCGTTGCCGTCCAAACCGGTACGCTCACCACCGACCTCGATCCCTACCTGGATGATTGCGGCAACGACAAGGGCGGCACGGCCGCGGGCAAACTGACGGTCGAAATGACCGGAAAGAATGTCGGCGACCTGTTGAATGAAAAAGGCGTGACCTGGGGATGGTTTGCCGGCGGCTTCCGCACGGCGGCCGCGGCCAGTCCGCAGACGACGGATGCCACCCATCCGCTGTCCGGCGTCAGCAACGATCCGTTCGGCTTGCCGAGCTTCGGCGGTGCCGCTAACGACGGCCAAGCTCAGAACATCGGCGCTGCGAACTTCGCGCCCGCCGTTTGCAGCGCAGCCCACGTCCTGCATCCGGATGCAACCACGTCATTCGACGGCAATGCCAAAATCGTTCATCCGGTGCGTACCGATTACAACCCGCACCACTCGCCGTTCCAATACTATGCATCGACTCGCAATCCGCATCACGTGCCGCCGTCGTCGGTGGGCATGATCGGCAAGACGGACCAGGCGAACCATCAATACGACTTGCTCGACTTTTATGCGGCAGTCCAGAACGGCAATCTCCCGGCCGTGTCTTTCCTCAAGGCGATCAATCGCGATGATGGCCACCCGGGCGGCGAATCGGACCCCTTGGCCGAGCAGCGCTTTCTCGCGCAGACGATCAACATCCTGCAGCAATCGCCGGAGTGGGCCGAGACGGCCGTGTTCATCGCCTGGGACGATTCGGACGGCTGGTACGATCATGCGGCCCCACCGCTGGTCAATCCGTCCGCCGCCGCTGGATTCGATGCGGTCAGTGCTGCGAACGGCGGCAACTGCGGTACGCCGAAGTCCGATGCCATTCAAGGCCGCTGCGGCTTCGGTCCGCGCCTGGTGCTGAACCTGGTGTCGCCATGGGCGAAGGTGAACTACGTCGATCATAGTCTGACAGACCAGTCCTCGATGCTGCGATTCGTCGAAGACAACTGGGGTCTCAACTATATCGACGGGCCTGCGACTCGGGATCCCGGCAACGGCCTGCGCAAGCCGGCCTTCGCTGTCGCCCCTCAGAAGCAGTCCTTCGACGTGGTGACGGGATCGTTCGACAACATGTTCGACGACGAACGGCATCTCGATCGCTTCATCCTCAACCCGGTGACGGGTGCGGTGATGAGAGACGATCGCCGCTGATCTAGGCATCCCCCGCTGCCGGTGGCTCAAACCATCGGCAGCGGGTGATTTCCATTCACGAGCCGACAGGGCCCTGCTCACCGCCGTTCAGCCAATCAATTTTGGCGCGCACATAAGTGTCGCGCCGCACAGCTCGTGTCGCGGATCGCCTTGAACTCTGAAGTCGGCCGCCACTCGGGCCACCGCCGTGAGTTGCCCAGGTCGCGGCCAATCCTGTAGAACAGATCGACATCCTCCGCAGCCCCGCGCAAGTCCCAGTTCGGGCTCCAGGCATCACAGGGTTCGTGGTAACAGCGCGCCGTATAGTCGGCGACCCATGCGTCACCTGCCATCCGGCCGCCGCTGACGAGATCTTCGCCTCCGCCAAGAGCCATCAGCAGCAGCGTCGGCACGCCGCGCTTGGCAAGCGAGAAATGATCGGCGCGGTAAAAGAGCCCACGCTCCGGCTTGGGATCCAGCGTGACAGTGCGGCCCTGGGCGCCGGCGGCCCGCGCGAGATCGTCTTCCAATTCGTTTTGTCCGGCTCCAATCAGTACGACGTCCCTTGCGGGTCCCGCTGTTTGCAAGACGTCGAGCGTCAAGTCAACGACCATCTTTTCTAGCGCGAACAGCGGGCGGACTCCGAACGTTTCTGATCCGAGAAGGTTGGCCTCCTCGGCAGTCCACGCCGCAAAGAGGAGAGTACGTTCCTGCCGTGGCCCCCTCGCGAAGGCGCGCGCCAATTCGAGCACGCCGGCGATGCCGAGCGCGTCATCATTTGCGCCGCGTCGGATCGTCTGACCTTGCGCATCGGGCGGACCGATCCCATAGGCGTCCCAGTGCGCACCGAATAGGATGACTTCGTCCGGACGTGTCGTCCCCGCAAGTTTGGCAAGAACATTGCGGCTTTGCACACGCTCGGTCGTGACCGGCATCTCGATGCTAAACCGAGCGCCGCCGAGTTCAACCGGTCGGAAACCCGGATCGCGAGCCTTTCGCTTCAGAGCCTCGAAGTCGAGACCCGCCTTCATGAACAGCGTGACAGCGCTCTCGCGAGCGATCCACGCCTGCATCAAAACCGGCGGCGCTTCGTCGGCGGATCGAACGATGTCGTACGAGCCGACGCGCGTGCTAGAGGCGACTTTCCAATCGTAGCCCGCAGCCGCCGTCTCGTGTATGACAAGCGCCGCGATCGCGCCGCGCCGCGCGGCCTCTTCGAATTTGTAAGTCCAGCGGCCGTAATACGTCATCGCGGGGCCGCCGAATTTCCTCGCCGCCGGCTCGCCGGGATTCGCCTCAAAATGTGGATCGTTGACAAGGAAGACGGCCACTTTGCCATGCAGATCGAAGCCCTTGAAATCATCCCAATCCCGTTCGGGTGCGGCCACGCCGTAGCCCACGAAGACCATCGGTGCATCGTGGATCGTGACTTGGGACACGGGGCGAATCGTTCTCGGGTTCATATCGCGCCCGGCGATCAGTGGCAAGACTGACCCGCCCACAGTAACCTCGAGCCGCGTGGGCACCACGGCGGTGTTATGAACCAACGGCACCAGCTGGGTCCAGCCACCATGTTCCCCAGCCGGTTGAAGCCCGAGAGCCCGAAATCGATGGATCAGGTACTCCACCGTCTTTTGCTCGCCGGGTGTGCCTGGCGCGCGCCCCTCGAATGCATCCGATGCGAGCGTCTTCACCGTCGCTGACATTCTCGGTGGGCTGATCGGAGACCGCGATGCGGCCATGCCGGACAGTGACGCTAGACAGGCGGCGGCGAGCAGCAGAGCGAGCTTACAGTTCAAAACGCTTCTCCCGTCATTGTGCTCTGCGCACTCTGATCCGTTCGCGGCGATATTGGCAAGAGCCGATTGTCATTCGCTACGGCGGCCGGCGCGCCCTCGACTTGCGCAGTTCATATGGCGACGCCAAGCCTCAGCGTGCTAAAAGCGGTTGTCGACCCCATATCTTTAACAGGTGGCTGGCGCTGTCATTACAGTTCGAGTTCATCATGGGGGACAAATAGTGAGCGATGGCGGCTATGGCCGGGGCACTGCGTGGGTGGTCTTCGCCCTCCTGGCCATGGTCATGTATGGCAATTTCTATGTTTATGACTCAATTGGACCGGTCGCAGATCTGCTGCAATTGCAGCGCGGGTTCAGCAGTACTCAGATCGGCATGCTTAACGCCGTCTACAACCTGCCCAACGTCGTGCTTATTCTCGTCGGGGGCGCCCTGGTCGATCGTTACGGCGCGGCGCGCGTGACATTCTGTACCGCGGCTGTGTGTCTCGCCGGCGCGGCGCTCACTGCGTTCAGTCCGAGCTTCGCCGGGATGGCGGCCGGCCGGCTCCTCTTCGGCATCGGCGCCGAGACTTTCATCATCGGCATGCTGGTGGCCCTCGCGGAGAATTTCGCGGGCGGCAACGTCGCCTTTGCGATGGGCTTGTCGATTGGCGTCGGCCGCTTGGGCTCGTTCTCTGCGGACATGTCGCCAACGTGGTTTGCCGAAGCCTACCGTCAAGGGTGGCAACCACCGCTCATAGGCGCCACGCTCGTTGCAACAACATCGTTTGCCGCGGCCGTCGGCTATTGGTGGTTCGACCGCGGGATGCGAGGCAATACACCGGTCCGAGCGTCAGGTACGGCCCAGCGCTTCTTGCTCGGCGACCTGCTGCGCTTCGGGTCGGCCTACTGGCATCTGCTGGCGCTGTGCGTGCTCTGGTACGCGGTGATATTCGCGTTTCGCAGCACGTTCTCGATAGAGTATTTCCAGCACGCACATGGCCTGAATCTCGCCACTGCCGGGGCGATGAACAGCTACGTGTTCCTAGCCGCCATGTTCACGACGCCGCTCTTTGGGTGGGTGTGCGGTCGGACCGGCCGGTACGCACCGATGCTTGCGTTCGGCGCGCTGCTGTTGCCCTTGTCGATCGCCGTCATGGCGTTGACCCACTGGAGCCTATGGGTGGCCACCGCGATGATCGGCGTGAGTTTTTCGTTGGTCCCCGCCGTACTGTGGCCGCTCACCAGCAAGTTTGTTTCTCCGACGCGATTCGGCACGGCGCTCGGCCTCATGTCGGCAGTACAGAACGCCGGTATTGCCGGCGCCAATTTCGTGGCCGGCTCGCTTAACGACTGGACGGCTGCAAGCGCGCACAACCCGGCCGGTTACCAGCCGATGATGCTGTTCTTCGGTGTCGTCAGCTCGCTCGGCTTTGGCTTTGCGGTACTACTGTGGTTCACTTCGCATCGGGTCCGATCAGGGTCCGGAAACAGATTGGGCGCGACCAAGTGACTTGAAATAAGATCAATACAATTATGTAATATCATGATTTAACGGTATATTGTATGATCCGGGAACGCCTCTTGAACGGTCGCTGCTGCCGGACGCTATAGGATCGCTGTGGACTGCGCGGACGTCGCGTTTCGCGCGACTTGCAAACTCGCGAATCGTAACGCGCGTGATTTTACATAGCCGCAGTCGGTGAAGATTCGCTTGTAATGGCCAAGTTGAGTTGTTCGTTTCTAGCGTAGTTCAAATCTCCGCTTTTTCTTAATCACCGGCACGCCCGCTTCGATGTGCGTCTGGCAGTTCTCTTCGATCAGGTATTCTCCTGATGATGCAATCCCCTGTTCCCTGTACATTAATGCAAATGCGAGGGGGAGTTCGAAGGCTCCTTCGGACCCAATAGTGGCCTAGGGAGTTACCGTCATGTCCTCGACTAAGCGATCTGCTAACCAAGAACAACGAACGGCGGCGCAATCGACCGAGTTACTGCAGGAACTCGTGGCGCACCTGCGCCAGAACCGCACTCAGTTGCGCGAGGAGTGGGCCAACCGCATCACCGAAGCGCGGCTGCTGACGGCGATGACCAAGGAAGAGCTGTTCGCCGAAGCCACGTCCGTATACGACAACTATGTCGAGGCGCTCGCGACCGGAACGTTCGAAGCCCTGCAAGCGTATGCGCGCAACTTGTCCGAACGCATCATCCCTCGCGGAGTGGAAACCCACGAGGTCGTCGGAATCGTGCTGTTGTTGCGCGACGTGCTGGCGAGGTCCTTGTTTGCGAAGTATCAAAGCGATTTCACGATGCTGAACCGCATCCTGGACGCTTATGAGCCCGCGGCCAATCGCATTGCCAACACCGTGGCCGTCGGCTTCGTGCAGGAGCGCGAACGCGTCATTCGCCAGCAGCAGGAGGCCATCCGCGAACTTTCCACTCCAGTGCTGCAGGTCCGCGAGCGGCTGCTCATTTTGCCCATCATCGGCGTCATCGATGCGCAGCGAGCGCGTCAGTTGACGGAGCAGTTGCTGCGCGGCATACGCACGAATCGCGCCAAGGTGGTGGTGATCGACATCACCGGCGTGGCGGCAATGGATGCCACCGTCGCCAATCACTTGGTGCAAACGGTGGAAGCGTCGCGGTTGTTGGGTGCCACCGTGGTCGTGACGGGTCTATCGCCCGAAATTGCACAGACCATCGTCACGATCGGCGTCGATCTTGGGAAGATGAATACCGTCGGCGATTTGCAAGGCGGTATCGAACAGGCCGAGCGGCTGCTGGGCTACAAGGTGGTTCCGGTTGCGGATACGGCCTCCGCATAGGCCGAAGCGTGGAAGTCCCAATTCTCAAGCAGGGACGGTTTCTCATAGCGACCATCCAGGCTGCACTCTCAGACGCCGATCTTTTACAGCTACGCCGGGCGCTGATCGACAAGGTGATTCACTTCCGCTCGAATGGCGTGATCATCGACGTCACCGCGCTCGACGTGATGGATTCATTCGCGACGCGGACACTGCGCGACATCACCAACATGATACGTCTGCGCGGCGCCGGTACGGTCATCGTGGGCATCCAGCCGGAAGTTGCGTTCGCCATGGTGCAGCTTGGCCTGACGATGGAAGGCGTGGCGACCGCGCTCGATTTGGAGGAGGGTCTCGAGCACCTGCAACTGCGAGCCACGGGCAAAATCTGAGAACGAATGCCCGTGCTACAAGAGACTGTGGTAGCCATCCGCTCAGACGGAGATATCGTAGCGGCTCGGCAGCAGGGAAGATCGTTGGCCGCGGCCATCGGGTTCACCGCAACCGACGCTACATTGATTGCCACGGCGATTTCCGAATTGGCCCGAAATATTGTGATGTATGCGAGACAGGGCGAAGTGATTATACGCAGCGTGGAAATCTCTAATAGGAAGAGTATCGTGATCGTCGCTCGCGACAACGGCCCAGGCATTCGCAGCGTTGAGGACGCGTTGCGCGATGGCTATTCGACGTCCGGCGGTTTGGGCCTCGGACTGCCCGGCGTCAAGCGATTGATGGACGAGTTCGCCATCGAATCGGAGCTAGGGCAGGGCACGATGGTCACGATCAAGAAGTGGCTCAGATGAAAGCGGCGGGTCTCGAATGGAGCACAGCCGCCGCCACGATGCCGGGAGAAACGGTATCGGGTGACCGGCATTGGGCCGGTCCGGTTGCAAACGGGATGATCTTTGCCGTTATCGACGGTTTGGGCCATGGCCGAGCGGCCGCTGCGGCATCCAAAGTCGCAGTCGCGATGTTGCAGCGGTACGCTGGTGATCCGCTCATCGAGTTGCTGCACCGTTGCCACGAGTCGTTGCGCGCAACGCGCGGCGTGGCCATGAGTATTGCGAAGGTCAATATCGAGGACTCGGTACTGACGTGGATCGGTGTCGGCAATGTCGAGGGCGCTTTACTACACCGGGAACCGGAGCTGGCGTGCGACAAATTACTGCTGCGCAACGGCGTGGTCGGCAGTCACTTGCCCATGCTTCGCGCCCAGGAATTGCCCATTCGACCGGGCGATATATTGACGATGTTCACCGACGGTGTAACCACGGAGCATCCGATGCGCGTCGCCTCGGACGCCAAAATCGAGTCGGTGGCGGAGGGAATACTGGCGAGCGCCTGCAAAGGCAACGATGATGCCTTGGTCCTGGTTGCGCGATATCGAGGTACTCAGCCGTGACAGATGTTGCTACCGACTATCCGGCGTCGTTGCACAAGTATTTGGGCGGCGCAGGGGAATCGGCCCTGCAGCAAGCGTATCAAATCGGGCGCCGGGCCCTGGAGGCAGGCACGAGCTTGGTTGCGATTGCGAACATTCACCATGCCTGCCTGCGCCAGCTGTTGGCAGGTGATGTGGCAGCTGACGAGTGTGATCGCATACTGACCGGCGCTGCGCAATTCTTTGCCGAGTGCACTTCGCCCTATGAGATGACCTATGGTGGATTTCGTGAAGCCAACACGGCACTGCGCCATTTCAACGAGGTGCTGGAGCAGGAAGCCAAGAGAATCGCCAAGGTACTTCACGATGAGGCCGGCCAATTACTGGTGGCGGTGTACATCGAACTACAAAACCTGGCGGACGAGGTGCCGGCCGTTCAACCGCACGTTCTCAAGGTGACGCAGCTGCTCGATCAGATCGAATCTCAGCTGCGCCGGCTATCGCACGAACTGGTGCCCGCACTATTGAACGATTTAGGATTGGTTCCGGCTCTGAAGTATCTTTTCGAGGGACTCGCGCAGCGTTCCCAGCTGCAGATCAACATCGACGCCGTGCCGGAGCAGCGATTGCCAAAGCGCGTGGAGACGACCTTGTACCACATCGCCAAAGAAGCGCTGCACAACGTGGTCAAGCACGCGCAGGCGACTACCGTGCGGATCGGGTTTCACCGAACCGCCGATGCGATTCGCTGTTGCATACGTGACAATGGCAGGGGATTCAACCCCGCGCCGATGGCCGTCCCGCAATCCGAACAAGGCTTCGGCTTGATCGGCATGCGCGAGCGCCTGAGTGTCGTCGGCGGGCACTTACAGATCAACTCAAGCGAAGGCCACGGGACTGAGTTGGTGATATCCATTCCATTGGAGAAATGAATGCCGATTCGTGTGATTCTTGCGGATGATCATCTTATTGTCCGTCAGGGATTGAGATTGGTGCTGGAGAAGGAGCAAATCGAGGTATTGGGCGAAGCCTCCGATGGAGTCGAGGCGATCCGCTTGATCCAGGAACTGCTCCCAGAGATCGCCGTGCTCGATCTGGATATGCCGGGACTTGACGGCCTGGCCGTATTGCGCCAAATGGCACGGCTCAGCCCACAAACGCGCGCCATCATTCTCACCCGTCATATGGAAGAGCCTTATGCGGTCGAGGCATTGCGCATCGGCGCGCGCGGGTACGTGCTCAAAACTCAGGCGACCACTGATTTGGTGGCGGCAATCCGGCATGTGGATCGCGGCGAGGTGTATTTGAGCCCCAAGATCTCAAAAGCCGTGGTGCGCGCGTACCTGAGCAATACCGACGGGCCGAACGATCAACTGAGCGTGCGTGAACGGCAAGTTTTGCAGCTGGTGGGTGAAGGGCATTCGACCAAGAAGATCGCGTCGTTGCTCGGTATCAGCGTCAAAACGGCGGACACGCACCGCACCAAGCTCATGGAAAAGCTCGACATTCATCAAACCGCCGGGCTGGTTCGTTATGCGATCCGCAATGGCTTGCTAGAGCCGTAACCACGCTGGTTGCTGCAGCGCCCCTCACTTAGACAATCCGGTTTTTACCAGGAGGTCCATCAAGAATTCACCTGATTGTGCTGATGGATAAGCGGTTTATGCTGTCCAGGTAGTGAGAACTGGGCGAAATCAAACCATGAAACAAAAAATGCTTAGGGCACTCGTCGTTTTGGACAGCCGGGAGAGCTCCTGGTTTTTGAACGAGGATCTTAATGAGTCGATCGACTGTCACCTGCTGGACGTCAAGGGCTTGCGCGTGAATACGCAAGATTTTGACCACGCGCTGCTCAGGATCGTTGAGAAAGCACCCGATGTGCTGCTCCTGGATTCAACACTGGCGCGAAACTTTGCGTTATGCATGGTCATTCAGGTGCGCGACAAGATTCCGAACCTGCCCGTTTTTGTGCTGCCCGACATTCACGGCGCGCTACAGGGTTCGCCGGGCGACGGCGAAAACCTGACTCGTTTTGGCTCCGGGACGGACGATGTCACGGACAAAGCTTCAAAGGAGTCAGACACCATTGCGCGACTCATACGCCTCACTCACGGGCAACTAAGCCTGCAGCGCGCACTGCTGCAGATGGCATTGCGGGACGATCTGACCGGGCTGCATAACCGCCGCGGATTTATCGCGCTTGCGACTCGACATTTGAGATCTGCCTGCGACACGGGCCAGCATGTGGTGATGTTCTTCGCCGATGTGGATGGGCTCAAATCGATAAACGACCGCTTTGGCCACGGCGAGGGTGACCGGGCGTTATCGCGCGCGGCAGCATGCATCAAGGAGACTTTTCGCAAATTTGACGTGACCGCCCGTTTGAGCGGCGATGAATTCGTGGCCTTGATCATCGAGGCGCCCGGACGCAGCGCCGAGGCGATCTGCAGGCGTTTGCAATCCAAGCTGGCTGGCTCGAACGCCGCAAGCCCGTACAAATTGTCCTTGAGTGTGGGCGTGGCACACTTCGATCCCCGCAAGCCCGTGACCCTGCAAGAGCTGATGCGGCAAGCCGATACCGCGCTTTATCGACATAAACGCAGGAACCGCTGGGAATCCGACGTTGCTGCGTCCCCTTTGATCTCGCACGCATCTGTGCTTCAACCGGCAACGCCAGGGGGGTGAATGACATGCAAACTGGGCGAACTGAGCACCGCATGTCCACCAATGCGGTGGCAAGCGTTGTGGCAGTAGAGGAGCCAGCCTTCAATGAAACCGTAGTTTTCGTGAACATCAGCGAGCACGGAGCGCGCTTCATCAGCCGCCGCCGGTGGCCCGCGGGCAAACGGGTGATCCTCAGCGATTCGTTGGCGAACTTTCGGACCACGGCCGAAGTGGTCTATTGCGCGCCTCATAGCTCGCGCCGGTTTGCCGTCGGCGTAAAATTCAACTAGCAGCGCAAGTTTACGCCAATCAAAGGCCCAACTGGACCAACGCCTGGGACACCCCGACGCGCATAGAGTCTGACTTCATCGGAAACACGCGATTGAAATCGGCGCGGGTTAGCGCGGCAGCCCGTTCACGCACGTTTGCGGCTGATGAGGATCACGTCTCGCGATATTGCTCGACTCCGGTATTCACCCGACCCGAGCGTAGATACTTTACCCGATTGCCGGCGTCGATGAACACTCTATTCTGCTGGTGTAGGCGATTCACTGACAAGAAAAGGCGCACTTCTTCCACTAAGAGAAATCCCTCGCTGGGGATTAGATTTCTCTTTCAAGGTGTCAATGATTGTTACTGATTGACGTCAAGAGTCTGGGGGGAAGCTCTTCGTGGATAACCGGTTGACCCGAGTCGTTGAACCCGCGAGGGTGTCCAGAGTACTGCTGATCGGTCCGTACGATCCGCACTGCGGTGAATACACTTTTCTCGCCCCTCCCCTGGGTGTGTGGCGGCTCGCGGGCGTGCTCGAATCGGCCGGGGTCGAGGCCAAAGTCTTTGATCCGAATTGCTGTAGCGAGCCGCCGCAACGAGCGCTGGAGCGCGAGCTGCGGAGTGGCGCATGGGACATCGTCGGCGTCTCAACTACGGGGATGACGTTGCGCTTCGATCTGGAACTTGCGCATATCGTGCGCCGAGTGACGCCGGAGGCATTCATTGTTGCAGGCGGTATGGAGGCAACATTTCGTCCTGAGTTGATGTTCGAGATCGGCCCGTTCGACTTGGTTGTTCTCGGTGAAGGTGAACGGCCGCTGCTGGAGTTGGTGGTGCGTCTGCGTGCCGGTCAGCCGGTGGTCGGCATCGCCGGAACAGCAGAACGCAACAAGGACGGCAAGATCCTGTCCATTCCGCAGCGTGCCCTGAATCGCACGGAATTGCGCGATGCGATCTATAGCACGCCTTACAACAAGATGCCGTATTCGGCCTACTGGGAGCGCCTGGAATCTGCCTACCGTATTGGGTCGCTGCCGAGCAAAGCCGCGCGAGAAGCGCATCTTGCCGAGATTCGCTCGGTACGGCTAATTACGCTCAACTATTGCCCGATGGGGTGCACCTTCTGTTCAGCTACCAATTTTCTGCATGAAGCTCAAGGAAGTGTTGCATCCGTTGCGCGCCTGGAAGCGGACGAATGCCTGACCATGATCGAGCGCATCGTCGCGGCGCATCCGCGCGTCCGCACCGTCATCTTTCAGGACGACATTTTCACCTTCACTCGGGACCACCGAATCCTGCCGCTGTGCGAGGGTATCGTTGCCGCGAAACACAGTGGACGGATTCCAGAGCATCTGCAATTCATCAGCACGAATCGTATCGATGCCATGTCCGCCGAGAGGCTGGCGGCCATGAGTCGGGCGGGGTTTCGCGTGTTGGGCTTCGGCATCGAGAGCTTTTCGAAGAAAGTGCTCGGAGAGTTCAACAAAGCGCAAATCCATCGTCATATCGAACCGATGCTCTCCGCTGCCCTGGCAAACGGCGTAACTCCGTTCCTCGATCTCATCCTGAGTTCGCCGCACGCCGCTCTGGAAGATGTCGGGCAAACGCTGCGTGAGGCCTATCGCTGGCTGCGTGAGGGATGCGAGATCGGAATGTATCCGTATGTGATTCCGTTTTCGGGATCGGCGTTTGCGCAGGATCCGAGTCTTTTGCCTCAAACGTACTACGCCCATCAGCGTGTGGCGGGAACCGACATCTCATGGCAACAGCCGGTGAAAGTGTTGCCGGTCGATCCCATCGTCACCAACGCCATTCTGCGCATGGAAAGCAGCTTCGAAGCCATGCTCGGCGAGATCGAGGAGCACACCGCGCATCTGCCGTCGCGCTTGCGCTCGCTGCTGTGGATTTTAAGTTCTCTGCCAATCATGGCGGAACACGGTCAATACATTGCCGATGAGAGTGAGGTTTGGTCGGAGTTGCACGCCCGACTTCCTACGCTCCGGCCGGCGGCGGCATCAATTGCCGCCGCGACGGCGTGAAACCCCTCCGGGCATGGTCGCTTCTCGCGCCGCTCGCGATGTGCGTGCTGCTGGCGGGATGGATCGTGTTGTCCGTGGCCAATGCTCGGGGCGCCGGATTCTCGATTTTCGTGCTCGCTGTCGCCAATCTCGTCGTGTTCACGGACGCGATCGATTTTGCGCTGCGCCTGTACATGCGGCGTCGCCACACGATCGGCGCCGGCGCCATCCTTGATGGCAGACGGACCGGCAGAATATCGATCAACCTCGCCGCCATTCTGCCACCCGACGCAAGGCGCCTCGTCCCGGCAGCGCCATTTGCCATCATCGCGTCCATATTCAATCTGGAGGACCGACTCGACGAGTTCATGGAGGTGTTCGGGCCCTACCGCCACCGGGTGTGGCTCCTCAGCGACGGGTCAACCGACAATACCGTGCTGCGGCTGCGCCAGGCTGGGTGGCGATGTTTCGAGGACGGCGTGAACCGGCGTAAACCCGGCGCCTTGCGCCGCTTGCTCGAGCTTCTACCGAAGCAAATCGAAACCGTCATGGTGATCGATCCGGACATGCGCATACGCGGACTTGACGAGGGCAGCACCATCGATGTGGATCAGTTTGTCAGCGACTTCCAGCGATCCGGCGCAGCTGCAGCCTGTCCGAGGATCATGATCGAGCCCGACGGATTGCTGGCGCGATTCCAGGCCTTCGAATACGCGCTGGCGTGCGGCGTCGGCCGTGAGAGCCTCGCAGACTTCAGCGTCACATCCGGCGTGTCCTTTTATCGACGCAGCGCATTGGCACGTGTGCTCGACGAACATTCGCTCTCCGTCTACGCCGAGGATCTCGAGAACGCCCTGATTCTGCTCAGCCATGGTGAACGCATCTATTACGACGGACGCCTGGTGGTGAGCACGGAAGGTCCGGGTTCCCTGCAGCGCTGGTTCTCGCAGCGCGTCGGCTGGTACCACGGTCTGATCAAGGTGTATTTCGAACGCTTCCCCGAAGTGCTGCGAATCAGCCGCCGCTCGCCCTTCGCCGCCTATAATTACCTGATCTATATTGGCGGCATGGGGCTGGCGATTCATCTGGTCAAGATCGTCAGCACGGCACTCCTGCTGTTAAGTTTTTTGGGTGGGCTCGACGTGTTGCTGCTCGATAATTTCGTGCCGCACGGGATCCTGGGCAATCCCGCATACTTCACGGCTGCGATCACCAGCTATCTCGCGCTCGGAGTGGTTGCGCTGTTTACGTGTGTGCCGGAAGCGGAACGAGCCTATACGGCGCCCATCGTTCCGTTGTACGTGTGTTACACGATCATCCATATCGTGCCGATCACGGTGGGCTTCGGCAATTTCTTTGCGCTCAGGCTGTTTCGACGACGCATCTATCAGGATCACTACGAATCCTTCGCGGACGTGGGCGTCGCGCGGCAAAAGTGAGGATGAATGACTGTCCGAGGAATTCCCGCTCCGGGGCTGTATAAACCAAGCCTTTATTGGGAGGATCGTGCGCAGCGATTCGCGGCCGAAGGCGAGGGGCTGGCGGCGGTGTGTGCGTACGGAATGCCCGAATTCTACAATCGTGCGATTCACCTGGAGCAACGCCTGGCGCTCGAACCATGGCTGAATGTCGGTCCTGGAATCCGCGTATTGGACGTCGGGTGCGGCGTCGGCCGTTGGAGCCGATTGCTGGCCGCGCGGGGCGCCGACGTTTTGGGCGTGGACCTAAGTCCGACGATGATCGCGCAAGCCCAACAGCGTGCGGCTGCGGAAGGGGTTGCCGGACGCTGCCGCTTCCAAGTGCGGGATCTGGCGACTCTCGATGTGGGCGAACGGTTCGATCTGGTATTGGGCGTCACCGTCCTTCAGCACATTCTCGATCCGTGGGCACTGCGCTCCGCCCTGGCGGCGATGACCGGCCACCTCGCCGCGGGCGCACGCATGGTGCTGCTCGAGGCGGCGCCGGCCTGCATGGTGAATCGTTGTAATTCGACGGTGTTCAGGGCACGTCATCGCAAGGTCTATCTGGATCTGATCCGCGATTGTGATCTGGATCTGCGCGCGTTGACCGGCGTTGATCCGGCGCCCTTCAGGACGCAGCTGTTGCCGCACGTCCGCAACCTGCCTGCCAAGTTGTCGTTCGGCTTGCTGGCGCTCGCGACCGCGCTCTCATTGCCGATCAATGCATTTTTCGGGCGCCGCGCGGTGGGCCGTTCGTGGCACGCCGTGTTTGTCATGGAAGTCAAGAACAGGGGAGCGTGACTATGACCATCGGACATCGCTTGATAGCAGCCATTGTCGTTTTCGTTTTGCTTGGAGGCGTGGTCGCACTGAGCAATTGGCGCGGCACCCAACGGGTACTGCCATCGCCGGTGATGGAGAAAGCTGTCCAGGTGCACGTCACCAACGCCGACGACAGGGGACCGGGCACCCTGCGCGAAGCCCTATTCGTCGCGGCGACCGCAACCGGCGCGACCAGCATTTCCATCGAAGTTCCCAAGATCAACCTCGAAACCGCGCTGCCGGCGTTCGTCAATGGGCATGGAGTCAGGCTGCTGGGACCTGCCTCGGGGGTGCAGATCGATGCGCAGGCGCTCGGCGCCGGACCGGTGCTCGATATCGCGGCCCCGAATACTTCGATCGACGCCATTGTGATTCGAAATTGTCCCGGCGCCGGAATCCTGGTGCGTGCCGTGCGCTTTCGTCTTTCCGCGTCGACGATTGCGTCGTGCGACGTCGGCGTGGAAGTGGCCGAAAATGCCAGTGAGACGCTGCTGGAGCGCAACCACTTCGTCAAGCTCCGACTTGGAGTGCGTTTCGCGGCCGCGGGCCACAATTCAGCAGTCGCCAATAGCGAATTTACGGAAATCAAGGACGCCGGTATTTGGGCCGTGCGCGGCACGCCCGATTCGCGCGATGAGGTCATCGGCATCCATGACAATAAGTTTACGGAAGACGGCATCGGGATCGTCGCCGGCAATATTCCGGTACTGGTGGAGCACAACGACTTCGTCAATGCCCGTACGGCTGAAGTGCATCTGGTGGGTGCGGGGGCCGTGATCCGGGGAAATCGCATCAATGGCGGCGCGTCGATGGGGATCGTCGCCGAGAACGCCCGCGGCGCGATCATCGATGACAACGAGTTGGAGGGGATCGCCGCGTATGGCGTGATGGTACGCGGGTCGTCCAACACGCTGGTGAGGGCCAATCGGCTGCACAACTGCGGCTACGGGCTCGCCTTCGTGCTCGGGGACGCCCATGGTGCCAGCACAGCGGTGGGCAACACGATCATCGAGCCGAAGTTCAACGGCATCGACGTGATCGGCGACTCGCCGATCTTGCGGCGCAACCAGGTGGTGCGTGCCCATGCATTGGCATTGCACGTCGAGGATTTTCAGGCGCCCGATGGAAAGAAGGTGCAGTCGCAGCCGTTTCTGGACAACAACAACTTCGACGACAGTGCGGCCGGCAAAAGCAGCGCGACCGTCGCTGCGCAACCCGCCACGCCTCCGGTGATCCGGTGAGAACGAACACCGACGGGACGCAGTTGATATCGCGCCCAGGCTGGGAGAATCAGCGCATACATCTGCTGAGCGATATCTGGCTGTTGACCATCGCCGCCATTTTGATCGCCACCGGTGTTCCCTGGTTTGCCAACGGCTTTGAGGTGGATGCCGGAGCAGCGAGTTGGGGTCTGTTGGCAGTGGGCGGGATTCAAGGCGCGTTTGCCATCCTGTCGTCTCGAGCTTGGCTGCACGGCCGATGGCATAATCACTTGTTGACACTGATGGACGTGACCGGCGTCATCCTCATCGGCAACATCTGGCAGCACGTCGGCGCCCTGCAAAATCCGGCGTTCTTGACGGTATTTGCCCTGCCGGTGATTGGCGGAATTTTTCATTCACGCCGGCACCCCTATCTCATGGCTGCGGTGAGCGTCTGCGTCGTCCTCGTCGTGGCTCTCGCCCAAGCTCCGGAATTGCGCTGGTACGCGAGCGGGCTGCTTGGCAGCGATGCGTGGCTCACGTGGTTGTTCGGCCATCAGAGCGCGGTGGCGCAGCAGTCTTTTCCGGGATTCTCTGCACCATCAAGTTTTCTGGTCGTACTGCTCGAAGTATTCTCCATCGGGCTGTTCGCATGTGCGGTGGCGGCCGAATACGTCGGCATCGTATTTGAGCGGCTGAGCGCGCATACCGCTCTGGCACGGACCGAAGCGGGGCGCGCGCAGGAACTGTGGTCCGAGCTGATCGAGCGCCTACCTCTGCCGGCGCTGCTGATCGATCCGGCCAGCCTGCGCGTCGTCGCATGCAGCGACTTCGCCAGCACTTATCTGGGCGGCGGAGAAATGCCGCTCGAAGGCCGCGATCTGTTCAAAGCGCTGTGCTTCTCTTATCCCGACATCATCCACGAACTCATTGTTGGTTCGGATGGTGCAGCGCCGCTGAGCATCATCCGCGTTGCGGACCAGTTGCGAGTGACACACGTGCGAGTACTGCATGTCGTGCACAAGGGACATCGCCTGGCGCTATTGACCATCGAGGACGGAACCGAGGTTTTCTGCCTGAGGGCGGCGTTGGACACGTCTGAATATGCCGCCTTGGTGATCGATGCACAGGGACGCCTGCTGGCATTCAACAAGCCTGCCAAGTGGCTGCTTGCCGGCGCGGAAGTCGGAGCGGATGCGGCGCAGTTGCTGTCTCAACCAAATTCCAGCCAGCGTTGGTGGGAGCCCGGACTGAGTAATCGGCGCAAGATGCACATCGAGATCGATCAGCGGATCTATCAGGTTACGAGTTCTGCAACCGCGTTGGCGGGCGAGCGGGAGCGTATTTTCACGGTATCAGTTCTCCCGGTCGCGAAAGCGGACACGGGCGATACGCTTGAAATGAGCGCGACCACGATCGCGGGCGCCATGCGGCAGTTGCGATGAGATTTGCACGGCTCACCATTGCCGCGGTGGTAGCCTGCTGGCTCGCGCCACGCACGGCAGCGGGCGCGGATTCCACCCCGGCCGCGGTTTCCGACGATCGGATCGCACTCAGCGTCAATGGCTCCACTCTGCCGGGAACCAATGGGGGCGGCGGCGGTTCAGTCGGGTGGTTGCACAACTTCGATGCCGATACCCTTGCGGGAGTCGCGGTGGAACATCAGGGGATATCCATTGCCCAGTGGACGTTCGGCTCAGTCAACGGCGCCCTGACTCGTGAACTGGGCGGTGCGCGCTATAGCTTCTATGGCGAAGCGCACGAGGGTGCCGGTGATGATGGCCCGCACGCATTCAGATATTCGGTCGTGGCGGCCGGAATAATCGGCACGTACTTCCATCGATTGTCCGTGCAACTGGAAGACCGACAGTTCGACGTTGAAACTACGCACGGGAATTTGCCCAAGATCGGGCTTTCGTACTTGGTGAATCCTCACATCCTGACGGCGGTCTCCTACGCGGACTCGGTGAGCGGCAATCTTGGAACGCATCTCACGTCTGCTCGAATCGACGCGTATACCTCCAAGGCGAATTTTCTGGCGGGCGTAGCCTTTGGCCAGGTCTCACCAACCGTGTTGGGCCTGGAGTTTGTGGTGCCGGGAAAATCGCTCAGGGAGGGCTATGTCGGCGTGACCAAACCGTTGCCGCACAGGCGCGGCGAGCTTACGCTGGTGGTTGACTATCAGGATCTCGCAGGCAGCAACCGGGTCGCGGTAACGCTCAATTATATTTTTCACGTCGGCCACCACGGTAAGCCAACGTGACGACGTGGACCCGCCGACGCAACTTCCCTTGGGTGCCCACGGTCGTGGTGTTAGCCGTCGTGCTGATCGCGGGATCGCGTTTGATTGCTCTCAGTGTGCGGCACGACGCCGCGGTGGCTCGCGAGAAGGCTGCGACGGTCGCGAACACCTCCGTCAGGAAGATAGAGCCGCTACTGAAAAAGCTGGCCGATGTTGCCGAGCGACGGGCCGCCTTGGCCGCACAGGTACCATCACAGCGGGATGCGCTTGCCTCACTCGAATCGGTACCACCGGCGGCCAAGACTTTTTGGATGACGCGTGACGACAAGGTGCTGGGTTCCCTGCCGGCAGAGGCTGCCACCGCAAACGGCATTGCAAGCGAATGGCGGTCGGCGGACTCCGCTCACATCGTACCTGGCTCCACCGTTCTGGGTCCGATGCGTCTGGGTAGCCAGTGGCTCATAGCAGTACGATTTCCGATAGCGGCAAGCAGCCCTTTGGCGGTAGCGCGATTGCCCGGCTGGTCGCTTGCCTACGCAGACTTGGACGAGCTGATCGCCGCGAGTCACCTCGGAGGGCTGATCGACACGGGTTACGACTTCGAGCTTTCTCAAGTCGAGCCCAGTAGCTCCCGCTCGCGCAGCTTCGTCAATTCCCGTACGGAACACTTGACGGACACTGTCGCGGCAAGGATCCGACTGCCAGTGGCGGCCGCGATTCCCGGAAGTTACTTGGAGCTAGCGATCCGCCCGCGGGACGGTTGGTTTCCCGCCACGCTGCTCGCCTCGGAAATCGGCCTGCTGGTATTCCTCGCATGGCTCTTCGCCTTCGGCACTCACGAACTGACGCAGGAGTTGCAACGCTCACGCGCGGCCCTGGTGGCCGCGCTGCAGCGCCAGCGCACGACCAATCAACGGCTCGCGGTGGAGATGCAGCAGCGGCTCAAGCTGCAGGAAACCTTTGATCATGCGCGCTTTCATGATGCATTCACGGGACTGCCGAACCGGCGCTATTTCATGGACCAACTCGACCGGGCACTGCGCGACTTGCGCAAGCAGCGGCGCCAATGCCTCGCGGTGATCATCGTCGACATAGTCCGATTCAAACTCATCAATGATATTCTGGGTCACACGGCCGGCGACGAGTTGATGGTCCAGGCGGCGCGCCGTTTCGAAAAAACAACTTCGGCATTCGAGGGCGTGCTGGCGCGCTGGGGCGGTGACCAGTTTGCAGTGTTGATTCTGGACCTCGCTTCCCGTGACGCGGCCATGAATGTTGCCAGCTCTCTCAAAGAGGAATTGCGCTCGCCCTTCGATTTGCGCCGGCACCGACTCGTCGTCGCGGCAACCATTGGCGTCACGTGGGCGGATTCGGGCCGGCAGCGCGCGGAGGATATCGTCCGGGAAGCTGACATCGCACTATCGGCCGCCAAGCGTCACGAGACTGCCAAGATCCTCGGTTACGCGCCGAACATGGCTGGGCAGGCGGCGAACCTCGTGAGCCTGGAGGCCGACCTGCACGTTGCGAGGGAAAGGCACGAGCTGCAGCTGCTGTTTCAGCCGATCGTAAATCTCCAGACCTACAAGATGGTGGGTGCCGAGGCGCTTTTACGCTGGCGCCATCCGGTGGAAGGCGTTCTGGCTCCAGATAGATTTCTGGGCGTCGCGGAAGAAACCGGATTGATGGTGCCGATCACCCGTTGGATCATCCTCAGGGCGGTCAGGGTTGCAGAGGATTGGCTGCGGCGTCTACCAGCCAATCAAGAGTTCTTCATCAGCGTCAATCTTTCCCCGACGGCGTTGCGAGATCCTGACTTGAGCCAATACGTCGCGTCGTTGCTGCGAGAGACGCAGTTGCCGCCGTCGGTGCTCAAGTTCGAGCTGACCGAGGCTGCGCTCATCAGCAACGTGGGTGCGGCGCGCGAGACTCTCGATCAGCTGCATCGCTTGGGACTCCAACTGATGCTCGATGACTTCGGGACCGGTTACTCATCGTTGAGTTACCTGCAGCTCTTTCCATTCGACTTCGTAAAGATCGATCGCCCCTTCGTGAATCGCATGGCCTCGGATCTCGCCAACACCGGCATGACCGCTGCGATGCTACAGATGGCCGGCAGCCTGAATCTGAAGACAATTGCGGAAATCATCGAGACCGAGGAAGCAGCGCAGGCTCTCCAGACCATGGGCTGCGACTACGGGCAGGGCTACTATTTCAGCGAGCCCATCGAGGCCGAGCCCGCGCTGCAGCTTCTGCGCAGCGGACAGCCTTTCCAGCCTCGGCCGGAGATTTCGGCGATTCGTCCGTTAGAGGAGGACGGCTCACCCACAATCAGGATGCGGCTCGATCAACCGCCTGATCAGCCCGTGCAGGAGACGTCGCCTACCGTGAAGATTCGTCCGCTGGAAGAGGACGGTTCACCCACGATCAAGACACGGGTAGACCAACAGCCTATTCAGCCCGCGCAGGAGACGTCGCCTACCGTGAAGATTCTTCCGCTGGAAGAGGACGGCTCACCCACGATCAAGACACGGGTAGACCAACAGCCTATTCAGCCCGCGCAGGAGACGTCGCCTACCGTGAAGATTCTTCCGCTGGAAGAGGACGGTTCACCCACGATCAAGACACGCATTGACCAACAGCCGGATCAGCTCGCGCTAGGGCCTTCGCCAACCATGAAGATTCGTCTCTTGGAGGAGGATGGCTCGCCCACGGTCAGGCTAACCGTAGATTCCATCGAGGAGCCGCAGTTGTAAGCTTCGCTTCGACACCGTTTTTCTATCCGCACTAAGCGGAAGAACTCTACAAGACCCTATGGGCGGCGGGGGACAAGGAGATGGTTCTTGACCCCATCGATCCCCCGCAGCGCAGCAAGAGGTACGACCTGTGTCACCTCGACATCGGTCGCGCTTCACCTATTCCGTGTCACGCGCCCGCCAAGGATCGCGACTATGTCTTTACCCGTTACGCGCCTTAAAACTGAGTGTCATCGAATGCATCCTAGCAAACCCGGATCCGAAGTTTGGATTCGAAGTGACACACGAGCTACGGCCGCCAGCTGCCGTCGCGAAATGCCGAGCGGCTAGAAGCCTTTCGTGAGAAGACCAGCTTTCAAGAAGCGCGTGAGTTCTGCAGAATCGTGTCCGGGCATCATGTTGAGGTTGGGTTCCGCCGAACGTAAACGGTGTAGTTCAACAAATTCGCTCATCACAGCTTCGCGGTCCTCTCCCATAAGCCAAGTGGCCAAACGCGCCCGCTCACGAACTTCTTCAATGTTGCGCATTTGCCAGGCAACATCCCCCAGAAACAGGATCTCCTGACCGTCCGCGCGCTTGACGT
>Ga0179592_10000094_pt1 | contig 37694 bp, 32 predicted proteins | sample CZODoug2_1_08_16_FD_148623 | JGI IMG/M metagenome (GOLD analysis project Ga0179592, IMG submission 148623) | Vadose zone soil fungal communities from Angelo Coast Range Reserve, California, USA - CZODoug2_1_08_16fungal (Illumina Assembly) | ecosystem: Environmental > Terrestrial > Soil > Vadose...
TCTGAGGTCCACGCAAGCCCTTGTTGACCTCTATGCTAGCGATCCCGAAACGGAGGAAGCGGGCTATGCCCTATCTATCATTCAGTATCGAGGAGGATTAGAGGAATACACCGTAGCCGCAGAATATTCCGTGAGTGCCGACGCACATAAGCGCCGGGTAGCGGCTGATATTCTTGCTCAGCTGGGTTGGCAGGAAAAGGCTTTTCACGAGGAGTCGGTACAAATCCTTGCCCGCTTGCTCACCGACGCGGATCCTGCGGTACTGCAAGCAGCCGCGATAGCCTGCGGGCACCGTCATTCCGCGCTTACTGTGCGACGATTGGTAGTGCTTGCCGATCATCCGTCCCGAAATGTTCGATACGGTGTGTCGTACGGCTTGGCGGGGCAGGACGATCCCCAGGCCATTCGCGCGTTGATTCAATTAACGAAGGACTCGGATCGGGATGTTCGCGATTGGGCTACCTTTGCTCTGGGATCTCAAACGGAACTCGATACAAGTGACTTGCGAGAAGCGCTCAGAGACCGGCTGACTGATGCTGATCCTGAGGTGGGGGGAGAAGCGCTTGTTGGACTGGCTCGGCGCCATGATGATCAATTGAAGCAGGCGATTCTCGATTCGCTCAATGGTGAATTTCACGGCGACTGGATGCTAGAAGCCGCTGAGACTGTACGCGATCCGGATTTCTTGCCCGCGCTCGAAAAGCTTCGCGAGAGGATGGATCGCGACTTGCCTGCGCGGTTTTTCGATAGCGTAGACAAAGCACTGCTAGCTTGCAGCAGAAAGGCATGAGCGGCACCCAGAGACCGTCAATGACACCACGTTGGGGAGCTGCGGTTGACGACTATCACACACAACCTCCATTCGACCAGGAATCAGAAACTATCTTTGGTACACCGGCCGTTGCTGATGCGTGAGTGTTGTTTATTTAGGGGGTATATGTCCATACCGCCTAACTGACAGCTGTGAGTCGATTTCATTCGCCATCTATCGCCACCAAGCAAGAATTTTTTTCGTACACTTGGACGGACATGAGCGCGCTAGCGCCCCGCAGCCCTGTGTGCATCAATGAGTTACGACGCCGGGAGATTATTGAGTGGGAGTGACCAGGGCGCTTCCCTAGTGTGTCACGGTCGACCGAGTCGGTGAAGCTGGAGTTTCCGGGTAAATTAGGCAGAAACTCATTTCATTCCGCCGCTCGCCGGCTCTCGTTGATCCTCCCTACTACAAAGATGATTTGAGAGGGCGGCGCCTGCGCGAATGAATGTTCGGCACAGGTGCTCGTCCGATCTTGGTTTGCTGATCGAGTTGTTTGCGTGCGTCCAGCCACGCATAAACTTCGTCCGAATCCCAAACAACGCAACGCGGGGTTAAATAGAACCGTCTTGGAAAATCCTCACGCTGCTCCAACTCGTAAATAGTGGTATTCGACAGCGGCACAATCCTGCGCAGTTCGGCGCGGCGCAGCGCGCGTCTTGGCAGGAGAGTCGATGCAGGTGGGGTCGTAGAGGATGGCACTAAATTGTGGTGCTCGTAGTGATGGGCGAGTTGGCTGGCCGATGAGGCACTGGCTACTTCAGCTCTTCTCTGCTCGGATGGCGTAGAACTGCAGAGCAGCCTCTTCAAAATTTCCGACAAGAAAATCGGCGATCGGTTGCGTATACCAGTTGAATGCCGTACTAACGCGGTAGCGCATCGTCACTCGAAGCTCTGTGCCTGCGTTCAGTTTGCGTAAAACATATTCGGTGTCGATCACATCGAAATACCGCCCGCCAATCCTCACGTGATCGTCGAGTGCCCCTGCTGGAAACGAATCGTTTGCAAACCGATAGGTCCAACGAATACGACGGTTTGATTGCCAGTCGGCCGCAATCTGATCGAACTGGATGCCTTTTCCCATCATGATGTGACGCACTTGGGCGCCGTCGGCTAGTACCGTAACCGCCGATAATGGTAGGGGCACGCCTATGCGATACATCCATGCAGTGCCGATCTCGGCTGGCCGGATGTCTTTGGCGACTGTGAGGTGTGTCCAAATTACCTCGGGGCTCGCAGAGATCGTGCGGACTCTTACGGCCGACCGGATGTCTTGCGGGAGCGTAAGATTCTGCTCGAGACCTCCTAATAAGAGCGGTAACGCGGCAAAGCTGTAAATGGCGCGTTGCGGCCACTTTGTCCAACGGCATACAGCGCCCATTAAAAGACCGCCGAGGCCACCAACGAGGCTAAAAAGGGGCGCCGCAAGTACCGCGCAGATGAGCCCCTCCACTCGGATCACCATCGTGCCGATTACAAGTAGTGCATTAGCGGCGGCGGCGGAGAAGAAATAATAGGACCAACTCCGGCGGCCTGCGCGTTCCGCGATGTATACAGTTACTGTGCCTACCAGAATTGGTACCAACAAGGTAAAGGAGGACATCATTGCGTGATACGGCTCGCCGGGCGTGCCAGAGAAAAAGAGACGCAAAGCGACGCCGACGATGGCCCCGCAAAGTAGTGGTATGGTCCAGCCAAATCGGGTGACCCAGAACCGGCGAGTCTCCTGCGTGTCAGGCGACGAAGCCATCAGCCTCTACTCCAGCGCCTAAAGAATGCTCGGCTGTCGATCATTCTGATCGGCGCCACGCGCAGTACTTCGGTCAGCTCAGGGCGGTAGGGCAGGTCTGACGGCAATCGTAAATTCGTGACCATTTCGAGACGCTCAAGTCCCAAAAGAACCCACCAGCCCGGGTCCCACTCACCCTGGGCGAGTCCAAGTCGCGCTGATCCCGGATATGCGTGATGGTTGTTATGCCAACACTCACCCATGGTCAGAAGAGACGCGAATCGTACGTTGCGACCCTGTACCGCGGCTCCTCGGACCTCGCGGTGAACTGCGCCATGGTTATGTGCCAAATGACCGATGAGCCAATGGCCGAACACGCCGGCAGTCACGCGAGCGCACACTGCCCACCACACGAATCCCCAACCCCCGACGGCATAAAGAAGAAACGCCAAGGGGAGTTGCTGCGGCATCCATGTGCGTTCCAGAAATCGATAGAAACGATCCTCGGAGATTCGCGGCTCAATTCGGATGACGGGCGGGTGGAGCAGCACCAGCTCGCAATTCAGCTGCCACCATGCATCCAGCCAGGCGGATCGGCCGTGTTTCAGGTAGTCGTGGCAATCAGGGAGTCGCTGCGCGTAATCGCGCAACTCGTGTTGACGGAGGAGACCGATCGGGCCCGCGAGTCCGACCTGTACTCCGAGGTACACGAAAAGGTATTCGAGCCACTTCGGACATTAGTAGCTATCGTGGACGAGCTTTCTGTGGCTACCCAGAGAGTGGCCGAATAGGAGCACGGCTGCGGTCGCGACCAGGAATGCGGCAAAGGCAGACCAAGTAAAGGTGATCGCGCCGCCGACAAGGGCGGCTGTCAGCATGCCAAGAAACCAAGCGGACTTGACGGGCGCGTACCGCACTGTGCCGACGCACACCGAATCTAGATTTTCCGCGGCGACACGGTGTTGATCGAGATTTGCGGCGACGCCTTCCATAGCAAATCCGGGCTACTCGGTCGCGCGTCGGCGCTTTGCAAGCGCGCGCGATTCGCGCTTGAGGGGGCCAGCTACGGGGCAGATTTCAAATGCATAACCAGTCAGCGTGCTGACGAGGCTACTCGGATTCAACCGATACAGGACCCGTTGTCCCTTTCGTTCGCTGGCGACCAAACCTGCATTCTCGAGTACTGTTAGATGTCTCGACATGGACGGTGCCGTCATCTGAAAGCGAGCTGCGAGTTCGGATGTCGTGAGCTCCGCCTTGGAGAGGTACGCCAGAATTTCCCTGCGAGAGCGGGATGCAAGAGCTTCAAAAATCTTGTCAACTGACATACCCGCATAGTATTAGCGAATTGGCTAATCGTCAAATATACTAATACTCGGTCGAACGAACCCCCTGGGGCCACGGGGAAACTTGGAGCGCTGGAGAGTTGGGGGGTGGGAAGGCGCAGAACCATCAGAAGTTATAAGATCATGAAAAATAAGGAAGTAGGGATAAATGTAGAATCAAAAAAGACATTAGTACTGAATAAATGTCGATTTAAGGAAACAAATGTGTACGTTAATGTGTATTAAAGGATATATTTATTGGCAGTAATGTTCCCTATAGTCTACAGGTGACCCGTGCCCCGGTATCTTCGAACCAGTAATGCCCAAATCCTCGACCGCAAGCGCACGGAGCTGCAGGCTGCTGCAGCGGCGCTGCGCCAGCGTCCTGTGAAGGGTTGGGTCCACGCTCTGCGATCAGCACTCGGCATGAGCGTGACCGTGCTTGCTCGGCGCCTCGGCGTCAGCCACTCCACTGTGCTGTCCTATGAGAAGGCCGAGTTAACCGGGCGGATCCAAATCGACACCCTACGGCGCGTTGCGGACGCGCTGGATGCCGAACTCATCGTCGCCCTAGTTCCGCGCCAGCCGATCATCGATACGCTGCGCGCGCGCGCGAGAGAGATTGCCCAGCAGGAAATGAGCGCGACCGTACAGAGCATGCGACTCGAGAATCAGGAAGTGACAGCAAGTGAGACTAAGGAGCAATTCGACATTCTCGTAGAGAATCTCGTGCGCGAGCCGAAGAAGCTGTGGCGCTGACCGATCCCCATGCGCCCGGCGCAACACCGCTCACGCCGGTGCAGCTGCGTGGGCTGAGGCTTCCCCTGACCACGCACGGCGAACTGAACGCCGCCGAGCAGGAGAATATTCTGCGCGCGCGTCTATGGGCGCGCGGCGCGCGCTCCATCGCCATGCCGAACATGCTCACGCGACAATTCGTCGAGCAACTGCATTTGCGCATGTACGGCGATGTGTGGGAATGGGCAGGCACCCAGCGTCAGGTCGACACCAATATCGGCGTACCGTTTCCCCACATCGGCGTAGCCCTGCGCGAGCTCTTCGATGATGCCCGCTACTGGCTCGACCACCGGACATACGAGCCCATGGAATTCGCTGTTCGCTTACACCACAGGCTTGTGTTCATTCATCCCTTTCCCAATGGCAACGGACGCCTGAGTCGCTTCTACGCGGATCTGGCGCTCACTCGCCACTTCGGGCTCAATCGCCTCACATGGGGAGGCGGTGAACTGGATGGTCGGGATCCGCGGCGGCAGGACTACATCGCCGCGCTACAAGCGGCGGACGATCACGACTACCGCTCCCTTCTCGCGTTCGCGCAGGCCTAGGGGCCAGCGCGAAAGTGGCTTTCGCAAAGAACAAGCTGGGGATACCTATTGCCATCTATCGCCACAAAGCGGCGCATTTTTTCGTAATTCCTGACGGACCTTTGGATGTGGCCTCTAAAATACGCTTTCTCCGTCAATGGCTTGAGATGCTAGGAGATTATTGAGTGGGAGTGAATTGGGACTTTCGGGATCTATCGCCTTCTATCGGCTCCCGCGCGTAACTCACTGAAATTCAAAAGACGACCTTTCGCCGTCTATCGGCATCTATTGCCTCCAAGCGAATCCTCTTGACGGTAAATCTGACGGTAAAAACTTTTTCGTCATCCTGTTTAAATGCCCGGACCCCGGACGAAGCCGCGATCAACATCACTGGCACTTTCCTTACGGCGAATCTGCTGCCGTGCGCGTCACCTCGAGAATCTTTGCAATTCTCGTTTCCGCGTCCGTCCGGATCTTGAACTCCACACGCCGCGAGCGCGCCGCGTCCTCCTTTCCGGATGCATCAAGAATCAGCCTCGAGGAGGACAATCCGTTCGCGGTGACCAGGCGACGGAGCCAGTCGACGTCACCGCGAACCTGCGGGAGCATCAGCACATAGAGCAGGGTTGATCTCGTCCGTGCCTGAGAAAGCTCCATGTTGTGCAGATAGGCGTCGTCGGGCGACGCACCACCGATCCAATCCGATGATGTATGTCCCTCAATACGGATCTCGGTGATCGCATCCCGATACTTCGGTGACGTGAGAATTCTCACGTATCGGGGAAAGAAGTCGTTCAGGATGTCCTTGAAAGCCGGCTTCAATTCACTGCTGCCCTGGGCAAACAGAATGTCCGGATCCGAGAACCGGAGGGTCAGATCCGCCTTGATGAGCTGGGCGTTCCATCTGGGCAGATCCGCGGAGAACCCTTTGCGTAGGTCCTCATAGAGGGCGTCGCGGGTCTCACTGTACGCAACGGCCACCGTCTTAATCCTGCCGGCGTCCGCCTCGACCCGTATCATGAAGCACACTGCGATCAATAGAAACATGACCATGAGCCCGGTCATCAAATCGCTCAAGGGAATCCAATGAGCTTCCGATCCGGCCGCCCGATCCGCGGACAAAGCGTCGTTCACCGCTACGCTCTCGTGGCCAGAATGGATTCAGCTGAATGTCGCGACACTGGGCCGAGCGTCTCCTGATTGGGCCGAATGCCCTGCTCGCTCCGAGCAATCAACTGACCGATTCTCTGCTCTATGATCGGAAGCCCCTCTGTCACCTCGGTTATCAGCCCGGAAAGAAGCATGAGCGCCCTGGCGAGCTGCTCACTCTGGTTGTTCAGCGCTCGCACAATGTTCTGCAGTGATCGCGCCACTGCAGCAAATTCCGACGCCGTGTTCACGATATCAGTGAAGCGTAATGCCGCTTCCGTCATGCTCTCCCGGGTCGCGGTCTCCTGCCGTATCAAGGCCGCCAGTTGTTTCTCGTATTGAACCTGCCAGGAAATGAGCCTCTCGACGCCGGAATTCAACTGCCTGAAGTTGCCGCCGAATTGCTCATTGATCTTCACGTTGAACTCCCGGACCACTTCCGATAGGGCAGTTACAAGCGCCTTCGAGTTCGTCTCTGCAACATTCTCTGCGTATTTGTCGAATGCTTCCGTCAGCCTGTCGATGCGATCGTTGCTGTCCGCACGCAAGAGCTTGGCCTGGCTCGCCAGACTGCAATCATCGCCGCCCGCAATCGACCGGTCGAGCTGCACCAGCAATCGGGCCAGGTCGTCCACGGTGGACCCTTCCTGCGCGCCGGACGCCGGTACGGTCGCGTCGCCAAAAAGCGCGACCCGGATCTTGAGCGTGAGTGCCCAGAATATCCCAACGACGGATGACCAGAACGCTGTGCGGATTCCACCGAGCAGGTGGGGCACACTGCTTCGAACGTTGTTCGGGTCGAAATCCAGCAGCCCCCAGGCAATGCCCGCGAAGCAGAAGAATATACCGAGTGTCGTCAGGATCGTGGGGCCGAGCGCCGTGGCGCGGCGTGACCATCTGATGTGGAACAGCAGGGCAATTGACGATATCAGCACGGTGGAGAATTGCGTAAAGCCGTTGAGACCTTCCCAGACGTGTTCCATCGGCTTCTCCCCCGACACGAGACCCGCGCGGCTAGGATCAGCCGCTCGCGAACGTCCGCACTGCGCGACCGAGCGCCAGGCGGGACGGCCGGCATTTCTCCGGGCCAGTAGCGTGTCAACGTCCAGCTGATTTTCTGTTTGCGACGCATCTCACGCAATCGGGTGTTCACCCGATTCGCTGACCCGTGATCATCTGGAATTCCCTCGCTCACCAAGCCCAGCGTTCGGATAGTCCGGACGGCATTGCTATAAAAATCGCAATTGTTGTTTTGGTAGCAATGAACCGCAGCGCGATACGAATCCGAGCACAGCCGAGCTCGTGGTCGAGATGTCGGCATCTATCGCCCGCTATCGGTACCAAGCAAAATATTTTAACGGTCAACCCGACGTTAAAATTGAAACGGTGCTGAGATAAACCATGCGTTTTCAAGGGATTATGAGTGCTGGAAACAATTGAGTGGGAGTGAGTTGGGCCTATAGAGACCTAGCGCCTGTATTGGTTCCTGGGTGTAAGTCGCTGAAATTCCTGAATTCATCTTTTGCCGTCCATCGGGATCTATCGGCAGCCGCTCCACGGGGCGTCCGCGCCGATTTCGCGCCACTTACCCAGCGCTAGTCCTTCTACACTTACTTTACCGATGGCCGCGCGTATCAGGCGGAGCGTCGGAAACCCCACCTTTGCCGTCATGCGCCGCACCTGGCGGTTCTTTCCCTCACGTATCGTGAGCTCAATCCACGCCGTGGGAATTTTCGCTCGATAGCGGATAGGCGGATCGCGCGGCCACAGTTCATGCGGTTCCTCGATGAGATTCGCGTTCGCGGGCTGCGTCATGATGTCGCCGAGACTCACGCCTTTGCGCAACTGATCGAGTACAGTTTGAGACGGAGAACCTTCCACCTGCGCCCAGTACACCTTCGCTATCTCGTGCTTCGGCTCCGCGATGCGCGCCTGCAAGACGCCGTCGTCGGTGAGCAGCATCAGGCCCTCGCTGTCGGTATCGAGGCGTCCGGCGGGATAGACGCTCCTCACGTCGATGTAATCCGCCAGAGTCTTGCGGCCCGGCTCCGGGCTGAATTTACAAGCGACACCGAACGGCTTATTGAAGGCGATGAGCACGCGGGCGCGTTCAGGCCAGCGCCCGCTCGATCAAATTCGGCGGCACCGTTGTGCGTGGCACGGCGTCGGTCGCGCGGCGGCGAGCCCTTTTGCTGATGTCTCGAACAGGCGCGCGTTGCTCGAACCATTCGCGTACGTCGAGATCAAGTCCGACGCCATGCATGTAGTTGTACAGCGCTTTCTTGAGCGCCACACCAAACACATCGTGGTTGATGCCGGTGACGTCGGTGAAATTCATATCGTTGTTGGCGAATGTAGTATGGAGCGGCGGAGACAACGTCACGCCGTACCGTTCTGGATGTTTGGCGACCGGCGAATGCACGGTGCAGGTGAAGCGATGGAAGAAACCCGAATGTATGCAACCGGCCGCGAACAGTTGGCGAACGTATTCCAGGGCGTCGACGGTGTCTTGCGCGGTTTGAGTGGGGAATCCGTACATCAGATAGGCGTGTACGAGGATTCCCGCGTCGGAGAAGGCGCGTGCTACCCGGGCCACTTGCTCGACCGACACCCCTTTCTTCATGAGCTTGAGCAGGCGATCCGATGCCACTTCCAATCCGCCGGTGACGGCGATGCAGCCGCTTTCGGCCAGTAGCCGGCAAAGGCCGGCATCGAATGACTTCTCGAAACGAATGTTGCCCCACCATGAGATATCCAGTTTCCGTTGCAGCAGTGCGTTCGCAAGCGACTTGAGTGCCTTGGGCGGTGCGGCTTCGTCGACGAAGTGAAATCCAGTTTGCCCGGTTTCGCGAATTAGAGATTCGATTCGACCGATGAGCACCTCGGTAGTTGCCAGGTCGTAGCGCGAAATGTAGTCAAGGTTTACATCGCAGAAGCTGCATTTCTTCCAATAACAGCCGTGTGCGACCGTCAGCTTGTTCCAGCGGCCGTCCGACCAGAGACGGTGCATGGGGTTGAGCATGTCCAGCAGTGACAGATAGTCGTCCAGCGGCAGGCCCGCGTAGGTGGGAGTGCCGCTTTCAGAGAAAGCGATATCGGGCTCTCTGAAGTCGACGTACTGATGCTTGCGCGTATACGTGCGCACCAACTGATCGAGCGGTCGCTTGTGCTGCAGGTGTTCGATGAGTGCAAGCAGCGGACGTTCGCCAGCATCAAGCGTTATGAAATCGAAGTAGTCGAAGACACGCGGCTCGTTCATGGTGCGCAGCTCTGTATTGCAATAACCACCGCCCAATACCGTGACGACGGAGGGGTGGATTTGCTTGGTGGCTTGAGCGATGCGAAAGGCGCCGTAGACGTTGCCCGGAAAAGGCGCGCTGATCAGCACCAAGTTCGGTTGATACTGAGACAGGACTTCGAGTGTCAGTGCATGCAGGGATGCATCTACCAGGTTGTGCGGCGCACTGAGCGCCGTTTGCAGCTGATCGAACGCCGGTTGGCTCGCCGCCAGCGATTCTGCATAGCGCACGAACTCGAAGCGCGGGTCGATGGCATCCCGGATGACGTCCGCGAGGTCATTCAGATAAAGGGTGGCGATGTGCTTGGCGCGATCCTGCAGTCCCAGCGCACCAAAGGCCCAGTCTAGTGCGTCGCCTCGGTGTTGCTGGTTGTCGATGTAGTCCTCGAGCGATGCAAAGCGCGGGCCTTCGGGCAGGTAACGCCTCGAAGCGATACGATGAGCCAGGCTGGGATCACGACCTTGCAGAAATCGAATGGCCGGCGAGATTGTAGTGCAGTAGGACTCGAAGTGCTCGGTAAAAAAGTGCGTGGCTGCCGTGTGTTTTTTGCGAGGCAGCGTACTCACTTGCCGGTGAATAGCCTGCACGCCCTCTACCGACAGCAACTTGAGCGCCAGGGCGATGGAGAGATCTGCCTGTTCCGCATTGAACCCGCGCGAGCGCAGGAACCCCGTGAGATACGCCGTAGACGGATACGGTGTGTTGAGCTGAGTCATCGGCGGAATAATCGACAGAATGCGCATTTCTCTCATGTCCGAAAGTACATCGCGCTGGGCCGTGCGGCGGGATTGGGATTAAGATTGGGCCATGGAGTTTACCCTCGATTTCCCCTTTATTCGCGACATACTAAAGCAGGAGTACGCACGGGCACGTGACGAGATCCGAGCTGCTACTTCACGGTGGATAAGCAGGCGACTACTTGGTTCTTGGTGGCCTCTTAAAGTGCTGACCAAAAGCTTTTTTCGGGAAAGTCAAGATCTAGGTTGCAGCTGACGGACCGCATCACTACGTGGCGCGTCCCGACCTGGGCGACACGATACGGATTTGCGCACACGGAAATTACCTAATCGTCTTCGAGCCGTTCGACGACGGCGCACTCATCCGCGCCGCGACATAGCTCGGAAACTTCAACTCTCGCTCAATCGCCTTAAAGCGCGGCTCTTGGCGCAAGGGGTCCGGGAGCGGGTCGGTCTTCAGATTCTCCAAGCCCGGATCACGCAGCCGCAACCTAAGCGCCTGGCGCGGATCACCGTCCCCACAAAGGATCGCAGTTGAGCGTCGTCGGCCGGAATCGTAAAAGTAACGTCCGAGGTCCCGGCCAGGAATTCGCGGATCTGCTCGAGGGTCGCGAGCTTCGTTTCGTTCATCTTGATGATCATCCTTCGATGATCGATCTAAAACCCCTCGCTCAGCCTCCTATGCCGTTGGAAACACGGCTCCCCCTTCAGCCTCCTATGCCATTGGAAGAGGCTAGTACTTGCATCGCAATAAAAATTGTATCAGACTGTACCGGGGCGGGCTATCAAAGTTTCCCTAAGTATTGTCCGCCTGCGAACGACACAAAAACTAAGGACTCCGCCGCACGCCCAAAGCGGAATGGCAATGAATGCCCCCAACAACAGCCCCATCGGTCGCTTGCGCTCGCTGCCGGTGTGGTGTGCGGCACTGTTTCTGGCGGTGGTGCCGCCAGCGGTCTCTGCTGCCGGAGTGGGCCTCGCGCAGCTGCCACAGCGCTGGCTCGGGGACGACGGGCGCGCGCTCGCGTTCGATTCGCTCGCCGGCCGGCGAGTAGTGCTGACGATGGCCTTTGCCGGCTGCCACGTTATCTGTCCGCTGGCAATCAGGCAGCTGCAGAAGATGCAACGCCAGCTCGACGCGCGCGGTGAACAGGCGGACTTTGTCATCGTCGGCTACGACCCCGAAAACGAAGGACCGGCCGACTGGCGCGCGTTCCGCGCGAACCACCACCTCGAACGCAGCAACTGGCACTTCCTGTCGGGCTCGCGTGACGACACCGAGCAGCTGGCGCAGCAGCTCGGATTTGAGTTCTGGAAATACGATGAGCACGTGATGCACGGCATGCGGGCGCTGGTCTTCGACCCGCGCGGCCAGTTGCAGCTTGAGCTCGGCTCGGAGACCAAGAACTGGGCGAGCGCAATTTGATGCCGGCCCCCGCGTCGCATGCGGTGACACCACCGACACGCGGCCCGCCGTTCAAGGATGTTCAGCATTTGCGAGGCAGCATGAACAAGCAACTTGGAAACACCGCGCGCGGCCTGGCGCTCGCTGTCGCCGCGTTCAGCGCCATTGCGCCGGTAGCGTCGCGGGGTGCCGGCAGCGAGGCCGAGCAGATCGCGGAGCTGAAGCAGAAACTCGACCAGAGCTTGAAAATGATCGAGGCGCTGACGGAGCGCGTGCAGCAGCTGGAAGCCGCGCACCCGGCATCGACGCCGACTGTCGCTACTACTGCGGCGCCCGCCGACGCACAGCGGATCGAAACGGTCGAAAACAAAGTCGCACAGATGGAGGTCGCCAACGCCGCGCGCGGCGGCGACACCAGCAGTCTCCCAATGCACGGTTTCGCCGACGTCGGCGTCGCCAACCACAACCCGTGGAATCCGGATCTGAAGGGCTTCTACGTCGGCGATCTCGATTTCTACCTGACGCCACGGCTCGGCGCGCGCACCAAGGCGCTGTTTGAGTTGAACTTCGAGACCGACACCGACGGCAACATCGGCGTCGACCTCGAGCGCGCACAGATCGGCTACACCTTCGGCGATGCGGCCACCGTCTGGCTCGGTCGCTTTCATACGCCGTTCGGCTACATGAACACGGCCCTGCACCACGGCAGCTGGATCGCGAACGCGCTGCGCCGGCCGGCGTTTCTCAACTTCGAGGACCACGACGGCATTCTGCCGGTGCACACGGTCGGCGGCTGGCTCACCGGTGCGGCGCACGGCGACGGCGGCAAGCTGCTGTACGACGTGTATATGGGCAACGGCCAAAGGATCAGCGGCGGCGTCATCGACATGCGCAACGCCGGCAACGATCACGGTCAGCAGATCGCCGGTGGGCGACTCGGCTATCAGTGGACCGCGGGCGCTGCCGAAGGACTCGAGTTCGGCGTGCACGGGTTTTCGACCGCGATCGACGATGACCGCGTACCGGACCACAACACCCGGGTGCGCGTCGTTGGCGGGTACGGCGTCTACGACACTGACCGCTGGGAACACATCTTCGAGATCTACCTGTTCAACAACAAGGACCTGTCCGGCAATGGTGGTAGTCACAAGAGCACCGGGGTTCGCGCAGTTCGCGTATCGAGCGACGTTCGGTGTCCCGTACCTGCGGTACGAGCGCGCGTCACTGCGGCAGGCCGACCAGTACTTCGCACAGCAAACGTTCGGCGCGTCCTACTGGCGCGTGGCGATCGGGATGCGCTTCGACATTGACCTGAAGTCGGCAATCAAGCTGGAGCTGGCCAACACCCACGTCACCGATCGGGCACAGCGCGAGTACAACGATGCGATGGCGCAATATGCGATCCGCTTCTAGCCCGTCACAGACCCGCCGCTGGCGCGGCGCGCGGGTTGTGCCGCTCATCGGGCTGGCGCTCGCCGGACGGGTGGGCGCCGGCGAGCTATTCGTCATCTGCAACGCCGCGGTCGCGCTGCAGCCGGCGGAGATCCGGGACGCGTTCGTCGGCGAGAAAGGCTTCGTCGGGGCGGTGAAACTGGCGCCAGCGGACAACAGCGCGGCCCAGGCAGCGTTCCTCGAGAGAGTGCTGAAAGTGGACGCCGCCAAATACGCCGGTATCTGGACCAAGAAGTCGTTCCGCGACGGGGACAACCCGCCACCGGTCAAGGCCAGCGATGCCGAGGCGCTCGCGTATGTCAAACAAACGCAGGGCGGCTGCAGCTATGTCGGCACCGAACCTGGCCCTGGCGTCAAGGTCATAGCGCGCTACTAGACGGATCATCCCAATGATCAAAGTCAAACAATTGAAGTTGCGCATCTTTGCGCAGTTCGTGATCATCATCGCTCCGATCACGCTGGTGCTGGTCTATCAGGCAGTCTCTGACCTGCGACGCACTGCCGCGGTTGAGAGCGTCGTCGTACGCCACAGCCTGTCGCGTGCGACGGAGGACGGTTTCGAGTCCTTCATGACGCATGCAGCGGACGCCGTGGATGTGGGCAGCCTTGGCCGGCGTGCGTACGACTCGCTGCGGCAATCGGCAACGTCAGCCGCCGCATTGCGCCGTAAGGACGAGGGCGCCGCGGCCGTCGCAGCCAGTTTGGAGGCCTTGGCGGGCCAGATCCGGGTCGCCATGCCTCTAAACGAGCTGCTGATGCTCCAGCCCCAGATCAGACAGACGCGCGAGGCAATTCATAAGCTCGAGGAAGGTTACGAGAAAAGAAGCAATGATGCCATCTCGCAGTCGATCGATTCAGCACGGCGCCAGAGCAATGCCGTAGCGGCTACAACCCTATTCACCCTGGCGATTGCCGCTTGGTTCATCTACAGCATGATCACCGGAGTTACCGAACCTCTCAACGCGGCCGTAGATCTCGCCCAGCGCATCGCGGCCGGCGAAATCGCCGAGGCTGCGGACCGTCTGCCGAAGCGCGATCTCGGGAACCTTCTCGCTTCTTTGCAGATGATGAGCGAGAAGTTGCGTCAGTCGAGACTTGAGATAGAGGAGGATCAGCGCAGACTGGAACAGCGCGTCGCCGAGCGCACCTCGGAAGTCGAGACCCGCACGCGTGAACTGACGCGTTCGGTGGGAGAACTGCAGGTGCTGAACGAGGTAGGCCAGGCGGTGAGTTCATCACTTGACCTCGAAACGGTACTGGCGACCGTCATCGCGCACGCAGTGCGCCTGGCCGATGCGGATTCGGGCACCCTGTACCAGTACGACGAGGCCGACGGGGTGTTCGATCCGCGCGCAAACTTTGGGGTCAGCAATGAAATGATTGAAGAATTGCGCGGCTCGCGTATCGGCCTCGGGGACGGTCCAGTGGGTATGTGCGCGGTAAAGCGTGTGCCGGTTCATGTGACGGATGTTGAGCAATCCGCTCAAGGGGTAAGCATCCTTTGGGCGCACGACGGAATCCGCGCCGTCGTTGCGGTACCGCTGTTGCGCGACGAGCATGTGACCGGCGCATTGGTAATTCGCCGCAAAATATCGGGCGAATTCGCGCCCTCAATCGTTAAACTGCTGCAAACGCTGGCTTCGCAATCGGTGTTGGCCATTGAAAATGCCCGCCTGTTCAAGGATAGCCAAGCGAAGAGCGAACAGCTGGCGGAGGCGAGCAAGTTGAAATCGCAGTTCCTAGCGAATATGTCGCATGAGCTGCGCACGCCACTGAATGCGATCATCGGTTTGACGGAGATGTTGCATGAGGATGCGTGCGACCTGAAACGCGCGGAAGAACTCGAACCGCTGGAACGCGTATTACGCGCGGCGCATCATCTGCTGGAACTCATCAACGACATTCTGGACCTGTCGAAAATCGAAGCCGGCAGGATGGACATGCACGTCGAGACATTCGCCATCGCCCCGCTGGTCGACGACGTAATCGCCACGATCAGCTCCGCGGCGGCGAAGAACGGCAACAAAATTACCGTCTACTGTCCGCAGGATATCGGCCAGATGCATGCCGACCAGACGCGAATCCGTCAAGCGCTGCTCAATCTCGTGAGCAATGCAAACAAGTTCACCGAGCAGGGCTGTGTGACGGTCGATGTGGCGCGAGTCATAAGTAATGGCTCCGAAGAGATTACGGTGGCGGTCAGTGATACGGGCATTGGCATGTCGTCGGAGCAGGTGGGCCGGCTATTCCAGGAATTTGTGCAAGCCGATTCCTCGACCACGCGCAAGTATGGCGGCACCGGGCTTGGCCTCTCGATTAGCCGCCGTTTCTGCCAGATGATGGGCGGCGAGATTACCGTCGAGAGCCAATTAGGTAAGGGGTCGAAATTCACGATGCGCCTACCCGCCCGGATCGAGGCGGTCCAGCCGGCGACGATCATACGCCGGGTGCGTCCTGAGCAGCGGTCGGTGAAACCAGTCAAAGGTTCGCTGATCCTGGTTATCGATGACGACCAGGTCGTATGCGAGGTGTTGGCGCGCTATCTTGAGCGTGAAGGATTCGTGGTTCGCATTGCAACGGGGGGCCGGGAAGGTTTGGAACTAGCGCGCGAATTCCATCCAGCGGCGATCACCCTCGACATTCATATGCCGGACTTGGATGGGTGGACGGTGCTGGCGGCGCTCAAGGGCGACCCGCAGCTCGCAGATATTCCTGTGGTGCTGGTGACCATCGAGGACAATCGGAGCCGCGGCTACTCGCTCGGCGCGACGGAATACATGACTAAGCCGATCGACCGCGAGCGGCTCATAAGCCTGTTGCAAGGCATCAGCAGTCCGATCGCACGCAAGGTTCTACTGGTGGACGACGACGAGATCATGCGTGAGAGCGTACGGCGCGTGCTCGAGCAGGAAAAATGGGATGTCACGGAGGCGAGCAATGGCCGTTTCGCGCTGGAGCATCTCGCCGAATCGTGTCCCGACGTAATCGTACTAGACTTGATGATGCCGGAAATGGATGGGTTTGAGTTTCTGGTCGAGGTTCGTCAACGCCCGGAATGGCGCGACATTCCTGTGTTGGTCCTGACTGCGAAGGACCTGAGCGTCGAAGATCAAAAGCGCCTAAACGGATACGTCGAGCGGGTGATGCAGAAAAACGCCTCCGAGCTGGGTGAACTGCTGCGCGAACTGGGCCGAATGCTGCCACGGTCGATCGAGCGCGGCCAGCGCGAAAAGAACAAGGAGATTCTCGCGTGAAAATCCTGTATGTAGAGGATAATCAGGACAACATCTACGTCCTGGAGCACCGCCTCAAGCGCCAGGGGCATACCGTGGTGATCGCATGCGATGGTGCCAGCGGCGTGCAGTTCGCCGCAATCGAGCGACCCGATGTGATTCTGATGGACCTGAGCCTGCCGGTGCTTGATGGATGGGAGGCAACGCGCCAGCTCAAGGCTGCGCCGCAAACACGGCACATTCCCGTGATCGCCTTGACCGCCAATGCGATGACCGGTGATCGTGAGAAGGCTCTCGCGGCGGGCTGCGACGATTTTGACACTAAGCCGATCGTAATGCCGCGCCTGCTCGAAAAGATTCGTGCGCTGACGTCTGGAGGCGGTGCGACGTGAGGTCATCGGAGCGCAGTGACCGTAAACGACGGCCGGCAGTTGCTGGAACGGCAACCCACAATGGTCGATTGACTTAACATTCCCAGCCGAAGGTTCACAAGCCGGATGATCTAATTTGAGCAAATGCTCGCCTTGGCCCGCATCAGATCCGAGAATGCGGGCCATTACGCCGGGGGCCGACGCATGAAAAAGATCTTGCTGATTGAGGACAACGAGTTGAACCGCGATATGTTGTCGCGGCGCTTGCAGAAGCGCGGGTACGAGGTCGTGACGGCCGTCGATGGCGAAACAGGCGTAGCTGCTGCTCAGGTCGAAGCACCGGCACTGATCCTGATGGATGTAAGTTTGCCGGGAATCGATGGTTGGGAGGCAACGCGGAGGCTCAAGGCTGCACCGGAGACTCGTCACATCCCGATCGTCGCGTTGACCGCCTACGCAATGCCCAATGACCGCGATAAAGCCTTGGCCGTGGGCTGTGACGACTTCGACATCAAGCCGATAGAGTTACCGCGGCTACTGGAAAAGATCGAGACCTTGCTCAAAGGACATCAAATGTGACCAATGATCGGGCGACAATGAATCATCTGCGGCACGAGCTGCACACGCCGCTGAACCACATTATCGGTTACAGCGAGTTGTTGCTTGAAAGCGCCACCGAAGGAAGCATTGCGGCCCTGGAGCCGGGGTTGCGTGAACTGCACGAGTTTGCGCAGCAGCTATTGCTACTCGTCGATCAGGTGCTCGGGCGCTCGCGAAAGCACGATGAAATCGATTTGCACCGCCTCAGCACCCAGGCGTCCGGGCCCATAAGTTCCATCATCGCAGCCGCCCATGATCTCAAGGGCAAGGCAGAGCAAATGGGTACTGATGGAGCGGGCCAGGATCTCGATCGAATTGCCGGCGCCGCACGGGCTTTACACGCAATGATCGCTGACGGAGTCAAGGCGCCGCTGGCGCTGCCAATCGCCGAGCCGGATACGATGCGACTCCCGGTAACCCTGGTGCCGGCCGCGGAAACCGGAAACATTTTGGTGGTCGATGACAACGCCGCGAACCGGGAGATGCTGAGCCGCCGGCTGGCACGCGTGGGACACCGGGTGCAGGTAGTGGCGAACGGACCGGCTGCGTTGGCCTTGCTGCGTCAGCAGCCCATCGACCTGGTGCTGCTCGACGTGCTTATGCCGGAGATGAGCGGCTACGAGGTGTTGCAGCGCCTCACGGCAGATGACGGGTTGCGGGAAATTCCGGTCGTCATGATATCGGCGCTGGACGAAATGGACAGCGTGGTGCGCTGCATCGAATTGGGTGCGGAGGACTATCTACCAAAGCCCTTCGACCCGGTGCTGCTCCGAGCGCGCATCGGCGCTTGCCTGGAGAAGAAACGGTTACGCGATCGCGAGGCCTTGCATTTGCGCGAGTTGGCCGAGTGGAATCAGAAGCTCGAACAGCGCGTCCAAGAGCAAGTGGCGCTGCTCGATCGTCTTGGGCGGCTCAAGCGCTTTTTTTCTCCGCAGCTTGCGGAACTCATCGTGGCGGGTGGCGCGGGCGATCCCTTGGCGACCCACCGCCGCGACCTGACCGTTTGCTTCCTCGATCTGCGTGACTTTACGTCTTTCGCGGAAAGCGTCGAACCCGAGGAAGTCATGAGTGTGCTGCGTGAATATCATGCTGAAATGGGCCGGCTGGTAATGGAGCACGAAGGCACGTTGGAGCGGTTTACCGGTGATGGCATGATGGTTTTCTTCAACGATCCCGTGCCCGTGCCCAATGCGGCGGAACGCACCGTCCGCATGGCCCTCGCCATGCGTAGGCGGGTCGGTGAGATGAGCATCTCATGGCGCAGAATGGGCTACGAGCTTGAACTCGGCATTGGAATCGCGCAGGGTTACGCGACGATTGGCGCGATCGGCTATGAGGGGCGCTGGGACTACGGTGCAATCGGTACGGTAACGAATCTGGCGGCACGATTGTGTGGTGAGGCCAAAGGCGGGCAGATTCTGGTCTCCAAACGCCTGCTCGCCGCCACCGCCGATCTTTTCGAGGTCGAATCGGTGGGTGAGCTCGCTCTCAAAGGATTGCACCGTCCCGTCACGGCCTTCAATGTTCTCGGCGAGGTGCCAGGCTGACGCTGTGTGCAATCAACTTCCCAGTCCAACGCGGCGCAGCATATCCGCGCAGCGCGGATCGGCGCGCAGGTTGTCGTATCGGGAATCGACCTTCAGGTGAGTCAGCCTGGCGCTTCTGCCGGCATAGGATCTCTCCAGCCAGGCAAACGCGCGATCCAGGTCGCCCATCCGGGCACAAAAAGACGCAATTTCATCGGAGTCCGGTTGTCCCTGGGCTTCGAGAGAGCGGATTCGGCACTGCAGAAATCCTAGCCACGAGTCCTTGGCGAACGAGTCCTTGAACGCATCCACCTCTGACGCGGGTTCTCCATCCAGCTGCTGCTGTCGTGCGTATGCCGCCACGGCCTCCTGGTGCAACCCCTTGTTGGCGTAGGCTTCAAACAAGAAATAATTGGTATCGGCAAAGTTCCGGCCAAGTGTCAAAGTCTTTTGCAGTTGCGCGATGGCTTCGTCATAGCGGCGGGCGGAATTCAACTGGATTCCCAGCGCCAGATTGGCCACCTGCGACAAAGGGTCGAGGTCAACAGCGTAGCGGCCTTCCGCCAGTCCCGCGTCGAACCGTCCGGTATTGACGAGCAGTTCGCCGTACCACTGGTGCGGCACGGGAGAATTGGGGCTGAGTTCAATCGCCCGCTGGTACTCACGTTCCGCCGCCGCCCACTCGTAATCAAAGATCCCGAGTATTAACCCCAACGAGGCGTGCGCTTCCGCTAGATTATCGTCGATCGCCAGCGCTCTCAATATCGCCGTTCTCGCTTGCGGCATCGTATCCGTCCCTTTCGCCATGCGGTCGTAGATGGGCAGCAAACTATAGCAATCGGCCAGACCCGTGAACGCCAGGGCGTAGTTAGGGTCGACGGCAATGGCTTGCTGAAAGAATCGTATGGCTTCTCTAAACTCTTCCGGCGAGCGTCGATTCCAATAAAAATGTCCGCGCAGGTAGAGTTGGTACGCTTCGAAATTCACCGAGGCGGTCCGTGCCGGCAGTGCGGCGCGCAGCAGGGCAACGCTCAGTGACCGCACTACCGAGCCGGCAATCTCGTCCTGCACCTTGAAAATGTCATCGAGCGTGCGATCGTAGGTCTGTGACCATAGGTGATAACCGGTGTCGGCCCGGATCAGCTGAGCCGCGATGCGTATCGTGTTGCCCGATTTGCGTACGCTGCCTTCGAGCACGTGGGCGACGTTCAGCGCCCTCGCAATATCGGTAATCGTCGCCAACTTGCCCTTGAAGTAGAAGCAGGAGGTGCGAGCCGGCACGCGCAGTTCGGGAACTTTCGTGAGCAATCCGATGAGCTCCTCCGCTAGACCGTCCGAGAAGTACTCTTGATCCTTGTCTTGGCTCATGTCCATGAACGGCAGCACCGCGATCGACTTTTCCGAGAGTGTGTTCTGCCCACGCAAAGGTGATTGAAGGGCCGGCGGCGCCGACCGTCTCGGGTACCGCGCAACCTCCGCGGGCACTGCATCTGCCGGCGCGACGTACTCATCAAGCGTCAGCAGGCGCAACACTTGCTCGACGAAAGTGGGCGGCGTCTCTCCGCCACTCAGCCACGTCCACTGTACTTCGTGGAACTTCTCGGGGACCCGCGCGTCGCCCTCAGTGGTGCCGTCAATGACGACCGGCAGCAGAAATGTCTTTTCGGCAGCCATCAGGTAGGAACGATCAACTGCGAATTTCCATTCGAGCCGGAAATATCCCTCGACGCGAGCGCGCGAATTCCCGGAAATGACCGGGATGAACAAGGCGCAGTTCTTGATCTGTTTCCTGATTGCGGAGTCCCAAGCAACGCCGCCGCGAAGTTCGTTCTGGTCGAACCACACTTCAATACCTGCATTGCGCAGGGTGGAGCAAATCCGCGCCGCAGCTTCTGCGTCCTGCGAAGCGTAGCTGAGGAAGACGGCTCGATTCCCGTCCGAGGCGGGCACCGGGTCGCCTCGAGGGCCAGATTCGTCTGTCACGGGCTGCTTTGAAGTGGCTGTTCTAGGGGCCACAGAATGAACTACGGCGTCTTATTACGCAATCTGGTCGCTCACGGCCGAGAATCGCGCGTTCGCCGACCGGCAAGTCGAGCAGCGGCTGGTAGGGCCGCCGATTGGGCGGACGGTATTGGCGCTATTGCTACAGGTGTGGCGGAAAGCGAAAGGCGCGCCGCCATCTCGCGGCCATTGACTCGGAAGGGAGCCTTCTCTGGGTTCGCAACCCTTACGAGGACAAGCCCGCGTTTTGTCAATATCGAACCCCGAGACAACTTGCCGAGGCCATTGTGCTGTACAAGAATGGTCTGGCCGATCTGCGCGAGAAATCACCATGAGAGAAGTCTTCGCAATCAACTGCGTGACGCACGATGGCGTTATGCAATCACCTGATCGCGACGATGTCCGCCTCGGGTATGGGCGCCGCTTCGACGTCTTCGGTGAGCGGAACGACCGTGTTCCGGGACCTGTCGCGCAGGAAATCGAGGCTCGCGTTGTGGGCGATGCGAAACAGCCAGCCCTCGAGATTATCCACCCCGGCCCCCTGGGCTCGCGCGTGAAGAGCCTTGACGAGGGTATCCTGCAATACATCCTCGCCATTGACCGCCGATCCCGTCATGCGCGCGCAGTAGCGATGAAGGCGTGGCCGCAGCGCTTTCAGACGATCCCCGAATTCGTCCGTGTTCATATATCGAGACCTACGGCGCTTCCGCGCTCTGTTCCGCCAAAGGATTGGACATAAATGTCGATGAGAATTTTCGACAGGGTGGCCGGTTGCGAAAGGAATGGCGAGTGGCTGCTATCCAATGTGTCCGATGGGGCTACGGCGCCGGCGTTCGATTCGTCGCAATGAAGTTGCGACGCCGCATGCGCGAGCGTTTCCGCCGGTTCTGACGTAGGCCGGTGATCCTGCGGCACTCCGCGGGCCTTGCCGCAAGTCCCCCGGCGCGCGATAATCTGAAAGTGCCAAGGAGCGGGTACTCTCCTTTCCCTACCCGCCGCTGTGGGCGGACAACCCCCTCGCGAAGCGCGGCGCGAAACGAGAGCCCTCGCTCAAGGAATTGTGGAATTGCGAGTTAAGCGGCGCGAATAAGCCGTCTCCTCAGGATGACAGCGATGACCTCAGATCGGGAATTTATCAAGTTCGTGTGCGAACAGCTGTGCGGCGCCGGCGAGATTTCCTCCAGACGCATGTTCGGCGAAGCAGCCGTCTACCTACAAGATAAAGTTATAGGATTGGTTTGTGACAACCAGTTCTTCCTCAAGGCGACTGAGCCCGGCCGGGCCAAGATCGGCGTACCCAAAGAGGCGCCCCCGTTTCCGGGTGCTAACAACTGGTTCTTAATGGCGGATCTCGATGATCCAGAATTCCTCGCGGAGCTAGTTCGGACAACCGCGGCCGCGCTGCCGAATCCGAAGGCCAAAGCGAAGAAGACGCGACGAACGAAATCAAAGTCCTCCGGCAGAAAAGGAATCGCCTGAAGCGCGCAGCGAGAGCAGGTCCCTGCGCTCGGCGGCATGAGCGTAGAGTGCTGGAAACAGCGGCGAGGTTTACCTTGGAACTTTCTGACTATTTGCATCGCATACATTTTAACGGCAGCGTGCGGCCGGATCTCGCGACGCTCAGAGCCATACATCGAGCTCATCAATACGCGATCCCCTTCGAAAATCTCGACGTGCAGCTGCGTAGTCCCGTCGTCCTGGATCTGGAGGCGAACTACGACAAGATCGTCTGCCAGCGACGTGGCGGCTGGTGCTATGAAATGAACGGTGTGATGGGATGGGCACTGAAAGAAATCGGCTTCGAGGTGATGCGCATGAGCGCCGGTGTCATGCGAGTGCGGGCAGGTGATGCACAGCTGGGCAATCACTTGTGCCTGCTAGTTCGCCTCGATCAGCCTTACCTCGTCGACGTCGGATTTGGAGGAAGCCTGGCGGAGCCGTTGCCGCTGAGAGCATCGGAACGCGAGGATCGCCCGTACCGTCTCGGGCTGAGCGAGCCGGGCGATGGCTACTGGCGATTTGCTGAAATTGCGCACGGCGACGGCGATGCTTTCAGCTTCGACTTCCGCGTCGCTCCCGCCGACGAAGCGCTGCTCGCGCGGAAGTGCCAGTTCCTTCAAACTGATCCGGCTTCCCCGTTCATCCAGAATCTTGTCGTCCAACGCCGCACAGCCGATACGCACTTCTCCTTGCGCGGCCGCGTTCTGGCGGCTATTCATGCGACGCGTGTCGACGAGAAGTTGCTAAACTCCGGAGACGAACTCGTCGCGACCCTCCGAGACAGTTTCGACCTCGACACCCCCGAAGCAGCGACCCTCTGGCCTTCAATCTGCGCCCGCCACGAGGCTCTATTCGCCGGCACTTCTGAGCAGGTGACCTGATTGCGCGGAGCGCCATCGCGATCTATGACGCATTATACTTTTGCAGGTTTCACGCTCTGTTCGGCAACGGACATGGCGCGGCTGCTGCTGGCTTCAGCTCGTTCCACCAGCTTACCGGCTTCCTCGCTGATCAATCGAGGAGCCGCCAACACCACCGACGTTTCGATCTGGCGCTCCGAGACCGTCGCTGTGCGCCCCTGACGATCAAGCCGATGCCGTAGCCGTCGTGCGTGTGGCGAGGGAAGGCATGGCGAGAGCGTGCTTCAACCGCTTGGATATCCTGGAATGCGCACGGACGTATCGCGAAGGAACCTCGATCCATGTCCAAACCTAACATAGTTACCGTTTTGGGGCTGCTGGTCGTCTGCTTTGCCGATTGTCTCGCCAGCTCAAAAGCGATGCATCATCCAGCGGCCGGGCCCTCAGTGTTTTTCTGCCATCCGAGCAGAACCACGCTCAGTCCAGCGACAATAACGATCGGCAGAATACCAATTAGAACCTGCGATGAACTCTTCCCACCGGCGATGAGCCACGCGGCAAACAGCGGCCCGATCAGTGACCCGAGTCTGCCGACCCCGATCGCAGCACCGAGTGCGGTCCCGCGTATCGTACTCGGGTAAGCGGCGCTCGCAACGGCAAATAGAATGACTTGCTGAGCGAGCACCGCGCCGCCAAGTACCGGCGTGAGTGCGATCAACGCACCTGGAAATCCGCGCAGGCACGCTAGGCCGATCAGCACCGCAGGCAAGAGGGCGACGGTGACGGCAATTGCGGTGCGTCCAGCTCTGGAGTCGAGAAGAGCGCCCACGAACAGCGCGACGATCGATCCGCCGGCGTTAAAAGCGGCCTGCGCGAGACCCGCTGAACTTTTGGTCAGCCCGTTGCCCATCAGCAGCAACGGCAACCAGTTAAGCAGCAAGTGCAGAGTCAGCACGATCAGAAGAAAGCCGAGCCAGACCAGCAACGTCGTCCGCGCACGTCCGCCATCGAACATTGCGTGGAGCGGGTGGCGAGGAGCCTGCGATGTGCCGCCGGAGCTCTGCCGTACTTCTGGCGCGGGCGCAAGGAAAGCGGCCAACAGGGGCGCAACCACCAGCGGAGCAATGCCGCCACAAAGGAAAATCATGCGCCAGGACTCAAGCGCAATACCGCTCGAGATCAAGCCCGCGATCGCGGCGCCAAGGGGCATGCCGACATAAGTGACCGCGATGCTGCCGTTGCGCGAGCGCGATGCCGCGACATCCGTCGTCAGCGCAATGAGATTCGGCATTGCGCCGCCCAGACCCAGCCCGGTCACCAATCGCATAGCAGACAGCGATTGCATGTTTCCAGCGAGGGTTGTAAGGAGCGAAAATAGTCCGAAAGCTGCAAGTGAGCCGACAAGTACGGGCTTGCGACCGATACGATCAGCCATTTGGCCGCCGGCGACAGCTCCAAGTAAGAGCCCCGCACCGCTTGCGGCAAAGACGATGCCCAACCAGAACGGCGAGGCTCCGAATGCAGCTCGGATACCGGCCGCTGCAACGCCCGCCGCCTGCACATCGAAGCCTTCGCACATCGCCGCCAGGAAGCAAAGGGATATGGTTACCCGTGCGCGGCGGGTGCTCGGAACGGCCGGGCGGCTATCCGACATGCGGAGGAATCGGAGATTTCTGGCGCTTTTTCATCTCTCAACGCTGAACGACGGTGCAAGCTCCGATACGTTCATCGTGCCGCGCAACTCGGACCTTGACCATTCGGTGCGAAGCACATAGCCGTCCGCGGCATATATTTCCGACCAGCCGCGGTAACCGGCATCGATCCACCCTTGTCGGCCTGCCGCAGGTGCAGGTCCGCCGTGTCGTTTCATAAAATCTTCAATGCGATCCTGATGGTCCGCCGACCAACGCTCGGGCGTCTCATCGACGACACCAATGGCGCAAATTCCAGTCGAGAGGTCCTGAATTCCCCCGATCTGTGTGCCCCAACACGGTCGACTCTCCATAAACACCCCCGACTCTAGGGAATTAACCGTACGCGCCGCAACAGGTCATTGAATCTTGAATCGCCTCGCAATGAATCCAATCGCGGTTCGGCCTTTAGATAGGTCAGCCAGCCGGAGCGTTCTTCGAACGCTTTGTTAAGCCATTCAAACGCGTCGTCTGTCCAGCCGAGCCCGGCACACACCAATGCCAGATCGTAGGCGGGGACGTAGGTTTTCTGCGCTCGCGAGCGCAACTCATCAAGTATAGCGCGAGCCTCAACGGATTCACCCGCGCTTGCACATAGATGCCCCAAGCCGGCGGTGGTGAAAGTAACGCTGCCGGACATTTGGATGGCCTTCTTAAATTCCGCAGCGGCTTCGGCGATCTTGCCCTGCTGCTGATAGGCGAGTTCAAAAAAATACGGCGGCCAAAATGCTCCGTCTGCGTGAGGCCGGCGCGTCGACGGAGATATCGAAGCAATTCGCCGAAGGTCACAAACCGGTCCAGCATCTGTGCGGGCATCGACTCGGCCATGTCCCTTGTCCGTCTCCACTGATCTCAGCGGCTTTTGATACCCACAGATAGCACATTTTTTCGGTTTGGAGAATTCCTGGCAGGAAATGTCGGGTTTAGGCGGTGTTCGCTTGCTAGCCTGCGCCCCGGTAGTTCGGTTTTGGCCATACGCGTCAACCAACCAAGATGGGGGTCATCATGTTCGGGATGCATTCATGGATTCTTGACCGAGCGCCAAGCGCTGCAACTGCGTGTTTGACTGCGCTGATTTTCGCCCTCGCCGCCGGTGCACCGCGGCCTGCAGCGGCGGCATTGCCGCCAGGAAACGCCGTGGAGCAATGGAACCAAATCGCCGAAAACACGGTTGTCGGCTCTGGAGCTTTCCACAGATAGTCGACGCGCGCTTTTGGGCGGGCTTGCACTATCGATTCTCCAGCGAGGCCGGCGTCGGCGGGTGGCAGGGTGGCAGCGGGCGCTCCCGCCGGCTATGGCGCGGCCAAGGCCGGTGTGATCATGCTCACGCGTCACCTGGCGCACGAGGTAGGCAAGTACGCCATCCGGGTCAACTGTGTTTCTCCATCGGCGGTTCTGACAGAGCGAACTCGGCAGGCTATCTCGGACGAACAAGAGCAACAGATGCGTGCCGCGTTCCCACTGGGTCGGCTGGGTCATCCCCGGGATGTTGCCGCCGCAACGCTCTTTCTCCTGTACTCGGCTTCTTCTTGGATCACCGGCGCGACCCTGGATGTGGCCGGCGGCCGCGTCATGTCCTGAAGGAGATCCAGCTTGACTTGATGGAGCAAGCGCCACAAGAGGGTGCCTAAAAAATCGCGGACGACGTCAACGCCACGTCGGCATTCTTCCACGCGGCGCGGAATTCGCGCTCGGCCTTGTCTGCGGCATCCGGTTTGCCCTGCGCGCGCAACGCCGCTTGCAATCCGAACAGCGACCAGCCGTTCGCCGGGTTCAGCTCCAAATCCTTCCGGTAGACCTCTTCCGCCTCAGGCGCGCGTCCCGCAGCCATCAACTCTGCGCCCAGCAAGTGTCGCACGGGAAAGAACCAATCCTTGGGCTCGTCGTAGGCCAGCCTGTCTTCCTTCGCGACAGCTTCACGCAGGAGGGAGATGGACTCATCGGGGCGATGTTCCGCCGAAGCGATCCGAGCCTGGATCATTGCAGTAGCCACTGCAAATACATCTTTCGCGCTATTGAACCCCGCGTGCGCGTCGGCCGGTAGGCTTGCCGCGAGCCGCTGCAATTGAGCAAGCGCGGCTTTTGCCTCGTCTATGCGTCCCTTTGATGCGAGCGCCATGCCCTTGGCGTAGAGATACCCACCCGTCAGCGCCGGCAGCTTCGGATTTGGCGCGGGCTTCGCCATCATGTCCTCCCACTGTCCGAATCGCACCATCGCGGCGTATTCCTCTGCCAGAGGCCAGTCGAAGCCCGGCTTCGCGAGGAGCATCTCGTCAGGGGTCATTTCGCGAGAGTTGCGCACGGCCTCGAGAGTCTCCGCTTTGCGCCCTTCCATCGCCGCGGAGTAAGCGAGGAATTGGTAGTTGTGGCCCGTGTACATTGCGTAATAGTCAGGAGGCTGAGTCTTGGCGAAATAGCTCTTATCTGCGTCGACGCCCTTGCGATTCGCCTCCGCTGCCTCTTCATAGCGACCTACCCGCTGCATGATGTGTGCGGGCATGTGCTCCAGGTGTCCTGCCGCCGGCATCATGCCCCGCAGCCGCTCGGCTGCGACTACTGCCCTTTCCGGGTGCGGTGAAGCTTCCAGCGTGTGAACGTAGTAGTGGTTCGCACCCGGATGACGTGGATCGCGTTTGAGAACGGACTCGAGCGTTGCAACTATTTCCTCGGTGCCGGGGGCGGGCTTGCCTTCCGGTGTCCAGAGTCTCCAGGCATTGAGGTTCATCATCGACTCGGCGTACAAGGTTTGCACATCAAGATCGCTCGGAAATTGCGCGGCCACGGCTTTCATCGCCTGCGAGTACGCGGTCAGAATCGGCGCAGAATTGCTTGGATCGAGCGGCTGCGCATTCGGATAGCGTTTCGCCAGCGCGCCGATCATGGCGCGGTCGGCGGACGAGGCGTGTGTGGCGATGCCTTGCGCTTTGGTGAGCGCATCGAACGCGACTTGCGCGCGCGGCGGCGCCATGACCGGCAGGTTGTAGTTGGGACCTACGGTGAGCGCCACGCCCCAGTAGCAGGCGGCGCAGTCCGGATCGAGCTGCGCGGCGCGTGCAAACGAGCGCGTCGATTCATCATGATTGAACGCCCACAAGAAGCGCATGCCCTGATCGAAGTACCGCTGCGCTTCCGGCGACTTCGTTGCGATCTTGCGGTGAAAATCTCCGAGTCCTTCGAACTCGTGCGCGCCCTTTGCCCAATCGTCAACGGAGGCCGGGATCGCGGGCATCGGCGGCATCGCCGTTGCCGCGGTCGGCGTCGATGCGGAGGACGGCGGGCTCGCGGGCGCAGGCGGTGGTTTTGGCGAGGGACTGCAGGCTGCGAGGCAAACGATCGACACCGCAAGTCCGAGAATCTTGCCGTTGACTGCATTCATGCCGCTCTCTCCCTTCGGGTGAATCTTATGGCAATCAAAGGCGGATTGTAGCGCCAAGCCGGCGGAATTGAAGGGTTGGTTGGCGGGGAGCTGGAAAGCTCCAGCTCAGCCGTCGCGATCGCCAACCGCCTCAGGTAACTGTCAGGGTGTAAGTGGTCCTGTGCGCCGTCGATCCACGCGTGCCCGCATGTGCGCTAGGCATCACTTGTACGGTCCGGCACCGTCACAGACCGTCGGCGGCGGGCGGCAACGTAGAAGATGCTACCTACTGCCAGAAAAGCCGCGCCATTCCCATACGCTGAAGCTTTCACCTGCGTCAATAGGTCGACGCAAACGATCACTGCAAGCACAGGCACGGTTTAGCCGCCGGGCAATCGCAAGGCTTGAGGGCCTCGGCGCCTGTGGGTCCGGCGTCGGGTCACGCCCTGAAGGATCACTCCATCCCTCATTACGTCAAGTGAGGCGCCGCCCGATTGCGCTGGAGCCGTCTCGAGGCGCCTGTGTATACTCGCCCCGACCAGGGAGGCGGTTGTGGCGGACGAATTGGATCTGGCGATCCTGCAGGCACCCCGGGAAGGTGCAGATGTATCCGAGCTTTGGTCGAAAGCGTATCCCGAGCTTCGGCAGCTTGCGCGCGCACGGCTACGGCGCAGCGGGCGGCATTCATTGCTGGATACCACCGGGCTGGTCAACGAGGCTTACACGCGTCTGGCCGCGATCGGCCGACTGCAGTTCGATCACCGCGGCCAATTCTTTGCCTACAGCGCCCGCGCCATGCGCTCAATCATCCTCAACTTGGCGAGAGAGGCGCAGGCGGTGCGACATGGTGGTGGGCTCCTGAGAGTCACGCTGTCGCCCGACATCGCCGATGAACTGCGTGCCGAGGAGGATCCGCTGCGCATCGACGATGCCCTCTGTGAGCTGGCCAAAGTCGAACCGCGCCTGGCCGCGGTGGTCGAGATGCGCTTCTTTGCCGGCTTCACTGAAACCGAGATTGCGGAAACGCTCGGTCTTGCCGAACGCACGGTTCGCCGCGACTGGGAGCGTGCTCGCGTGCTGTTGCGCTCGATGCTGACAGGCTAGCTCGCTTCGACAGGGAAGTCATGAGCAATCTGCCCTGTGAACCGGATCAATGGCCGACATTCTCTCGATTGCTTTACGCAGCGCTCGATCTGCCACTCGATGAGCGCGCGGCATGGCTCGATTCCCTCGCGCCGGAACTGGCGTATTTTCGCCCCGGTCTCGCCAAGGTACTCGAGTGCGCCGAGCTGCCGGATGCCGCACAGTTTCTCAGCCGGCCGGTAATCGCAGTCGTCGAGGATTCAGAATTCGCCCCCGCCCAGCACATCGGCCCCTATACCCTGGAGCGCGAACTGGGGCGCGGCGGCATGAGCGAGGTTTGGCTGGCCACGCGCAGCGACGGCACGCTCACCCGACAGGTTGCGCTGAAGTTGCCTTATGCGCATCTACTTGCCGGGCCCCAGCGCCAGCGGTTCGGGCGCGAGCGCGACATCCTGGCCGCGCTGTCGCATCCGCACGTGGCGGTACTGTACGACGCCGGCGTCAGCGACGACGGGCATCCGTATCTCGCGATGGAATGGATCGACGGCATACCGATCACGCGTTACTGCGAAGAAATGCAGCTCTCCATCCGCGCGCGACTGACGCTGTTCCGGCAGGTGCTCGAGGCAGTTCACTATGCACATGTGAATCTAGTCGCCCATCGTGACCTCAAACCGTCCAATATCCTGGTAACGCGCCGCGGCGATGTGAAGCTGTTGGATTTTGGCATTGCCAAGTTGCTGGGCGGCAGTAACGATGGCGGCGCGACCGAGATGACGCGCCTGGGGGGGCGGGCCGCAACGCCCGACTACGCGGCACCAGAACAGATTCGCGGCGAACCGATCACGACAGCCGTCGATGTCTACGCGTTAGGCGTCCTGCTGTTCGAGATTCTGACCGGTGTCCGACCGCTCGACGCGGCTCGATCCGGAGCGGAGGATCGAGGACCATTCCCGCTGGCATCGCGACGCGTCGGTGGGGAGTCGGCACGCGCCGTCGGTGGACTCGGTGCGGCGCAATTGCGCAAGGCACTACACGGGGATCTGGACGCCGTCATCGCCAAAGCGCTCGAGCGCGACCCGACGAATCGCTACCGATCGGCTGAAGCGTTTGCCGACGACCTGACCCACTATCTGTGCCGCGAGCCGGTGTCGGCGCGGCGCATCGGCCGGCTGTTGCAATTGACCAAGTTCGTGCAGCGCAATCGCGCCGCCAGTGCATTGACTGCCACGCTGCTGCTGGCGCTGATCGGCGGCACCGCCGGGATTGCCTGGGAGGCGCTGCGCGCCGAGCGCGAGGCGGCGCGTGCCGAGACCGAGAAGCGCAGCGCGGAGAGCGAAGCCCGGCGCGAAAAGGCCACCAAGGATTTTCTCGTCAGCGTGTTCAAGGCAAGCGATCCGCGCATCGCCGGAGACAAGCCGCGCGGCACCATTACCGCCAAGGAGTTGCTGGACATCAGCTCCGAGAGAATTCAAAAGGAATTTGCGCGCGACCCGCAGACGGCGATCGAACTGCTCGGCACGTTAGGCGACATCTACATTGTGCTTGACGAGACCGAGCACGCGCTGCAGCTACTGCAACAACAGACCGAACTGGCGCGCGCGCACGACGGTCCCTTCAGCAACACGCTGATCAATGGGTTGCTATTGCAGGCCGACGCAGAGTCGTCTCTGTCGCGTTATGCCGAGGCCTCGCGGGCTCTGGATGAAGCCGACGCCTCCATCGGGCAGGCGGGTTTGGACCGCTCGTCGTACCGCGCATTTTGGTGGTATGAGAAGGCCGGAGCGCTGGTCGCCGACCCCGCGTCGCGCGAGCAGCGCACGGCGGCGCTCGAAAGCTCGGTTGCTCTGTTTGCCGCGGTCGCGCCTCGTGATTTGATCTATCCGCACGCGCTGTCGGACCTGGGCGGTGTTTATTTTTCGCGCAATGATTTTACGCGGGCCAAGGAATACCTGAAACGCGCAATTGACATTGATGAGAGCGGCGTTCATCCGGACGAGGCGCATCTGACCAGCATGTACTCCAATCTGGGTAAGGCGCTGATGTCTGGCGGCGAACTTGACGGCTCCGCCGACGCGTTCCAACGCGCGGGCAACATGGCACTCAAGGCCTACGGCGTGGATAGCCGTTTCTACTGGACCGCAATCGCACACGGGGCAAGGGCGCTGGACCTACTTGGCGAGCGCGAACGCGCGCAAGCAATGTTCGGCAAGGTGATGCCACTTCTGCCTGTAAAATCATATCGAAATGCAGAGGAGGAGCAGGCAGCGGCCCGAGTGAACGAGGTGTATGCCAGCTCTTTGCTAGCCGAGGGGCGCGCCGCAGCGGCCATTCCCGTGTTTCAGGCAGCCTTGGCCGAATTCGCCGAGGCCAAACAAGACTCATCGTCCGACCTGCGCGTTCGCGCTCTATTGGCGCAGGCCTACGCTCGCACCGGCCACACGGAGGAAGCGCGGCGCGGCCTCGAAGAGGTGTTGAGCGCGTTGTCCGCGACGCTCAAGCCCGACAACCCACGCGTGCTGAACGCTCGGCAGGCGTGGGGCGCATTCCTACTCGATCAGAAGGAGTTGGACGAGGCTGCGCGTCAGTTCGACGAAGTGCTCAATCGGTCCTCGGACAGCACTAGCTACGTCGTTGCGTTATCGTTAGGCGGCCGGGCCCAAATCGCCGTCGCGCGGCATCAAGTTGCGGTGGCCTTGACATCGAGCCTCCAAGCGGTCGACACTTTCCACCGAGTGACCGGCTTTCGCGATGTGCGCACGGCACCCTATCTATGGCGCATCCGCGCCGAGGCGCTGCTACTGTCGGGCGATGCCGACGCCGCGCTCGATTGGGTGCAGCGGGCGCTCGATGGGGATCGCCGCTACGATGATCCGTCTAGCCCGGATATCGCTGACGCCGAGGCCACTCTGAAGAAGATCCGCTACTCCCTCGCGCCAGGCCGATAGCGGCCAGGAATCACGACTTTTTTCTGCCGATGTCCGGTTTTGCCTCCCAACCGTGTTGGGTAGTGCATAGACCACATAGGGAGATCGGGTCATGTCTCAACGAGTCGCGACGCTGCTGTTTGGCAGCGCTCTTTGGATTGCTTGCAACGGTGCGTGGGCCCAGGTAGATCCCGGGGTTCGGGGTGGACTGGCCAATACCGGCGGGGGGTTGCAGCAGCAAGGGATTGCGATTCCCCATCCGCCGCTGATAAGCCCGCACCCCAAGACCCATGCAACCGTGAACGACAACGAGCGTGTCTCGTTTGAGGAAGGCATCCTGCGCGCCGGCCAGCTCGAATCAACCTGCGACGATTGCGCCGATGTCATCGACGGCTCGCTGGTTCCTGGGGAGCTCGACCCTGCGTTTCCTCAGATTCGAACCAATTCCAACGGCCTTGGGGCCCGGCACAATGCCGACCAATGCTTCGTCTGCCATGCGCACCCGACATTGGGCGGATCCGGCGGCTTCATCGTCCCCAACCCGGCCGATAGGATTGCGCAACCGGCGGAAAATCCGCAGTTCCGCCTCGTGCCGCATCGCTTCGGCCGTCAAAATGCGGTGCCGAGCTTCGAGCAGCAGTACGGGCCCATTCGTGAGGTCCGCTTCAAATACAATCCGGACGGCAGCCGCGACGGCGGCGTGCATCAGCTCTGGACCGTGCGGGGCAGCACCAACGATCCGACGATTTCGGGCTGCACCCTGCAGCAGCCGGACTTCGAAGCTGAGTATCGCGCTGGGAATCTTGCCTTCCGCATTCCGCTGCAAATGTTGGGCTTGGGGCTGATCGAGTCCATTCCCGACCGCGAGATCCTCGGGCACCATGTAGCCACCGCCCTCCAGCGAGCCGCTCTCGGCGTCGGCGGTCATCCGAACCGCAGCGGCAATGACGGCACGATCACGCGCTTTGGGTGGAAGGCGCAAAACAAATCCCTCGTCGTATTTGCCGGCGAAGCCTACAACGTCGAGATGGGGATCACAAATGATGTGTTTCCGACGCCCACCGAAGAGGACCCCGCCTGTCAGGGCAGCGACAAGCCTGCTCCGAACGACATTCTTCGCACTGACTCCAGTGATGCAAGGAATCAGTCATTTGACAACCCTCTGCATATCGTTCCGGACTGGCTGCAGTTCATGATGTTGATGCGCTTTACTGACGGGCCGGCGCCCGACCCGAATCCCAGCGCAAGCGCGCGTCACGGTGCCGCGGTCTTTACGAGCATCGGCTGCGCACTGTGCCATACGCCGCAACTGCAGACTGCGCCGGTCATGAATAGCGCCGTCCTGCAGGACCGCCCGGTCAACCTGTTCTCCGACCTGATGGTGCACCACATGGGAGCGGATTTGGCCGACAACGTGGTGCAGGGTCAGGCTGGACCGGACGAATTCCGCAGCACGCCGCTGTGGGGTGTCGGCCAGCGCATATTCTTCTTGCACGATGGCCGCACCGCTGACCTATTGCAGGCGATTCGGGCTCACTTTTCGCCGCCGACCCCGGGCGACGACGAGCAGCAAGGGTCGGTGCTGACGCGTCTGTTTGCGGGCTCGTCAACCCCGCACGCCCCCGCCTACGGTGCGTCCGAGGCGAATGCCGTGATCCGCCGCTTCAATGATTTGACGGTGGCCGATCAGCAGGCTGTGCTGGATTTCCTGCGCTCGCTTTGACGCGGCCTGTCAGCACGCCGAGTCAGCCAACACCGGATCAGAGCGATCAGGCGTCGATAGTCGCCATCCATGCGGCCGGGACCCGCTCGCCCGCGACCGGCTGTTCGCGCAGGATGCCGTATAGCCGTTCGAGCTGCTCGTCGTCGAGGCGCACCATGACCGCCATTGCATTTTCCTTCAGGTGCTTGAGGCTGCGCGTGCCCGGGATCGGGACGACGTACGGTGCGCAGTCGAGCAGCCAGGCAAGGGCCACTTGCGCCGGCGTGTAGCCGGCTTCGCAGGCGATCTCCGAGACGATTTCCACCAGCTTCAGGTTGTTGACGAGATTCTCGCCCGAGAAGCGCGGATTGCCTCGCCGAAAGTCGTCGCCGTCGAGATCCTCGACATTCTTGAACGCGCCCGTCAGGAATCCGCGGCCCAGCGGGCTATAGGCGACTACGCTGATGCCGAGTTCTTCGCAGACCGGCATGATTGCAGGCTCGAGATCACGCGTCCAGAGCGAGTACTCGCTCTGCAGAGCTGCGATCGGATGCACTTTCTCGGCGCGGCGGATGGTTTTCGCCGAAGCTTCCGACAGACCCAGATGGCGCACCTTGCCCGCCTTGACCAGTTCGGCCATCGCGCCGACGGTCTCTTCGATCGCAACCTGCGGATCGACGCGATGCTGGTAGTACAGATCGATATGATCGACCCCCAGCCGCTTGAGACTGGCATCGCAGGCCGCATGCACGTACTCGGGTTTTCCGTTGATACCGAGGAATGCGCCGTCGCGGCCACGCACATTGCCGAACTTGGTGGCCAGCACCACGTCCTTGCGACGGGTCTTCAAAATCTTTCCGAGCAGCAGTTCGTTGGCGCCGCCGCCGTACACGTCGGCGGTATCGAGAAAGTTGATGCCGATGTCAAGGGCGGCGTTGAGCACGCTCAGACTGGTGATTTCATCAGCGGGGCCGTAGATGTCCGACATTCCCATACAGCCGAGGCCGATGGCGGAGACTTCGAGACCCTGCAGACCCAGTTTGCGACGGGGAATTTTCATGCCCATATTTCATGTCCACGATGAAGTTTGGATGCGAGTAACGACGTCTTATCCTCGCCCGCCGCCGCATCGCAACGCTAGATCATTAATGTCTGGTTCTTGCCCAATCCTGCAATCAGGGTAATCTCTGGTATCGCGCGACGCGGCCAACCAGTAGCATCTATGGCCACCTCAAGGAGCGCACCAGAGCCATGTTTGACAGCAGTTTGCAGACAGACAGAGACGTGAAAGCCATTGCCGAACGGCAGCAAGATCTGAGCGCCCGGATGCTCGATTGGCGCCGGGTCGACGGCGTCCATCAGGCGGCGGCATTTCCGTCGCTGTCGCTGGTTCGCGGCAGCAATCCCACCGTGTGCATGCCGACGGTCGTACAACCGAGCTTGGGGTTTGTGGTACAGGGCCGCAAGCGCGCGCTGTTAAACGATGAAGTATTCCACTACGACGCGCTGAACTACCTGGTGGTGTCGGTGACCCTGCCGATGATGGGTCAGGTGCTCGAAGCCAGTGTTGAACGTCCGTTCCTGTGCTTGCGTTTGGACCTCGACCTTGAGGAAATTGCGCGCCTTCTGCTGGAGTTGGGTGATCGCGGGGCGCCGCCGATCGGCGCCGATCGCGGCTTGTTCGTCGCGCGCATGGACGAGCCGCTGCTGGACGCCGTATTGCGGATGGTGAAGCTGCTCGACACGCCGGAAGACATCAGGGTGCTGGGCCCGACGGTGCAGCGCGAAATCTACTACCGCGTACTGCGCGGTGAGCTCGGCCAGCGTCTGGTCGATCTGGCCGAGTGCGATGGCGGCAATCATCGCATTGTGCGCGCCATCGAGTGGCTCAAGCTGCGCTATGCGGCGCCGCTGCGGATCGAGGAGCTGGCCGAAGCGGTGCACATGAGTCTCTCCGCGCTACATCACCGCTTCAAGGCGGTTACCGCGATGTCGCCGCTGCAATACCAGAAACATCTGCGGCTGCACGAGGCGAGGCGGCTGATGTTCACCGATGGCATCGAATGCGCCACCGCGGGGTATCGTGTCGGGTATGAGAGCCCTTCGCAGTTCAGCCGCGAATATCGGCGCTTGTTTGGTGCGCCGCCAAGCCTTGAGATCGCACGCCTGCGCGAAACAGGCGTCGAGGCGTAGCTCGACGCCGACGTGCTGCCGTTGATGGCCTCACCGCGCTGGATCCTTCGGAAGGGTCACCCGCGTGTCGGTGGCAATCCAGTTTACCTCCCAGTTCTTGCCGCCGTCGGAGGAGTAGGATTGTTCGAAGTGAACCGAGTCCGGGGTAATGTCTGAAATGATAAATCGAACGAAAATCGATCGACCATCCAAATCTTCCTGGTCGAAGAACTCGCCGCGACCGTTTTTGAAGTCCCCGATCGTCGGTGGGCTCAAGGTTCCGACACTGCTATTGGAGAAATTCAGGCTCCATTGATGGGAACGAGGATTGTAGAGGCGCAGCGACAAGCCCTCGATATGTCCGGCCGGGCCATTCACCTCAAGCTCGACCAGGTTCGCGTGTCCATCCCACACGGGTCGCACCGTGGTGGTTCCGTCGTATTCGGCCCAGGTGGTCGAGCCCGTCAAAGGATGGACACGGCACTTGAGGTGGGTTTTCCAGACGCCGGGTTCGAAATCAAAATCGTGTGGTCCGTCGTGCATCGCGCTCTCGCCTGGTGGCGGGACTGGAGGCGCGTCGGACGTGCTCTCGCGGGTATAGCGATTGATCCAGTTGACCTCCCAGGTTTTTCCGCCGTCATCGGAAAACGCTTGCTCGGATTGAGCCGTGTCGGCGGTGATCCCCCAAATGGAAAATCGCACGACGACGGATTTGCCGTTGATCGGCTCTTGGTCATAGAAGACGCCGCGCCCATTCTTGAACTCCCCGACGCTGGGGGTGCCCAGCACGCCCACATTCGGGGTGGCGAAGGCAAGACTCCATTGGCGAGCGGTCGGATTGTAGGTGCGGAGGGACAACAGTTCGAGGTGACCTGCCGGACCATCGGCCTTGAACTCCGCCAGATTGGCGCGGCCGCCCCAGACCTTGCTGACCACGGTCGTACCGTCCATGTCGACCCAGGTTGTCGAGCCGGTCAACGGATGCAGAAGGCGTGATGAGTGCGTTTTCCACCGCCCAAAATCGAAGTCGAAATCATGTTGACCGTCGCGAAGTGCGCTCTTGTGCCGCGAGCCGGCGCCATTTGATCCCACCGCGGCATCTGATGTTGCAATCTGCGCGGTACTGGAAAGCGCGAGAGACATGACGCAGACGACTGTCTTCATCGTGCCGATCCGACGACCGTCTTCATGGGGTCGAGCCTGTTCGCTGCTGGGTCATACCTTCCAGGATGCGTCTGATGCGGGTTCTCCACACGCTGGAGTCCCTCGGAATAACCATTTGCAAATATCATTGAGGTGGAAACTGCTGGGGGACCATCATTCGGACGACCGTGGCCGCCTAAACCTCAAGATGAACTGGTCCGTGCGGCCTCGAATCGAGGGGTCGAAGACCCCGACCGTATGTGAATCCGCTGGATTAGCGAGGGTGCTGCTCTCG
>Ga0179592_10000095_pt1 | contig 37279 bp, 26 predicted proteins | sample CZODoug2_1_08_16_FD_148623 | JGI IMG/M metagenome (GOLD analysis project Ga0179592, IMG submission 148623) | Vadose zone soil fungal communities from Angelo Coast Range Reserve, California, USA - CZODoug2_1_08_16fungal (Illumina Assembly) | ecosystem: Environmental > Terrestrial > Soil > Vadose...
ATCTGGCCAAGGGCGTGAACGGAGTGTGGCGGCGTCGGTACAGACGAGCACGCCACGGGCCTTGACACGAATTTCACCGTCCATCGCCAGGATATAATCCACGGTGCAGGAGCTTCGCCCGACCTTACACACACTGATGCTGATATCGAGTATCTCACCCAGACGACTTGGCTTCAAAAACTCCGTGTCGAGGCGCACGGTTGGAGTTCCAAGGCCCCAGCGCTCACGCAAGCTCGTGAAGTCCACATCGGTTACCGCCGGAAACCAATCCTCGACAGCGCCATTGATCATTTCAAAATAGCGCGGATAGAAAACGATACCCATGAAATCAACATGGCCAATGCGTACGGGCGCACGAGTTGCAAACGTCACGTCTTCTCCATTCGGTTGAAAATCCGAGCTTCTGCGCTCGATCTTCCGGTGGCTAAGGCATCACCCGCAATTGCTACACGGCCCGGATAGGGGTGGAACTCGGCGTTCAAGTGCCACTCAATTCGCGCTCGCGTGCGAGCAACTTATCCAGCGCACGCTCCGCAATGACTCGGGCCCGATCGTGTGTCGTGCTGAACAGAGGCTCAGCCCGCCGTCGCAGGCTCGCATGCTGTGCTTCAAGAATCACCGCGTCCTCCGCGAACGTGGACGACAGCGCCACAAAGAGCGCCTGGGTGACATGAGGCTCGTTCTGCCGGTACCCGTGAGAGCCTGACCAGAAATAGAAGCAAGAGTCTGCAGTTTCCGGCGTGACGCCATGGAAGATGCGCAATGCGAACCCACCCTGCCTGTTGCCATGTTCGTACGCACCTTGGCCAACATCTAGCGCACCGGTGAACTGATAGACGACGCCCGGAGCCACGAATTCGAAATCCATCCAGCGATCAACTCGACCCTTGAAATTCACAGCGTTCGCATAGGTGGGGGGCGGCACCGAGTTGAGAAGCCACCGTACGAACTTGACGCCGCGCTCCGTCGCCGTAACAGAAAATTGCGCCTTTGAATGTGCGTCTGAGTCGCCGCCGATCGTGCGCTTGTGTACGAACGCGAGGTGCGTCAGATCGAGTAGGTTATCGATGACGAGCCGGTAGCTGCAGCGCAGGTGCTGCGTATGCGTCAGGTGTGGCCACTGGGTGTGATCGTTGTGATACGGATATGGGGGGATCAGAACTGAATCGGCATCAGCAACGGCTCCCATCCAGATCCACACGAGCTCGTCACGTTCGACTACTGCATAAGACCGGATGCGCATCCGCGGAGGCACGTGGGATTGCCCCGGAATGGCGGCGCACTTACCGTCACCTTCGTAAGAGATGCCATGATAACCGCAGACAATAGTTTCGCCGCGCACTTCGCCGAGGGAAAGTGGTAGGCCACGGTGACAACATCGATCCTCCACTGCCGCGACGGCTCCGCTGGCGCGCCGGAACAGAACTATCGGCTCGCCTAGGAGTGTACGCGCGAGGGGCACGTGCTGGATCTCGGAGACCCATGCCGCAACGTACCATGCGTTTCGGATGAACATTGGCGATCCCAAGAATTATCGGAACAAGGAACGCTTCATGCGAAGCTCCACAGAATCAGCACGATGATGGTAATGCCCAACGCCCAGGCAGGCCAGTATCGTCACAAATACCTGCAGGAAGCCGATCCCGGCCGCTCCGCCGCAGCGGGGGGCGAACCGCACCGCTGCATGGCATTGTTCGCGATCTCCGCCGTGATCCCAAGCGACGCAATCTCCCGGGCGAGCGCCTGCCCTTCTTCGTCGGCGAGCGCCGCGTTCTGCAGCCGTGATAGCAACACCGCGCCATCTGAACGCGTCGCGAGAAATTCCAGCTGACCGACAAGCGCCGTAAAATTTCGCCAGCCACGCTCGTGAGTCTCACCGTAGCCCTTGACCAGCCTCTGGGCGCGCGCCAACTCCACCGCCAATGAGTAGTGATCCACGGCCAGCTGCTCGATCCGCCCGAGCCACTCTTCGATGCGGGCGTTCTCTTCCTGGAAGCGCAAAGTCGAGCGCCGCCAGCGTTTGAAGCCTCCCAATGTGTGAAGCATCAGGAAGCCGCCAATGGTGCCGGTTCGAATCCGCTTTCCGCCGGTCCACAGGCGGAGCCAGCCGCTGAGGCGGGGTGAGCCGAGCAACCAACGACCCAGCGAGGCGGGCAGCGTGCCGGCAATTTCCTCGACCCGCGGCTTCATGAACTCCGTGATTCCAAACAGCTGACCGGGATCCGCGCGGATTTCATCGCGCACTCGCACGATGCGCGACGCGCGCGTCTTCAGATCGGCAACACGAATCGTGTCCTCGAAAGTCATCCACAGCGCGAGACTGCGCGCGGTGGACTCGAGCAGCGCATATGAACTGGCGTCAGCCCCCAATCGAGCCTCCAGCGCGACGATAGACTCCAAACGATCCAGGAAGAGCGCCGCGTACGCCGGATCCTGGTAGTCAATAGCCCGGCGCGCGCCTTCCAGCACAATCGGCTGCACGGTGGCGGGCAGACGTTTGACTCGATCGAGCAGACGCTGCAAGTTCGGCGTGCGCGCCCGCACCGGTATCTCCTGCCGCAGCTTAGGTGTAGTTTTCCCGGTGAATCCGCTATCGCCACGCTGAGATCGCTGACAGGCGTCCTCAAACGCGGCCAGATTCGCTTTGACGGCGATCCCGCTCTTTTTGATCGCGTCTTCGAAAGTCTGCTTGCGGAACGGCAGCACCCCGCTGCCGCACACAGCACCGAGCAGAACGGAGCTGATGACGCTCTGATTGCGATTGGCCGTATCTTCCATGTCGAAAAGGACGAGTCGCTTCGCCTCGCTGCGCACCAGATCAATGAGCTTTTCCGTATCGACCGCGCCCTGCCCCATTGCGCTCTTCTCGCCGATAGCATAGGTACGGTGCGTGGAAGAGATAAGAGTCGTGCGGTCGGGTGTCACGAGCCCGCGTTGAATGGCGCGGCCGGCCTCTGCGAGCTCGGAGGCCAACACACAATCGACATCCCCGGGGACCGGCATGAGCGCCATGACCGGCTCGCGACCCGCCCGTTCAGCGACGGCGCGAGAGAAGAATTCCAGGTAGTAAATCGTCGCGCCCGTCCGCTGTGCCACCCCGGGCACGGACGTGGACTGCGCTATGTAGCCTTCCGCCTCGGCAATCTCGACGAGCCAGTCGGCGAGTACTCCACCGCCCTGGCCGCCCAGTGCCGCGATCGTCAGCTTGATCGGTCGCTCGGCCATATCGAAGGCAGGTTCTACAGCGCGTAGCGCAGGCGATTGCGCTCGCTACGCCGCTGCAGAACACCGATCACAGCGGCCCTGATCCCTCCGATCAGTCGATCCCAACGGGACGGGTTGTAGATCAGCTCGGCGCGGTAGAACGACGGACAAAGCACGGCCGCATCCGCAACCTCGCCGCAGACACCGCAGCCGACGCAACTGTTGTCCACGTGCGCGACCGGATCGCTCCGCAGTGGATCGGGGTTTTCCTTGACCGTCAGAGACGGACAGCCGGAGAGGCGAATGCACGAATGGTCACCCGTGCAGGTATCCGGATCGACTCCGAAACGCTCGCGCACGACACGCTCACCGTCCTGAATCGCCTCGCGCATCAATGGCCGCACGCGTCGCTGGCGATTGAGCTGACATTCGCCGTCGGCGACGATGACTTTCGGGCCCCGCAATTCAGTACTCAGTGCCTCGCGCAGCACCTTGAGCGTCCCGCGCATGTCATACGTATTCGTCCGCCTGACCCACTTGACCCCGACACCTTTCACCGCGTCGACGATCGAGTTGTTTCCCTGCCGATGCAGGTTGGCTGCCCGGGACGATAGGGTGTCCTGGCCGCCGGTCGCGGCAGAGTAGCCGTTGTCGATAATGACGGTAAGGTCGTCGTGTTTATTGAACACGGCATTGCCGATGCCGCTCGTCAGCCCGTTGTGCCAAAAACCGCCGTCACCCATGATCGAGACTGCACGCTTGCCGGCATCCGTGCCGAACGCCGACGCGCCCGCAGCCCCCAGGCCATAGCCCATGATGCTGTTGCCCATGTTGAACGGAGGCAGTATTGCAAACGAATGGCAGCCGATATCCGCGCTGATGTGCAGCGGACCGATCTCGCGCTGGAGCAGCTTCATCGCCGTGAAGAAAGGTCGCTCCGGGCACCCCGTGCACAGACCTGGGGGACGTGCCGGAACCAGCGCCGCCGGCACGAGTGGCGCCTCCCGGACGGACGCAGGGCTCGCGGCAACCCGGTTCTTGCGCAGTTCCGGTGCCCACTCGGCGATGAACTCGGCGAGAGCTTTGCGCAACACGTCGACTGTGTACTCGCCATACATCGGCAGCACTTCTTTTCCGACGAGCCGCGCCGATGCTTCGTTCCGGCGCAGAATCTGGTTTGCCGCCTGCTCGATGAAGTCGGGCTGCCCCTCTTCGATGACCAGCACGGCGCGCTTGCCGGCGCAGAACCGCACCCACTCCTCGGGCACCAACGGATAGGTGACATTCAGCACGTACAACGGAATTCGGCTCGAGCCGAACGAATCGGCACAGTCGAGCAGCTCCAATGCGCGCAGTACGTTGTTCGACAGCCCGCCCTGCAGGACGACACCCACATTCCCGGTCTCGCCCTCGACCATCTCGTTCATGCCAGTCTCCGCGACGAACCGCAGGGCCGCTGGCAACCGCCGCTCGATCTTGTCTCGCTCCTGCGCGTAAGTGAACGGCACCACGAGGAGCCGCGAAAGGTCGCGCGAAGGCGCGCGCAGCGCGTCGGCCGTTGAAAACGGGGGCCGCTGATTGTCCTTGGCCGTGAAGCGGCCGTACACGTGGCATGCCCGGATGCGCAGCATCAGTATGACGGGCGTGCTGCTCACTTCCGAGAGCTCGAATCCTTGCTCGACCGCGCGAACGATGGCGGGCAGACGAGGCGGTGGGTCCAGCAGCCACATCTGCGACTTCATCGCGAAGGCGTGCGTGCGCTCCTGCATGATGCTGGCGCCTTCACCGTAGTCCTCGCCAACGACGATCAGCGCCCCGCCTTTCACCCCCGCGGAGGCCAGACTTGCGAGCGCGTCCGAGGCCACGTTGGTGCCGACAGGGGACTTCCATGTGACCGCGCCGCGTAGCGGGTAATTGACGGACGCCCCGAGCATCGCCGCTGCTGTGGCTTCGCTTGCGCTCGACTCGAAATGCACCCCGAGTTCGGACAGGACGTCCTCTGCATCGGTTAGCACGTCCATGAGATGCGAGACCGGCGCCCCCTGATAACCGCCCACGTAAGCTACGCCAGATTGCAGGAGCGCCTTCGTCACCGCGAGAATTCCTTCGCCACGAAATTCCGCGCCTGCGCCCAGGCGCAAGGACTGCACTTCTTTCGCGAATGAGCGTTCGGCCACGGCGAGAGGCTCGCGCTAAGCGGGAACGAGCGCGAGTACGCGCAGCGGGCTGCCCGACCCGTTTTTTATCTTGAGTGGGGCAGCGAAAATTACCGCCCCTGTGGCTGGAAGGCAATCCAGGTTAGCAAGACACTGCAAGCCATAGCGTCCGGCACCGCAGAAGAATCGATGGGCGGGATAAGGTGGATCCGAAAGATGTGCCTGACCCGCATCTGTTCCGATAGTCTCGACTCCAAACCCTAAGGCATCACGTTGATCAATCAGAAACCGCACCACTTCGATCGAGGGCCCCGGCGTGTGCGCACCGTCCTCGCGACGATTCGTGTATTTGTCGAGGGGAAGCTTAGACCAATCGGTGCGCATCAATACCCATGAGCGAGGTGGAATGCGGCCATGCTTCGCTTCCCAGGCTGTGATGTCATCAATGATCAGGAGGTAGTCGGCGTTGGCCGCAGTCTTGTCGCAGACGTCGATTACTACCGCGGGGGCGATGAAGGCCTTCAGATCGATCGTATCAACCGCATTCTTTGGGAGATCCTTCCCTGTCACCCAATGGACCGGCGCGTCGAAATGGGTCCCTGTATGCTCGTTAACGGTAAAGTTATTCCAGTAGAAGTCGCAGCCTTCGTAGCGCGCGAGCTGCTCCAGCTTGAAAGCCGAGCCCTGCTTGAACTCTGGAGGAAGCACGAACATCGGCGTTTTGTCCGACAGCGTCTGGGTGAGGTCGATAATGCGAATGGTGCCGGTAGCAATCGCGTCAGCAAGATTAGTTAGCATATTGCGTGCCATGAGGAATTCTCCGGGCTAAAAGCGCGCCTGTTTCAGTACGCTGAATTGTTCCCTTCCAGCGTTCGTCGTTGCTCGTGCAGCCGGGCCGCTGCGGAGCATGAGCAATGCGATAAAGCCATGCCTGACGTAGATTCAACTCGGGCGGCCATAAGTTCAATGACAACGGCTCGGCGATTTCGTTGCGTTCAAAGCAACGACGGACGCGGCGCCTGCTCGATTCGAAATCGTTAGTGCTGGTTCCCCGGGCTCGGTGTTTTACATAGACCGCTCCACGTCCAGCTGGAGCGCTTCAATGTTGCCCATTGCGATTCGGCGGACTTCGAGCGACGTCTCAAAGCGAGTATCGCCCTTAACGAACACAACTGAGGTTGTGTCCGAACCTTGAGGAGGGTAAGCAGACAGTCACGGCTACGAGCGCATTGCGTTTCGCGAACGTGTAATACTATTTTTGGAATCCAAGGGTAATAGGGTGGGCAATGGGACTACATCGGCTGGGCGTGTGCGTTTTTTGCGGTTCGTCCACAGGCACACACCCACAATATATCGAGATAGCGCGCCAGTTAGGTGCTTTTCTCGCCAGAGAGGACTTCGAGGTCATCTATGGCGCAGGCGCCGATGGTTGCATGGGGGCCCTGGCGGACGGGGCGCTCGCGCAAGGCGGTCAGGTCATCGGTGTCGCGCCGCCATTTTTGGGCTCGGTTGAGCACCGTCATCCACGCCTGACGCGTTTCGAGCCAGTCGCCGACCTCGCCACGCGAAAGCTGCGCATGCTCAGTCTCAGCGCCGCGGCGATGGTGTTGCCGGGCGGGACTGGTACGCTCGATGAGTTTTTGGAAGTGTTGACTATGAAGCGATTGGCGCTCGTGCAACACCCATTGCTGGTCATCGATGTCGCTGGCTTTTTCCGGCCACTACAGTCGCTTCTGCAACACCTCATTGACACCGGCTTCGCTGGCCCGGAGCAAATGTCTTTGTACCAACTAGTTGGCGACCCGGCTGACGGCGTGCGCGCCCTGCGGGCGGCACTCGCACTGTGAGTCGTTCAAAGCCCCTTCAGCCGTCTGATTGACGAGGGGGCTCGTGCGGAGTCGAATCCAGCCTCTGATAAGCACTCAACGAACGCGCTGGCTGCGGGCGACAATGAGCGTCCGGCCCTTGTCACCAGGGTCATCGGGCGCGAGACGACCGGCGCTGTTAACCGGCGAAACCGTGCCCTTCGCTGCTTGATGAGGGCGGCTGCCCGTTCCGGCAAAACACTGATACCCAAGCCCGCCTCGACCAGTGCGACTGCGGTGCCCATGTAACCCACTTCGAAGCGTGTCTCCCCCAGTTCAATCGATTGTGCTCTGAGGGTTGAATCAATCAGGGGTCTAAAAACACTGGAACGGGATAGCGCAATCATGGACTGGCCTTTGAGGTCCCGCCAATACAGCGATCGGCGGCTCGCCAAGGGGGAATTGTTGGGCATGATCACCCCAAGAACATCTTCATAGAGGGTGCTTAGTTCGAGCTCGGTTTCGGACTTCTCGAAGGTTCCGATGCCGATATCCACCGTTCCATTTCGCACGCTCTGCAGAATCTGATCGGTCAACACGTCCCGCAGATCAATGCGCACCTTGGGGAAGGTTCGGGCAAACCGGGAAATCATGGCGGGCAAGATGGTGACCGCGGAAAGTGGCGAAGCCGCGACAATGACCCGTCCGCGACTCTTGTCGAGCAGGCTCTTCGCTTCCGAGAGCGCCGAATCCACGTCCTGAAGTACCCTCTCCGACAGCTCGAGAAGATGTCCGCCTGAGGCACTTAACACGACCCGGCGCGTCGTGCGATCCAGGAGTCCAAAACCGATTTGGCGTTCGAGTTCCCGGATCAGGGCGCTGACCGCGGACTGCGACAGATGAAGCTGCTTGGCGGCCTCGGTGAAACTCTCTCGACGGGCCACTTCGGTAAAGGCGCGAAGTTGTCTTAACGTTATATTCATACGGTTTTGTATTTAATCATAAATATAAAGTTGATTGTCTTATAAATCTCGATGCGCTTCAATCCTTGCCGTAAGTGGCTCTTGAACTCTCCCACTTACCTCGAGGCCGCATGAGTCAGTACCCTGATCTTCAACTCTACATAGGCGGAGACTGGCGAAAAACGGCCGAAAGTCTGCCCGTGCTCAACCCCGCTGACGAGCGTGAGATTGGAAGGGTTCCTGTTGCGACGCGATCGGACTTGGACGCGGCCCTCAGTGCGGCGGCCAACGGCTTCAAGGTCTGGAGCAGGACGTCTCCCGCCAAGCGCGCGGAAGTCATCCTCAAGGCCGCCGCCCTCATGCGTGAGCGGATCGAAGACATTGCGTACTCGATCACGCTTGAGCACGGCAAACCTATTGCTCAAGCCCGTGCTGAGGTAATCAGGGGTTGCGAGTTTTTCGAGTGGGACGCCGGTGAAGGTTTGCGCACCTACGGCCGCGTCATTCCAAGCGCCTCGGGCATCAGGTACATTGTGCTACACCAGCCAATCGGCATGGTTGCTGCGTTCTCGCCCTGGAACTTCCCGATGAGCCAGCCATCGCGAAAGATCGGTGGCGCGCTTGCCGCAGGCTGCTCCATCATTCTGAAGGCGGCAGAGGAAACGCCCGCCGGCGCCATTCATATTGCCCGGGCGTTTCATGACGCCGGCCTTCCACCCGGTGTTTTCAATCTTGTTTTCGGGGTGCCATCAGAAATCTCCTCCTACCTCATTCCGCAGGAGCAAACGCGGTTGATCGCCTTCACCGGCTCCACGGCGGTCGGCAAACATCTGACGGAGATTGCAGCGCGCCACATGAAGCCCGTACTAATGGAGCTCGGCGGGCACGCTCCCGTTATCGTATGCGACGACGTGGATCCCGTGGCCACCGGGATCATTTCCGCGATGCGCAAGGCCCGCAACGCCGGCCAAGTCTGCACCTCTCCGACCCGTTTCTATGTGCAGGAGCCGCTTTTCGAGGCCTTCACCAAAGCCTTCGTCGAGAAGGCTTTGACGATTAAGGTTGGGAATGGCTTCGACGCCTCCACGCAGATGGGCCCGTTGGCCAACCACCGCCGCATTGAGGCACTCGAGAGGCTGGTGGCTGACGCCCGGAAGAAAGGCGCCCGTGTGTTGGCGGGCGGGGAACGGCTGGGGGGGCATGGCTACTACTTCCCAGTGACCGTGCTGGCGGACTTGCCCGACGATGCGCGGGCCATGCGCGAGGAGCCGTTTGGTCCGCTTGCCCTCATCAACCCTGTTGCGTCCCTGGAAGAGGCCATCCAAAAGGCCAATGGATTGCCTTTCGGCCTGGCCGCCTACGCTTTCACGAACTCGGCTCGCAACGTGGACCAGCTGACAGAGGGCGTCGAGACGGGCAATCTGTCGATCAACACCCTGGAAGCCTCCGTTGCCGAAACGCCCTTCGGCGGAGTCAAAGATAGCGGTTATGGTCGGGAAGGCGGAGCTGAGGGGCTCTCACACTATACGATCGTCAAAAGCGTTTCGCACAGCATGACGTACGAGGCAGGTTGATGCGATCGACGGCGACACGGCGCTCACTCTCTCGCGCGCTGCGCGCCGATGTACACACCTCACTGTCGCTCCCCATGACCGGCGAATCGCTCTGGCGAACTTTGCCATCACACCTAGTGCTATGGACATCGAATGACCAACCTTCCGCTCGATTTTAAAGCTCATGCCCGAGACCGTCTCCAAGGCATCTGGGCCGCGGTACCAACGCCGTTTATGCCCTCCTTCGCGATTGATGAGGCCGGTCTTCGGAAGAACTTGCACCATTGGTTCGTCGACTTAGCGATAGCGGGACTATTTGTCTGCGGCAAGCAGGGCGAATTCTTTTCAATGTCTGTGGCCGAACGCAAGCGAGTCTGCGACATCGCCGTCGCTGCAGCCCGCGAATACCGCCCGAGCGGTGGCATCATGATGTCCTGCTCGGATCAGAATCTCGATACCGTCATCGAGCTCGCCAAGCATGCAGAACACGCGGGAGCGGATTACATCGTGGTACACGCTCCGATGCTGCATTTCGGCCAGAACATCGACAACACAGTGCGCGAGTACTACCGGCACATCGCCTCGCAAGTGAACATCGGGGTCGTGATGTGGTCCCATCCCGACTCGGGCTACGTGTTATCGCCCGAGACCTGCGCACGTATCGCCGCCGAGTGCCGCAACGTGGTCGCGATCAAGTACAGCGTGCCTCGAAAGATGTATGCCGAGCTCACCGAAATGACGCGCGACAGCCTTATCGTTAGCACTTCATCGGAAACCGAATGGCTCGACAACATCATGGAGCTGGGATGGCGTTTGTACCTCTGTTCTATTCCTCCGATTCTGTATCAGACCAAAACCGATCGACGGATGCAGCAATATACAGGGTTGGCGTTCCAGGGCCGCTTCGAGGAAGCACGCCGGATTCGCGATAGCCTCGATGCGGTTCGCCACGCCATGGCAGCTTCTCGAGCGCCCGGCACGCCACATGCCCAGCAGAAGTACTGGCAGGAATTGCTCGGTCAGGTCGGCGGCCCCGTCAGACGACCACTACTGCCGCTCAGCGAATCCGAACGCGCTGCGATCCGCCGCGCCTTTGAGCAAAGCGGTCTGTCTATCCATCCCGACGCGCAATCTGCGAGCGCATGAGCAGCGCACTCAAAGTCGCGATGGTGGGGTTTGGCGCGATTGGCCGCTCGCTGGCCGCGCTCATTCAAGAGCAGTTGCCCCAGGTGAGTCTCATCGGCATCGCGAAACGATCGCCGCCGAGCGAGCGCGATCGCGCCTCGGTGCACTCAGCCACACGATTTGTCGACACCCCGGCGGCATTGGCCAATCTCGCCGCGGACGTGGTGATTGAATGCGCAGGTCATCAGGCGTTGGCCGCTTTCGCACCCGTGCTGCTTCGAGAGGGGCGCGAATTGCTGATCGCCTCGGTGGGCGCCCTGGCCGACCGATCACTCGAGGCCTCGCTCAGGGATGCTGCAATCCAAGGACGAGCGAGACTTCTATTGTCGACGGGCGCCATTGGCGCGATGGATCTACTTTGCGCCGCGCGGATCGGAGGCCTTCGGGGGGTGCGCTACACGGGCAGCAAGCCGCCGCGCGCATGGCTCGGAACACCGGCCGAGGCGCTCGCGCAAGGCTCCGAGGCCGCCAACGTACCCGTTGACGTGTTCGAGGGCACAGCTCGCGAGGCCGCGCTGCGATTCCCACAAAATGCCAATGTGGCCGCCACGGTGGCTCTCGCCGGCATCGGCTTCGAAGAGACTCGAGTGCGCCTGGTTGCTGACCCGCAATTGCACGTCAACCAGCACGCCGTTCAGGCGGAAGGCACCTTCGGCCATTTCGAGCTGACGGTACGCGGTCACCCGCAAAGCGCTCAACCGAAGACCTCTGTCCTGGTCGCCTTCAGCCTGGCCCGCTACCTCACGCATTGTCAGTCGGTGCTCTCTTTCGCGTGATATCGACGGAGTCATCCATGCTTGCCTATGGCACATCCTTCAACTTGAATAACTGGATCGCGCAGCATCAAGCCTCGTTACGGCCGCCGGTGGGCAATCAACAGATTTGGTCAGACGCCGATCTCATCGTGACCATCGTCGGGGGCCCCAACCAACGCTGCGATTTTCACGATGATCCGCTGGAGGAGTTCTTTTACCAGCTGAAGGGCGATGCGCATATTCTCATCGAGGATCGTGGCCGATTCGAGCGCGTGGAGCTTCGCGAAGGCGACATATTCCTCCTGCCCCGTCACGTGCGTCACTCTCCCCAGCGCGCTCAACCCGGGAGCCTCGGATTGGTCATCGAACGCAAACGACCGCCTGGGCTGCGCGACGCCTTTGAGTGGTACTGCGCGTCCTGCGGCACGCTGGTGCACCGCGCCGAGCTTCAACTGCAAAGCATCGTGGCGGACCTCCCCAAGGTCTTTGCCGCCTTTTACGGCAGTGATGAGCGTGCTCGCCGCTGCCAGGGCTGCGGTGAACTGCATCCAGCCGCGGATTGGGCTCAATGGCACACCAAAGCCACGGGACGCACCTCGTGAGCACGCCACCGGGATGGTGTGACGCGGCCACCGAATGACGCACCTTCCTAACCACGCTTCTCTTTTTTGGAATACTCATCATGGTAGCTAACCCCGCCTCAGCTCTGGGCCACCCACCTGAAATTGTTGGTCACTGGATCGGCGGCCAATTGATAGATGCAGCGCCCGAGGCTCGCACACAATCGATTTATAACCCGGCCAAGGGCACTATCACCCGACAGGTGGCTTTAGCCACGACCGATGACGTGAATCTCGCGGTGCGGAGCGCTCAGGCGGTCTTCGCGGCATGGGCCGACACGCCGCCCATTCGACGGGCTCGTATTCTGAACCGATTCTTAGGCCTTCTCACCAAGCATCGAGACCGGATTGCCGCCACGATCACGAACGAGCACGGTAAGGTCTTGAGCGATGCGCAAGGCGAGGTGATGCGCGGCATCGATGTGGTCGAGTTCGCCTGCGGCATTCCGCACTTGCTAAAAGGCGATTTCACCGACCAGGTTGCCTGCGGTATCGACAACTGGACTTTGCGCCAGCCCCTGGGCGTCGTCGCCGGCATCACACCGTTTAACTTCCCCTGCATGGTGCCGTGTTGGATGTTTCCGCTGGCGATCGCCGCGGGCAATACCTTTGTGTTGAAGCCGAGCGAACGCGATCCTTCGGTCTCGATTCTGATGGCGGAATTCCTCAAACAGGCGGGATTGCCCGACGGCGTCTTCAACGTCGTACAGGGCGACAAGGTGGCGGTCGATGCCCTCCTCGAACACCCGGACGTGGAAGCCGTGAGCTTCGTGGGATCAACGCCCATCGCCCGGCGGCTCTATGAACGCGGCGCGCACCTCGGCAAGCGGGTGCAAGCCCTGGGCGGGGCGAAGAATCATCTGGTGGTAATGCCCGATGCCGATATCGAGCAGGCCGTCGATGGCTTAATCGGTGCGGCCTACGGCTCGGCGGGTGAGCGCTGCATGGCCATCAGCGTCGCAGTATTGGTAGGCGATGTGGCGGATGAGGTCGTCGAGAAGCTCGCCGCCCGCACCAAAGTGCTCAAGGTCAAAAGCGGCATGGAGCCGGACGCAGAAATGGGGCCGGTCGTCAGCCGAGAAGCACTGCAACGAATCAAAGGCTACATCGAAAGCGGCGTCCAAGAAGGCGCCGACCTCGTGGTCGACGGCAGAAGCTTCGATGCCTCCGGCTGCGAGCAGGGCTTTTTCATCGGCGGAACGCTTTTCGACAACGTCACCCCAGACATGCGCATCTATAAGGAGGAGATTTTTGGCCCGGTTCTCGCCTGCGTGCGGGTCAAGGACTTCGCCGAAGCGGTGCAGCTTGTGAATGCGCACGAATTCGGGAATGGGGTTGCCTGCTACACACGCGATGGCAGCATCGCTCGCGAGTTTGCGCGCCGCATCCAGATCGGCATGGTCGGCATCAACGTGCCGATTCCCGTGCCTATGGCGTGCCACGGATTTGGCGGCTGGAAGAGCAGCCTCTTCGGCGACATGCACGCGTATGGGGAAGAAGGTGTGCGCTTCTACACCCGACAGAAGTCTGTGATGCAACGCTGGCCGGAGGACACGCCCAAGGGCGCTGAGTTTGCGATCCCCAGCTATAAGTGAGTATCCGAGGCCATGAGCTCCGTGCTCGCCGAGCCACCGACTCGACGACGCTGTGAACACCGCGTTTGTCTCGATACCAGCCTTGAACTGCTTGCCCGACACAGGCGTTCGCGCCGGTGCTCGCAAAGAACGGTGGCGGCGCGATCATCAATGTGCTTTCGAACGCCACTTGGCGACCGGTGCCGATACTCTCGTTTGCATTGCGCTTGAGCCAAATCCCCCACCCGCTTACGGATCAAGAATGAATCGAATAGTCCTATTCGAGCGTTGGCGTTGGTACCCAACGACTAGTACAGGCTTGACCCAACGCTCGATCGCGCATGAGTTTGAAGCCGCTTTTCGTGGCAACGCGTGCTCGGCAAGCTTGGGGCGAGTCAGGACCCATTCGATAGCCTGATTGCCCGTCCGCTGCCGTAGCGCAGATAAACGACCGCGCCGCTCGCCATCACCAATGCAGTTGTGACGAATGCCGTCGTGTATGAGCCGGTGCGATCGACTGTCCATCCGGTAACCGCCACACCCGCAATCCCGGGAATCGTGGCGAGTGTATTGCCAAACGCGATGAAGAGTGCCGCCCGTCCGGGCACCAACTCGAGAAAATTTGGCGAGTAGGCCGAGGATGCCACCCCGAGAGCCCCGGTCGCCGCACACAGTACTCCCATCGCCGCCTCCGATGTTGCGGCTGCCTGTGACCCATACAAGCACGCGGCCGCCACGATGAACGCGGGACACAGCACAAGTTTGCGAATGACCGTCACGTCCCTGCCCCGTCCAATGGCTGCATCGGCAAGCGAAGCGGCGACATTCCCGAACAGGAGGTAACTTGCCCAGGGTCCCGCGGCGAACAGTCCTGCAGTCGAGAGGGTCAGTGCGTGCGCATCTCGTAAATAGCTTGGCAACCAAGAAAGCAAAAAATACAGGGCCCAATTGCCGCAAAACAAAGCAAAGATCGCCGCCCACACGGCCGAATCCTTCAGCTGCGCGCGCCACGCAAGACCGGACAGGCTGTTGTATCGAACACCGAACGAGTGATCAGCGTAGATAACACGTTCCTCAGGGCTGAGATCCGGATGGGTAGCAGGATCGCTTTTGACCACCTTTACCCAGAAGACGGCCCAAATGAGACCCAGCACCCCGAAGCCGTAGAACACCGTGGGCCAGCCATATTGGCCGACCAGCCATCCGGATGCCGCCAGGCCGACAACTTGCCCCACCGGAATTCCGCTGATGAGGCGGATCGTGGCGCGAGCGCGCTCGTGAGCCGGGATCCAGCGTCCGAGAATCTCGTAACAGGCTGGGAACAGCGATCCCTCGCATAGCCCAAGACCGATCCTCATCGCCACCAGCGTTGATAACGACGCATGTGCGGCGGCAGGCGTAGCGATCGCAAACACGGACCATCCGAGCACCGCAACGGCGAGGACTCTCTTGCCGCCGTAGCGAGTCGCGAGCCAGCCACTCGGCAAGAGCGAGACCATGTAGCCAATAAAAAACGCGGACAGGACGAAACCCTTCGTCGCCTGGGTCCAATGCAGATCGTCGCGCATGGTCACCGACGCGACCGACATGTTGACCCGATCCGTATAGCCGATAAATACAGCGGCGAAACTCAGCATGAGCACAGTATGCCGATGGCCCCACCCCGCACCCGATTTCTCGCTCATCTCCACACCACTTAGGCGTAGAAATCCAGTTCACGCGGTGACATCTGCGCACACAGCGCGTGATATTCCCCACGTTTGAGTTGGGCGTACGCCTCAATATACGGCTTTGGTATGTACTGTGATAGAACGTCGGAGCGCTCCATGCGTTCGAGCGCATTCAGCAGTCCAGCCGGAAAAACCGGGTCCTGCCCACCTTGCGCGCAGCCATATGTTGGAGCGGACGGCCGCAGCCTGTTCGTTATGCCGTGCAGTACTCCGGCCAGGATAGCGGCGACAACTAGATGAGGGCTCGCATCCGCTCCTGCCACGCGATGCTCGATTCGCAGGTCCGGTCCGCCGGCCGCGGGGATACGCATCGCCACGGTTCGGTTGTTGTACCCCCATGTCGCAGCCGTTGGCACAAAAGGCCCCATAAAACGGCGATGCGAATTGAAGTTTGGAGCGAATAGAGCGATGGAATCGAACATCAGTACCTGCATCCCGGCGACCGCCTCCTGCAACAGCTCATCACCGCCCGGCGCTGAGAATCGGCTGCCGCCCTCCTCGTCGATCAGGCTGATGTGTACGTGCAGGCCGCTGCCTGGTTGATCCAGGAAGGGCTTGGCCATGAAGGTCGCGTCGATTCCATTGGTGCGGGCTATTCCCCGCACAAGTCTCTTGAGCAAAACAGCGTGGTCCGCGGCGAGCAGCGGGTCTGGCACGTGTCGCAAATTCACTTCGTATTGACCAAGACCGTATTCCGCAACGCTGCCGGCCAGGGGAATACTTTGCGCCTTCGCCGCTGTCACCACCTGCGAGAGAAAATCCGCGCTGTCCTCGAGGCACTCGAGAGAAAGATTCATCGGGCGGCGAGGAGCCGCGCGTGTGCGCGAATTGGCCGCGAGCTTAAGTTTTCCTTGCTCAGTCCGGCCCCGATCGACGAGATAGAATTCCAGTTCGCACGCCACCACAGCGCGAATACCCTGTGCGGCACACTCGGAGATCACGCGTTGCAGGATGACGCGCGGGTCGAACCACAGCGGCGCACGAGTGTCGAACCTCCGCATCTCGCACATCACCTGGGCGGTTGGCGCCTTCGCCCACGGCACACGACACAAATTATCCGCTAGGGGGAGAGCGGTCCCGTCGGGATCTCCGTCGCTACCACCTATACCTGCAGGATCGTGACCACGTCCTTGGCAGTCCAATATAGGCGCGCAGGCGGAAAACGAGATCCCGCTCTCGAACGTGCGCCGACCTTGCGCAATTGGGATCCGTTTACCGAGTGCATGGCCGTTGACATCCACGATGAACGTCTCTAACTCGACAACATCGGCGTTCGCCTGCATGAACCTGTCGAACTCGGCAGTACTTGCGGAACTATCGATGTTCATTTCGACCGGCTCACAACCGATCTCGAAGGGCGGCAAACGACATGGCAGCAATTAACGTGGGCGTGCGCAGAGCGCCTCCGCCGGGGAAGCGCGGCACTGGAATAGCGCTTAGCAGCTCGAACTCCGTCCGATCGCCGGCAATTGCATCGGCGAGGATGCGCCCCAAATAAGGGGCGAGTACCACCCCCATGCCGGAATACCCACTCGAGTTGAAATAACCCGGTGCAATCTCACGGATGAACGGCATCCGCGTTGGGGTAATCGCAAGTGTTCCACCCCACGCAAAGTCCAGCCGCACTGACGCCAGTTGCGGGTAGATCCGGCGAATGTGCTTATGCACGAAGCCTCCGATGTCCTTTGGAAACTTATAGGAATAGTTCTCTCCACCGCCGAATAGCAGGCGATGATCCGCAGTCATGCGAAAGTAATAGACCACGAAGCGCGAGTCCGAAACCGCATAGCCGTTTTGAATCAAAAAGCGAGCCCTGTCCTCTCCGAGCGGTTCGGTGACGGCTATGAAATTGTTAATGGGCATGACATGGGCCTCTACCTCCGGCGACAAGCCGTGCAAGTAACCGTTGCACGCCAGCACCACTCGATCTGCCAATACGCGGCCACCCTGCGCCGTGACCTCCCATCCTGACCCCTTGCGCGTCACGCGGATTGCGGCGGCATCCTCGTATAGCACGGCGCCGTGACTGTGGGCGGCGCGCGCGATCCCGAGCGCGAAGTTCAGCGGATGTAGATGTCCTCCACGATCGTCCAGGTAGCCTCCTACGTAGTCATCGGTCGCAACGAGGCTGCGCATCTCATCGCGCCCGACAAAGCGCACATCCTCGCACCGGTACTCGCGCTGCAAATATTCGATGTACTGTCGCGTATCTCGAAGATAGCTCGGCTTGTGATCGGCGTGCAGCAGGCCGAGACGCAGATCGCAGTCGATCGAATAGTTTTGAATGAGCCAATCGAGATGGTCGCGCGCCCCGACCGCGACATCCCACATCGCGTGAGCTGCGGACTTGCCGAGGTGCCGTTCCAGCCAATACTGGTTGCGCCGCTGGCCGGTGTGCACTTGCCCACCGTTGCGACCTGACGCGCCCCAACCGATCCGAAATTGCTCCAGAACCACCGCGTCGATTCCACGGCGTGCCAGATGCAGAGCCGCGGAAAGGCCAGTGTATCCCCCTCCGACGATGCACACGGCGGCCGAGATCGACCCGTCCAGGGTGGTGACGGGGACGCGCTCGCGGATGGTCGTCGCATAATAGGACTCGGGATATTGCCGCGCTGGAGAGTGAACAGGATCGACCATGGGCGTTTAAACGACGCCACGCGCGTGCAGGTCTGTCCAGGTCAGGTCAAGACACTCGCGCGCCTTGCTGACCAACTCATCGATCTGTTTCTCGGTGATGACCAGCGGCGGGGCAATGATCATCGTGTCCTTCACGGCGCGCATCACGAGGCCGTTGTCAAAACATTTGTCGCGGCACAAAGTGCCCACATCGCCCGGTTTGGGGAACGGTGCGCGGACTTGCTTGTCACAGACCAGTTCGAGTGCTGCCATGAGACCCACGCTGCGCACTTCACCCACCAACGGATGATCCGCAAGTGTCGCCCATTGACGTTTGAGATGCGGGCCCACCGTTGTTCTGACGCGGTCCACGAGGTTCTCTCGACGCATGATGTTGATGGCCGCGCATGCGACGGCGCATGAAACGGGGTGTCCCGAGTAGGTAAACCCATGGTGGAACTCTCCTCCGGTATTGATCAGCGCATCGGCAATGCGATCGCCAACCATCACTGCGCCGATCGGAAGGTAGCCCGACGACATGCCTTTGGCGATGGGCATCAAGTCCGGCCGAATGCGGTAGTAGTCCGAGCCGAACCATTCGCCGGTCCGCCCAAATCCGCAGATGACCTCATCCGCGATCAATAGAATGCCGTATTTATCGACAATTCTCTGGATTTCCGGCCAGTAGGTGCTGGGCGGAACAATGACACCTCCCGCACCCTGAATCGGCTCACCGATAAAAGCCGCCACCTTGCCGGCGCCGATTTCTAGAATTTTCTCCTCCAACGCACGCGCGGCCGCTACCCCAAATTCGGCGGGAGACAAATTGCCTCCTTTGGCGAACCAGTAGGGCTGGCCGATGTGGGCGATGCCGGAGAGCGGCGGGCCGCCTTGCGCCCGCATATAGTCCATTCCGCCAAGACTTGTGCCGGCAACGGTACTCCCGTGATAGGCATTCTCACGGCTGATGATGAAGGTACGCTTCGGTTCGCCGCACAACTCCCAGTATCGCCGTACAAGGCGAACCACCGTATCAATGGACTCAGAGCCCGATCCCGTGAAAAAGACGTGCTTGAATTGTGCCGGTGTCACTTCAACCAGCAAGCGCGCGAGTTCGATGGCCGGAGGATGCGCCGTCTGGAAGAAGCTATTGTAGTAAGGGAGCTGGAGCATTTGCTGACGCGCGGCCTCGACAAGTTCACTTCGGCCATAGCCAAGTGTCACGCACCACAAACCCGCCATACCATCCAACATTCGATTGCCATCGGAGTCGTAGAGGTATACACCCTCCGCGTGAGTGATGACGCGGGTGCCTTTTCGGCTCAAAGCCGCATGGTCGGTGAATGGATGCAGGTGGTGGGCGCTGTCCAGGGTCTGCCACTCGGCCGTGGAACGCGTGGGGACGAATTCGCTTATCGTGCTCATTGCGGTACGGCTCGCTTAGCGGCGCACGACTGGCCGCTGTCGATTGCCACATCTATTGGAGGGAGGTCTCGGCGAAACAAACGCGTCTTGAAGGCCAAATAACTCAATCCCAGCACGCTCCAGATGAGCCCCGCTGCTTGCGCTGAACGTTCCAAGCCAAAGAGCAGAGTCACGCAGACAGCGCCACCCAACAGGCCCACGATGACCGGACTAGTTCTTTGCCAGCGCCCTTCGCCATGTCTGCGCGCATGAAGCGCGGCGCAAACGTTTACGAATAGGAAGGCGGAAAAGGCCCCAAAGTTGATGAACGAGGTCGAGGTCCTGATGCTGAGACCGATGCCTGCGGCAAGCATGATGGCTCCAATAATGAGGATGTTGGCCACGGGAGTTCTAAACCGTGTCGACACGTAGCCGAAGACGGCACGAGGTAAAATGTCATCCCGGCCCATCACCATGAGCAGACGGCAGACGCTGGCGTGTGTGCTGATCTGCGCCGTGAAGTACGCGAGAACGACGACCACGGTGCATATCACGCGTAAGGGTTGACCGGCCACCGTACCGACAATCTCGTAGGCCGCCGTGTCGATATTGTCGAAACGCAATGACGGGTGCACTGCCATGAGCGCATAGGCGCAGATACCGAAGATCGCCCCACCAATCAGCGTCGCAAGCATGATCGCCGTGGGGATGCTCTGCGACGGGTTGTGCGTCTCCTCGGCCAGCGTCGATACGGCGTCGAACCCCAGAAACGAATACGACGCAAGCGCAACGCCCGCTACAAATTTCGACAGACTGGGCGCCGCAGCAAGAAACGGGTAGGAAAGTGAAATCCCGTCGGCCGCGGATCCCAAGATCAGGTGTCTCGCGCAAGCGACCAGAATCACTGATATCGTCAGTAGTTGAACAATCATCACGGCGAGATTGACACGATGGGTTACGGCAATGCCCAATATATTGATTGTCGTTGATGTACTTGCAACCGCGCAGGGCCAGACCCAGAACGGAACGCTCGGCGCCAGCGACGCGAGACTCACCGAGATGAATATGCAGCACACCATCGGGATGAACACATAGTCGAGCAGCACCAGCCAACCGACGGCATACCCCCACAGCGGACCCAGCGTACGGCTCGCGTACGTATAGGCAGATCCGGCGACGGGTAGGCGCCGTGCCATGTAGGCGTAACTCAGCGCGGTCAAAAACATACCCACCGTCGCCATCGCATAAGCGGAGGCCACGGCGCCGCCGGTCAAGACGGCGATCAGCCCGAGGGTCCCGATGACGACCATCGGTGACATGTAAGACAATCCAAAGACCGTCGCCGAGAAGGCCGTGAGCTGTGGAACCAGTCGCGCGGGTGTTACCTGCATTGCTCACCAGGTGAGCGGCAAGAGGCGTGGCTGGGCTCCGCAAACCCGTAGTCCCGGCGAGCCGCGTCCGCCGTAACCTTGCCCTCGCGCACATCCTTCGCGATTGCACTGTCCGGGCGCAGTCCAGGTTCGCCCCAGCCGCCGCCGCCGGCGGTAGTCGCTGTCAAACGATCGCCGCGATGAACCAGCAACCTATCTTTGCGAATTGCTCGGACCTCGCCATCTGCGCGCTCCAAAACCAGTGATGCCGGTCGGCCCGGCTTCCCCCCTGCTGCGCCCCAGGGCGCGAATTCCGTCTTCGTCTGCTCCGTGTAGAAGACGACGTCGCAGGTGTCGAGGAATTCGTACACGCGACGCAGACCCAAGCCGCCTCGATGGTGCCCCGCGCCACCGGTGTTCGGCACGAGTTCCGTAGTCAATATCCGAATCGGATACTGCTGCTCGCAGATCTCCATGGGTAGAATATTGATGTTACCAAGATAAGGGTCTACCGCAGAGAGACCATCGCAATCTGCATTACCTCCCATCCCGCCGCCGAGATCATCTGACATGACCACAGGACGCTGAGTTCGAGGGTGGCGGCACTCTGCCGCGAGGCTCGAAAAACCGACAAATGAACCCGCAGTGCGCACATTCGGCATAAATTCGGCCAATGCTCGGATGAGAGTGTCCGTCATGCGCTGGACCGCAAGATGCCGGAGGCTGACCGCGGCGGGATATCGCGGGTTGACTACAGAGCCTTCCGGCAACACGATCTCAATCGGCCGTGCGCATCCTCCGGTCTGGTCACCGTCCGGATCAAACGCCGCCCTCACGACAAACATTGCTGCGGCGATGGCGGCCGTGCGGGAGCAGTTCATGCCGCCGGGCATTTGGTCGGCGGACCCGGTGAAGTCCATGCGAATGCGATCGCCCTTCACCTCAACGGCAGCTTCGATGCGCACCGGCGCGCTGCCGATGCCATCGTCATCAAGATGGCCGACCGCGTGTCCACGTCCGTCGGGCGCGCTACTCAGCAGATTGCGAACGCGACGCTCCCCCATTGCTTGCCGCTCGCGCATCGCCGCCGTGGTCACCACCGCACCGTACTTATCAATGAGGCCCGTCATCCGGCGCACACCAAGCCGGTTTGCGGCGATCTGGGCGCGTAAATCACCCATGCTCGCGCGAGGATCGCGCGTGTTGTTCTCAATATAGCGGAGCAAAGCTTGATTGGGTTGATGCGCGTCGAACAGCTTTATCCACGGAAAGCGCAGTCCTTCCTCGAAGATCGAGCGATTGGCGAAGCCTTCGGTGCCCGGGTTGGTACCGCCGATGTCCGCATGGTGGGCGAGATTCCCCACCCAGCCGATGAGCTGTCCTGCGGCGAACACGGGCGAAAAGAGGTGAATATCCGGTGTGTGCGTGCACCCCCGATAGGGGTCGTTGCCGATGAAGATATCGCCCGCATTCACGGTCGCGGGAGGATTTTCGCGAAGCATCATCGGCATTGCCATGGCCATCGAGCCGAGAAGCGCCGGAATGTTGGCGTCTTCCGCCGCGACATCCCCTTCGGCGGTGAATGCCGCGCAGGAATAATCCAGCATCTCGCGAATGATCGGCGAGTGCGCGCTGCGCCGGAGCGAATCACCCATCTCGCCCACAATCGCCCTGAGCGCGCTGCCGATGACGGCCACGGTTATGGGATCCATCACGGCAGCGGTGCCTCCCGGAGAATCAGACAGCCGTGCGCGTCGGCTTGCGCCCAATGCCCCGGCGGCACCACGGTCGTCGAGTCGAGTTGTTCGATGATGGCGGGCCCCACGATGTGGAACCCTGATGCGATCTCGTGACGCTGATAAATGGATGTCGGTACATAGCCTCCGGCTTCCTGAAACCAGGCGGGCCGTTGGCGAGGACCGCCTCCGCGCGATACACCCACCGCAGGCGCAGGTTGCGATCCGCCGATCGCCCCAATACCGACCACCCGCGCAGCGACCACCTCAATCGGTTCATCCGGCGCCGCATGGCCATAGCCTTGCTCATGAAGCGAGTGGAATCGATTCACGATAGCGTCAGCCGATTCGCCAAGGGTGACCGGCACCGTCAACGAATACTCCTGACCGACATAGCGAACCTCCAGGCCGTGCTCGCAGGAACTCAGTTCTGCCGAGATTCCATCGACGGCTAATGTGAGCAGCGCTTCAACCTGGAGCGCTCGCTGTGCACACTCGATCTGGTTCACGCGCAAACTCTGCGTCAGTGGCAGCGGGACCGCGAGATCGTGACGTAACTCCGCAGTGAGCAGTCCGCTCGCGCTCAACAGGCCAGGATATGGCGGAATGATCGCCACTGGCATACCCAGAAGTTTGGCGAGCGCGGCCGCGCTTAGGCCGCCCGCTCCGCCCGCCGCGACCAACGAGAATTCTCGAAGATCGTATCCGTGGCGCGCCGCAGCACGCTGAATCGCGCCCGCCATATTGGCTTCCATGACCGAGACGATTCCGAGAGCCATCGCTTCGACGCCCAAACGCAACTGGCGTGCCAATCTGTTGAGCGCACCTACTGCCGCATCGTGATCGAGATCCATCGACCCACCAAGCAAGCCGCCAGGATTCAATCGTCCCAGCACGAGCTGAGCATCCGTGATGGTCGGATCGACGCCGCCTTTGCCAAAACATGCCGGTCCCGGGTCTGCACCGGCGCTCTGTGGACCCACCTGGAGTGCTCCACCCGCGTCGACCCATGCGATGCTGCCGCCGCCGGCGCCGATGGTATCGACTTCAAGATTGGCAACGTGGAGCGGCAACCCATTGGATAAGGTCATTGCGACTCGTGAACGGGGCCGCCCGTCCGCGGCGATACCGATGTCCGCGCTCGTTCCGCCGACGTCCAGCGGCACGAGGTTGCGAAAACCCGAACGCCTGCCCACTGCAACACCGCCGATCACCCCCGCCGCCGGACCGGACAAGATCAGATTGTGCGCGTTCCTACCGATCGAGCGCCGAGCCGTGACGACTCCACCGTTGCTTTGCATCACAAACAGCGGGCAGCGAAAGCCCGCCGCGCGCAAAACGCGTTCGAGTTCGCGAATATATGGATCCAGGCGTGGCGCCAATGCAGCGTTGATGGCCGCGGTTGAGAATCTTGGATACTCCCGACCCTCGCGCGACACGTCAGAAGAGCACACGACGTATACGTTCGGCGCTTGTTGTGCGACGATACGCGCCACGTGGCGTTCGTGATCCGGGTTCACGAATGAGAACAAGCCGCCGACAGCGATCGCCTCCACTTCATTTTGCAGCTGGCGAGTTGCGATCCGCACGGCCTCGGAATCGATCGCCTCGATTTCTGCACCGCTAGCATCCAGTCTCCCAGGCACTTCGCGACGCAGATCGCGAGTGATCAAGAGCGGTTTGGACGGATGATGCAAGTCGTACAGCCGCAGGCGTTGCTGCGACCCGATTTCAAGAACGTCGCGGCAACCGCGCGTACCAATGAAGCCGGTTCGTGCAAATTTACCTTCTATCACCGCATTGGTTGCTATCGTGGTGCCATGGACCACGGCATCGATCCGGGTCGCATCCAAATCTGCTGAGGCCAATAGCTCGGAGATGCCCGCCAAGACTGCACGCTCAGGATTTGCGGGCAGCGACGGAACTTTGGCCTGAAAGCTGCGGCCGGCCTCATCGTCCCACAAAACGCAGTCAGTAAAGGTACCGCCGGTATCAACCCCTATTCGGCGCATCTTCTCGTTCTCACCAATCAATACCGGTACGTGGCCGTGACGCCCAGCGTGCGCGGCCGCACCGAGCGGGCGAAATACAAATCATCCGTGTAGGGCGCAGGCGGGTTGGTCAGCGTCGTATCACGCGATTCGAACAGCAAGGGATGGGCATTTGTCAGGTTCTGCCCGAATACCGACAGATCCAAGCCTCTCCAACGCAAACCCGCGCGCATCGACAAAAAGCTTGTTTGCGGCAGTCCGGGGAGTGTCGGGTCGGCGCTTCCGTTGGCCGCATCCTGTCCCGGCAGAAGTGCTGTCTGCGCGGTGGTGAACTGATAGTCGAGGCGTAGGTAGGGACGGCGCATGGCGATTTCCGGAAAGGTATATTCACCCGATAGTGTGAGCGACCACGGCGCCCCCGGCAGGCGGTTACCCTCGGTAACGATGGGCAGAACAGGAGCCGCCCGCAACGGACCTGCGAATACCGTCTTTGTATACCTGGCATCCGTGTAGGCCGCAGTGAACCCGATCGTCAGGTCGGCCACGGGACGCACCTGCACGTCTATGTCGCCGCCGCGGCTTTGAACTTCCCCCAGATTCGCGACGAATTGCAGACCGCACAAAGGCATGTAGACGGTCTGCTGAATATTCTTCCAATTGACGATAAAGAGGCTGGAATTGACTCGGACACGTCCATCGAGCAAGGTGGTCTTGCTCCCGAGCTCGTAGCTCCACAAGCTGTCAGAGTCGAACTTTTCGGGATTTGTGGTAAGTCCAAGCTGGCTTAAGTTGGCGGAACATATCGGCCCAATGGCCGAGTTGAGCCCGCCGGCGCGGTAGCCCTTGGCTGCGCTCGCGTACAGCATGTTGTCGCGGTCTGGCTGATACGCGAGCACGGCGCGCGGCGTTACGGGGGTTTGCGAGATTGTGCCCGACGTGGTGACGGGTACGGGACCTTCGTACAGTCCGGAAAAATAACCATTGCCGGTTACGTCGACCTTCGCGACGCGCAGCCCGACCGTGGCCTTCCAAGCATCCGCTATCTTCACATTCACCTCGCCGAAAGCGGCGATTTGCCGATCGACGACACTGTCGTGAGGCTGGCTGTACAACAATCCCCCGGGACAGGGCAACGCGGCCGAACAAAGCGGCACGCCGTACGCCTGGGCAAACTCGGCGCTCAACGTCCGGTCATAAGTGAACTCGACGGCGTTCTCCTCCACATTCGCGTAGAACAGTCCCGCAGTCCAAGCTACGCGCGCGCTCGGTTCGGCCGACTGCAGCTTGATTTCCTCGAAGAAGTTGTCCTGCCGGTCTACAAAGGTCGAGAAACCGGCTGCGCCCACCGGGGGCCGCGGATTGAGTTGGAACACCGTTCGATTGAACTGGGTGTAGTCCGTCTGCGCTCGTTGATTGCGCGAAAAGTAGGACGTATTCGAGGTGAGCCGAGCCGTACCCAGATTCCAATCCAGCTTGATCGCCGCAAGATAGAGCGGATCGTTGCTCCAGTCCGGCAGCGCGTTGCCGTTTCGGAATTGCCCCGCTCCCGGATTTGAAATCCCGGCCCAGTAAACCGTGGTATCGTTGAGAGCGAGCCGCTGGTAGTAGAACGACGGCGTGATGCTAAGCGCGTCCGTAACCGCCCACTTAAGCGCGGCGCGAAAGGTTACCGTCTCGTGCCAGTTCGCATCGGAGTCCACGGGCGCGAGGGTTCTATAGTCGACTCGGTCAACCCACCCACCATCGAGTCGGTAGGATGCACTTGCGCGAAAAGCAAGCTTGTCCTCAATGACCGGACCACCGGCGGCGGCGCCTATTTCATAGCTCGGGTCGCCGCCGCGAGTCGTTGCGTACTCGGAACGCACGTATCCCGAGTAGTCGTGCAAGCCGGGCTCCGGCGTGATGAAACGAACCGTTCCGCCTTCCGATCCGGCACCGAATAAGGTTCCCTGCGGGCCGCGCAAAACCTCCACCCGCTCGAGATCGAAAAGCGCCGGAAAGGCGTTCACGGTGCCGTATGAGATGTGCCTGCTTTGGATGGGCGTATCGTCGATATAGATTCCCGTCGTGGAAGCGCCCGCCGTCGAATCGATTCCGCGAATGTTAATGTCTGCGTTCTCGTCGTTGTAGTTCGCGCTTGATGCAGTGCCGTTGCGCAAGAACGCGACACCGGGGGTGAGGCGCGTCAGGTCATCCATGCTGCGCAGCCCTTGGGCGTCCAACTTCTCCTGGCTGTACGCACTGACGCTCACGGGCACGTCCTGCAGGCGCTCCTCTCGCCGTTGCGCCGTTACCACGATTTCCTGCAATCCGCTTGCCGAAGATTCCGCGACGCTCGTCGCCTGGCACCGTGCGGTACCCGACCATACCGAGAGCCCCAGGATACTCACCGCTATAACCGGACATTGCCGACACACGTGCGCGCCCTTCATCGGTACTCTCCCGCCCCACTCGGTTATTTTATTTCGCCCCCCACAGAGTAGACTTAGTTCTGAAACTGATCAAGTGACCAAAAATGGATCATTTGACCAGTTTTAGTAAAATAAGACGATTGAACCGGAAATCGATGGAAACCGCATGCGCCCCCTAACTGCCGGGCATCGGCGGAGCTAGGTTCGGGGGACGGTCAATTCCTTGCGGTGGGCAGACACCAGAGCCTTGGCTGCCTCCGCCAACAGGCCTATGGCAGCCCGTGAGCGCGCGCCGCTGGAATCCACCAACTCCTGCAGAATTACACCGTCGATACCCGCCATGACGAAGCGTGCGAGATGGTTAATGAACGCGCGTGCCGCCGCTGTCGACGGTGCATGGGCTGCAAAAATCACTTCATGCGCGCGGATATAGTCGAGATACTGGCGCTTTGCCAGCCACTCGAGGCCGCGAGTACGGAGGGCGTACAATGTCAGCTCATACTGCACCAACTGGAGCGGGCGATTTTCGAGCACGGCGCGCCAACCGGCATCGAGCACGTTGTCGATGCACTCAGGTAGATTCCTACTGGGTTTGACGTTGTTGCGCAAAGTGGCGGCAACGCGCGATGTCAGAGTGTCGAGCACGGCCAGCAGCAGAGTATCTTTGTTCTTAAAGTGGTAGTGCAGCGTTGCCAACGGAACATCGGCGGAGGCTGCAATCCTGCGGGTCGTAAGCCCGCCGAATCCTTGCTGGCAAAGGGCGTTGATGGCGCCCTCGATAATCCGCTCTATGGTCTGCCGGCGTCGCGTGGCCACGGTGCCATAGGATGACACGGCACCACCCGTCGCAATGCGATCGGTGTTTGTGGCCTGAGTGGTACGCAGGGCGCGCACGCGGACTGACTTGCGTTTTTGCCGGCGGCGAGATGGGGATGCAGTCATGCGGCGGGATTATAACGGGTCACGCGCTCGCTGCGGGTGGCGGTGTTCTCCACCTGCCTCAGTAGATGGCCGGCGCGATTACCCAGTGAATGTATGCCATCGTCGGACCGGGGTTGCGATAGCGATGCGGAGTGCGGCTGTTGAAGCTGAAACAATCCCCCGCTCCCAGCAGATATTTCTCCTTACCAAGCCACAATTCCAACTGGCCATCGACGATGATTCCGCATTCCTGGCCGTGGTGAACGTCGAACTCCGTGCCGGATATGCCGCCTGGCAACAAATAGGCTGCGAATGCCTGTACAGCGCGCGTCTTTTTCGGCGTAAGGATTTCCATGTGCATGCCAATCCGCTCCAGGTTCAGAACGCGACGCCGGTCCTTGCGCACTATGTGGTCGGCTTCGCGGTCGGAGGCCGCCGGCGGCTGCCTGAACAACTCGTCCACCTGTATACCCAAGGCATCGGCTAACTGCCGCAGCGAGCGCATTGATGGTGTCGTCAAGCCTCGTTCGACTTGGCTGATGAGTCCGATGGTCAGACCCGTTTTCTTCGCTACGTCCGTCAATCGCAGACCCTGCGCCTTACGCGCCTGACGCAGGCGCATGGCGAGGCCGTCCGTCCGCACAGCCATTTCGGGCTGCGTAGCGTCGGAGGGTCCGGCATTGGCTATCTTGGTTCTCACCGCATGTCTTCCTCGAAAGGGGCAGGTGTCGTAAGTTTAGACAAATTCCGAATTTCATGCCTTGATGAAACTGTTTTAGTATGCCTAAAATTATAATATGCACTGAAACGCAGTGGAGGGCGTTGATGACTAACATTGCAATTGAGGTTGGAGGGACGTTCACTGATTTAATCTGGATCAACTCTACGGGTGAAATCTGCACCCATAAAGTACCCTCGACACCGGATGATCCCTCACAGGGTGTGGTGCGCGGCATGCAAGAGGCCCTGGGCAAAGACCTTGCACAGATCTCTCGCCTGACCCATGGATCGACTGTCGCCACCAACGCCGTGCTCGAACGCAAAGGTTGTCGAGCCGCGCTCCTGACGACCGAGGGATTTCGCGACCTACTTGTCTTGCAACGCCAGCTCCGCCCCAACGTCTACGCCATCGCATGTCGCAAACCTCAGCCATTGATTCCACTGGATCGCACCGCGGAGGTTGTCGAGCGCTTGGATGCCGGCGGAAACGTGGTCAAGGCGCTCGATGAAGTCGCGCTCATGGCCGCCGCCGAAGTGCTGTTCGCGGCGGACCAACCCGAGGCCGTAGCGGTGTGCTTATTGCATTCCTACCGCGATTCAACCCACGAACGCCGAGTCCGCGAAATCTTGCAGGCGCGTTTTCCGGGTGTTCCTGTGATCCTGTCGGCAGAGACCTTGCCAACCTTCCGCGAGTACGAGCGTGCCTCGACGACGGCCATGGCGGCCTACCTGGCACCATTGGTTGACCGCTATCTGAGCAACCTCGAGAGTTTTCTGTCCCGAGAAGCCGGCGACGCTGTCCTTTTCATTATGCAATCGTCCGGTGGCGTACTACCGAGCGAAGGCGCGCGCAACCAAGGCGTGGACATGCTCAATTCCGGCCCCGCGGCTGGCGTCATCGCCGCCACGCGCATTGCGCAGCGGATCGGAGACGGGAACATCATCACCTTGGACGTAGGAGGTACCAGTGCGGACGTCTGTCTCGTCACCGCAGGCAGCCCCGCGGTGGTGGCGGAGACAGCAATTGATGGCCTGCCAGTCGGCAGACCGAGCGTCGATATCGCCAATGTCGGCGCCGGAGGCGGAAGCATCGGTTGGATCGATCAAGGTGGCATGCTCCAAGTGGGTCCGCAGTCGGCAGGCGCAAAGCCTGGTCCTGCGTGTTATGGACACGGGGGTTCGGCGGCCACTCTAACGGACTCGCTGGTGCATCTCGGATGGCTGCGACCACACCGTTTTCTCGGCGGACGCCTCGCGCTCAGAGCAGATCTCGCCGCAACCGCGCTAGCGGCGATCGCCCTAACGCTGCGGCAGGATTCGGCAGTCGCCGCACAAGCAATGCTCGACATCAGTGTTGCACACGTAAGCCGCTGCGTGCGACTCGTGTCCGTACAACGCGGCTTTGACCCGAAAGACTACGTGCTCTATGGTTACGGCGGCATGGGACCGATGATCGCCGCACTGGCGGCGACCGAGCTTAAGATACGCCGCGTCATCATTCCACCCTATCCCGGATTGTTCTCCGCAGTCGGGCTGTTGGTCGCAGATCTGAAGCGAGTTTATCGCGCGACTCATTTTGAGCCGGTTACCGACATGACGCCCCGTGAAGTCAGCGCCGGCTTCGGACGGTTGAAGCTGACCGCAGAGCGTGAATTCGCGGCCTACGGCTGCCGACCGGATCAGATCCAGTGGGAGTGTTCATTGGAAATGCGACATCGTGGCCAAGGTTTCGAGCTCCTAGTGCCAATCGATCTCGAACAGCTGCTTCGCCAAGGCGTTCCGTATCTCATGGAGGCCTTTGCAACAGTTCATCGCTCCCACTACGGCGCGGCGACACCGGGTTATCCGGCGGATATCGTCACCTATCGCTTGGTCGCACAAGCCCCGACCACCCATGACGCCTTCAATCGACTGACCGCGAGCGTGCCCGAGATCACTGCTCCGCAGCTGGAGAGCGGACACCTCATCTGGACGAGTCGGCGAACGTCCTGTCAGTTTGCCTGGCGCGGCAGTCTGCCCGCAGGTTATGTGCTTGCTGGCTGCAGCGTGATCGAGGAGCCCACCGCCACGACCTTCGTGCCGCCCGGCTGGACCGCTACGGTGCATGACACGGGCGCACTGACGCTCGCACCAGGAGAACTATCGCCATGAACACGCCGCTCGACCAAGCAACCTTCAACATTGTCAGCCATGGTCTGCATGCCATCGCTCAGGAAATGGGCGAAAAACTAGTTCGTGCCGCCTATTCCACGATCATTCGCGAAGCCCGCGACTGTTCGACCGCGCTGCTCGATCCGGATGGCAGGATCGTTGCACAGGCGCAATTCTGCCCCATCCACATGAACTCCTTTGGCAAGGTGTTCGAGGCATTCGCTCATCGTTTAGATTTATCGCGGATCAAACCTCATGAGGCGCTGATTACCAATGATCCGTATAGCGGTGCCCAGCATCTCAACGACATCATTCTGTTCACCCCTATCTTCTATGAAGGCTCGCTCATCGCGTTCAGCGCCTCGCTGGGCCATCACATCGATATCGGCGGGGGCGCCGCCGGCCCGAACGCGCGAGCGCTCGACATCTACTCCGAAGGCTTGCGCATTCCGCCGCTCAAATTCAACGTCGACCGAGACTTTGGCGCGGGAATGCTGGAGCAATTCATTCGGATAAACGTGCGTGCACCGGATCAAGTCATGGGAGATCTCCGTGCACAGCTTGCGGCGAACCGCACGGGTGAGGCCCGCTTCATCGAGATGGCAGGTCGCTTTGGTGCAGCCACCGTCATTCAGGCGGCGAAGCAGCTGCAAGACTATTCTGAGCGGCTCACTCGCGAAGCCATCACTGCCATCCCCGACGGCATCTACACAGCAGAAGATTTCGTCGATGACAATGGCTTTACTAGTGACCCGCTGCGAGTTAGCGTACAAGTCACGGTGAGCGGCGACACGCTGTCGGTCGATCTTGCCGGCAGCGCTGCGCAGACTAAGGGCATCATCAATTGCCCGGTCGCCTCGACGATTTCGGCCGTATATGGCGCGCTCGCGCTACTTCTCGGCGGCGGCAGCATCCCGGTGAACGACGGACTTTACCGGCCTATCCGAGACGTACGCGTCCCCCACGGCTCGTTTCTCAATCCGGACCAACCGGTCGCGGTTCGCGCTCGCAATAGCGCCTGCCACCGCGTTTACAACGCGATCATGCTCGCCATGGCGCCAGCGGCACCGGACAGTGTCATCACATCGGGGCACGATACCACCAACGCGATCGGAATGGGCCACATGGATAGCGACGGCTACAAGGTGTATATGGAGGTTGTCGGCGGGGGTTGGGGGGCGTCCGCAGGTGCGGATGGTGCTGATGTCGTCGACGGATATGTTGGAAATTGCTCCAACATACCCGTGGAGTCATTGGAGCAGGACTATCCGTTCATGCGAATCGAGGAATACGCAATACGCCGCGGGTCGGCAGGTGCCGGCGAGCATCGCGGTGGCCTCGGCGCACGGCGAACGTATCGCATACTCTCCGATGATGTCGCGTTCAACTGTTATTCTGACCGCTTCCGCATTGCCCCCTGGGGGCTCTTCGGTGGACACCCCGGCACCCCGACGCGTTTCCAGATCGAGCGAGGCGGGGAGACAATCGCTCTCGATTCGAAGGTGAACGCACCGCTGCAGAAAGATGATCTGCTAATCATTGAAACGGCGGGCGGTGGTGGATATGGCGACCCGCGCAAACGCGATCGACAGCTGCTCGCCAAGGATGTGAGAGAGGGTCTATTGAATCCCGAGCAGGCGTCGGTCTATGACGATCCGCGGTAGTGTGATTGTTCCTGTCGGCCGAATTTCCCTCGTGACAATCCCCGCGTCACTTCGCGTGGTCTCTGGCCCACCCGGCGACTTGAGCATGAGTGCCGAACCAGACATTGTCTTTGCTCTTCGCGTAGCGAATCAATTCTTCCAGAATCCAGATCCGTGACCGATAGCCAATGATATGAGGATGACACGTCAGCTGGAAAATGCCGCCCTCGGCGTATGCTGCGTCAAATTCACGGCGGAAGATCTCGAACACGTCCGACGGCGGCGTGTAAGGTCTGAGCGATTGGAGGCGGTTCATCATAAAATACACCGCATCGTCTCGAATCCACTCGACGGGAAGCTCGACGATGCTCGTGGGTTCTCCATCGAGCAACAATTCGTAGCAATCCTCGTCGGCCATCAGGGAGGAATCATATTCTATACCTAATTCCTTGGCGATCGCGAGGGTCGAGGGACTGAAGTCCCATGAAGGCGTGCGCAGACCGATTGGGCGAATCCCAGTGATCTGCTCAAGCGTATCAGCAGCCCGGAGCATCAGCTCACGTTCCGCCTCACGCGGTAACACAGAATTCAATTCATGGATCCAACCGTGCATTCCGACCTCGTGTCCCTCCGCAACGAGTGCCCGCTGCTCGTCCGGGTAGACGAGTGCAGTCACCGCCGGCACATAGAATGAGGCCCGAACGTCGTGATCTCTAAGCAACGCGGCGATGCGAGGGACGCCGACGCGACTGCCGTACTGCCCCCACGACATGCGTCCTATCGACTTGCCCCCGTCGCGCAGCTCGTTGGTCTCGTGATCGGAGTCGAATGACAATGCCACCGCGCATCGCGCGCCTTGCGGCCAGCCTTCAGGTTGGAGCCTGCGGCCCGCGCGTACCCGGTTCAATAATCCGCGCCAGTGCTTTTCGGGCCACTGCCAGGGCTCAAGTGTGTCTTCCGTCATGGCTACCTCTCGTGAACCGGTCAACCCCACTCAGCATGCGCCGTCTCCCGCAATCCCTGTCGCGGACCGATGCATGCGTCAAGAAAAACCCCCTCGTTGAAAATTCGTGACGAAGGGCGCTTCGTGCTATCGTATTGCCAGACAATACGACCGTATGCGAGTGTAGGGGAAGGCGGCATTCGGGATCAAGCGGACGCCAACTCCTCCGATTGGAGAGACCGTCTATGGCCCGAAGAACACCGGAAACGAGCACCGGAACAAAAAAATCGAAATCCTCCGGCCAGCGCGTGGAATCCGTTTGTCGGGCATTGCGGTTACTGGAAGCGTTTGCAACGTCGCCGAAGCCGCTCTCGCTCTCGCAGCTGGCGGCTGCGGCTGCGATCGACAAAAGCGCTTCGCAGCGCCTCTCCAATACCTTGCTACAGTTGGGTTATCTGCAAAAAACCCCGGGAGGATTGGTGCCCGGATGCCGGCTGCTTGATCGTTCGTACGACTATCTGCGCTGCAATCCGATCATCTCGCGGGCGTACCCGATTCTTGTTGATCTGCGACGGAAATCCGAGGAACGCACATCGTTCAGTATTTTCGACGATCTTACTATGATTTACGCCATTCGCCTCGATAGCAAGCAAGATTCCTACTCGTACTATGCCCATCTACCCGGAAAGCGAATTCCCACGTATTGCACTTCTGCTGGAAGGGCGGTGCTCGCGCGCTTGCCCGAAGTGCAGATTGTAGACGTAATTGATCGCTCTGATCGGAAGCCGTTGACGTCTAAGACCACGATTGGGAAAGAAGAGTCGCGAGCCCACATCGAACGTGCTCGCCGCATCGGCTATTCTGTCGCGGTAGAAGAAATCCTGGTCGGCGAACTTGCCGTGGCCGCCGCGGTGATCGATAGCAACGGAGTGCCGATGGGCGCCGTCTCGCTTGCCGCTTCCCGAAGCGAGTGGACTCGCGATAAGTTCGCGCGGCGGTTTGGTCCGATGGTCGTCGCCGCCGCACAGGCCATCAGCGATCCTTGAGCTCAACCTCGCCGCGTATCGCTGGCTCGGCGAATTAAGCTCGCAAGAGCTCCGTTACCGCACGGTTCGCTTGATCGATGGCGGAATCGGTGTAGGCGGCACGGCCTGCATCCGAATTCGCGATCGTGATCCGACCAAAGCGCGCCCGGCCGACGACATTCGGCTGCTGCGCTGCGGGCAGCTCCGGCTCGAAGAGGGGATTGAATTCCGGAGCATATCCATGCGGCCAGCGATTCACGGTAATCGATTCGATATCTGTGGCCGGATCGAAACCTCCCGCGGAAAGCGTGCGCGCCAGCTGATCGCGGATATTGCGTTCAAATGTTTCGAATGGCGTTCCCAGCAGTTCCGCTCGCCCGGCCTTGTTTTGCTCGTGTTCCGGTAGACCCGGCTTGCACGGGGTGCGCGTCATGTGTACGAGGACCGGCTCATCCGGTGTGGCCGAACTACGATAGGCACCGATATCCACATTCGCATTCAGGCCCATGCTGGTGTGGTATGAGCCAGGAGCATACACGCTGTGAATGCCGAGCTTGTGGAACGATTGCCAATTGCGCAGTGCGACGCTCGTGTATACCAGAGGCGTCTTCACCAAGCTGTGCAACGCGGCTTTCTGGGCCTCCGGTAGTTCCGGGCATAGGTACGGGATCATCATGTTCCAGCACGCCAAGACGCAGCCGCCGGCGCGCGCGGTGAAGGCCTTACCGTCGCGAAAATAGGTCACGTTCACTTGACGGGCGCTTACCACGTCGCCCGCGTGAGCGACACGGATCACCGCACTGTTCAGACGCAGGCGCACCGGGTTTGCCGTTCGATCGAGCTGGCTGTAATCCACCCGTGCGGTGACCGAATCCTCGGCACTGCCGCCCGGTACCGCGCTTGGAATCAAATTGCGCACGAGCAGTCGCGCAACCGTCGCGTTTCCGTCAGGAAAATGCAGCGTCTCCGAGCCGCCGGTATCGGCGAAACCCGCCGGCGTGTAGCCCATCCGGGCAATCGATCCGGGCCGCAGATTCATTCCCTTGAAGCCGGGCAGCCCGATTCCCCAACAATCGAGTGCCGATATGGCATCGATGCCGACGCCCCACCAGCCACGCGTTCTCGACTGATAGAAGGCGATGGTTGCATCATCCGTGTGAACCACGTCGCGCAGGAAAGCCTGATAGCTGATTTTCGACAAGCGCAGCTTCTTTTCCTCCGAGCTCAGGCTCGGGAGAAAATCGGTTGCGGCTTCCTCGAGTCGTACGATATCGCGACGCGCGCGCTGCGGCAGCGGACTATCGGCGAGGAACTCCGCCAGGTGTCTCGTGCCGAATCCGGCGACCAACTTGTCCGCACCGAAAGTCTCCCGATCGAAGAACACGCCGCGTGTCAATCCCATCTCGTCGTAAAACTTCGGATGCTGCGTCTTGCGGCTGAGGGCGGCGACATCTATCCCTATGTCCTTGATCAGCTGGCTTGCCACCGCGCTATACGGGCGCGGGCTTTCGATGGCCAAAGTCCCTCCGTTCAACAGCTGCAGCCGTCCGGCCAAGGAAAACTCGTTGCGCTTGGCGTGGCCACCGAAGTCGTCGTGGTTGTCGAGAATGAGCATGCGGCTGCCGCTCGCTGTTTGCGCACGGAAGAAATGCGCGGCGGCAAGTCCGCTGATTCCCGCCCCCACCACGATGAGATCGTACATTTCGTCGGTCTCGGTACCAGCATTCTCATGCACTCCATCTCGAAGCGCATGCGCGGCCTCGAAGGAACCGGGATGGCTGCCGCGCATGCCATTGAGCAGCGGTGGATAGTACCCCGGCCTGTCCTGGGCCGCGATCACTGCGGTTCCTTCCGCCGCGAAGGCGCTGCTCAATGGTCTCGTCAGCGCGACGGCGGCGCCCACGAGGGCGCCTTGAAGAAAATCGCGCCGTGGAATGGATCGATCCATTCCCAGCTCGCGGTCCGTCAATGCGCGCTTGTCGTCACCAGACATCGTTCAGCTCCCGTACCGCACTCCGATGATCTTATGCTGGGCGACCGCTCATTGATAGTGATAACTCACGGCTATGCCGACGGTTCGCGGTCGCATTGAAATGGATCGAACTGTCGTCGCACCATAGGTACCAGCCTTCGTTCCGACATTCTCAGACAAGGGCGTCGAGTTGTCCGTCAAGTTGTTGACAAACGCCGCGGCATCCCACGCGCCCGACTTGGACTTGAGGCCTCCGCGCAATTGCACCGAGGTAATTGACTGCCCGTCGCGAATCAACGGAAGATATCCGTTGACGCCGGCGGAATACGTACTGTCGTAGTTGCCGGTGTACTGAGCGTCGGTCCGGGTGTACGCGTTGATCCCGTCCTGAACCGACCACGTGTAGGAGATCCCGGCGGTACCCGTCCACTTCGGCGTAAACAGCAGCGGATCGCCGTTCTTGACCAGCAACTGCGTGTTGGCGCCGGGAACAGTGACGGTCTGTGTGTAGTGCGCGTCCGTCAGGGCAAGCGTCCCGGAGAACTCGAGGCCCCTGATCGGTTCATAGAGGAGCTGCAGATCGAAACCTCGGCTAACCGCGGTACCAAAGTTTCCCGTGTAGCTATAGGCACAGCTATTGAGGGGAATGACGCCCTGAATGTGCGACCAGTTGATCCAGAATGCGCTCGCGCTGACGAGCAGGCGGTCGTCGTCGAGACGCTTCTTAGCTCCGATCTCATAGCTCAACACTTTGTCCGAGCTATAGGGAGGCGCAGCCCCATTGACCCCCAAGCTGACGAGTTCGGGCTGGCAGATATTCGGTAAGAGC
>Ga0179592_10000096_pt1 | contig 37047 bp, 33 predicted proteins | sample CZODoug2_1_08_16_FD_148623 | JGI IMG/M metagenome (GOLD analysis project Ga0179592, IMG submission 148623) | Vadose zone soil fungal communities from Angelo Coast Range Reserve, California, USA - CZODoug2_1_08_16fungal (Illumina Assembly) | ecosystem: Environmental > Terrestrial > Soil > Vadose...
GATCGTGATGACCTCCGTTGCGTTCATCGCCGGCACAGTGCCATTGGTGCTCTCGCACGGTGCCGGCGCCGAGGTGCGCTCGGCAACCGGTATCACCGTGTTCGCCGGCATGATCGGAGTGACGCTGTTCGGTCTGTTTCTGACCCCTGTGTTCTATGTCGGCCTGCGTAAGCTGTCCGGGCTCAAGCTGGTCCAGCACGGCGGAGCGAGTCTGGCGCATGGCTGAAGCCGAGCAGGTATTTCGCTTCCGCAGTTCGAAGCGCCGGCAAGGTAATTTATGAAGTGGACGAAACTGTTAATACTGTTGTGCGGATCGCTGGTTAGTATTTGTGCGCCGGCGGACGACGCGAAGGGCACGCACTCGCGCTGGGTGATTATTCTGACGCTAACCGACACGACCAGCGGGAAACTGGTTGAGCAGGGCGATCTCGACGCCGAGCTGGAGTTCGACGACGCTATCAAGTGCGAATCAATCCTAGCCAGAGTCCGTCCAATACCCGTGAGCGGAAACCTAGCCGTCGCGCTGACGTGTCGCAAGGTTGACCGAAACGTTGTGGACCCGCGATGGGGCATTGTCGTGACAGTTACCGACACGACCACAGGCGAACTACTCGAGCAGCACGAGCTCGACCCCGAGTTCGAGTACAAAGACCCAGTCAAATGTCAGGCAATGGCAGCCAGACTCGGTCCAATACGCGCGCCAACTAACCTTGCCGCGGCACTGACGTGTCGCAGGGTTGATCGAAGCGATGCAGAATCCGAGCGTTCGACCCCCGAGCGGATGATGAACCAATCGATGGTTTTGCTGTGCAGTGATAGCGCGCGGAATTTCGTGGCCCTCGCTGCATATACAGGAGAGAATTCATGCTTGATGGCGTCTCGTTGGATCAACTACGGACGTTTGTAGCCGCGGCGGAGGAAGGGAATTTCACTGCGGCTGGCCGGCGCCTAAGACGCGCCCAGTCTGTGGTCAGCCAGACGCTGGCCAATCTGGAAGGGCAAATCGGTGTAAAGCTCTTCGATCGCAGCGGCCGCGTTCCAACATTGACGGACAAGGGCCACGCACTTCTCGCGGGCGCCCGCGCGGTGGCGAAGGAAGTTGATCTTTTCAAGGCCCGAGCAAGAGGCATGGCTGCTGAGCTCGAGACGGAGCTAAGCTTGGTCGTTGACTCCATGTTTCCGGTGGCGGTGTTGGGGTCCGCAGTGGCCGCCTTTCAGATGCAATTCCCCTCGATTCCGCTAAGGCTTCACGTTGAGATGTGGGAGGCCGTGGCGGATCCGGTGCTCGACCGGCGCTGTGCCATCGGCATACTCGGATCCTTGTCTCCGGCGCCGCCGCAGTTCAGCATGGAGAGACTGCTGACGGTAAGAGGGATCAAGGTGGTTTCGCCGCTGCACCCGCTGGCTACTCAGCGTGCACCGATTCCGCCAGCCGTTCTTGCCGAGCATATCCAGCTCATGCATGTGGATCGTTCCAGTGTGTGGCGCACCGCGACACTCGGGCTGCTGTCCCAAAGAAAGTGGCGTCTTCGCGATCTCGCCGCCATGCATCACTTTCTTCGCGCAGGAGTCGGGTTTGGCATGCTGCCGCTGCACATGGTGCAGGCAGATCTAGCAAGTGGCGCGCTTGTGGAGATTCATGCGGAGGACGACCCACGAGAGGGCACGGCTATTGGCATGTCAGCCGCATATTTGACCAACAAGCCTCCGGGACGGGCCGGACGCTGGTTCATCGATCGCCTCAAAGAGGAAGCAGCGGCCCCTCGTGTCAACGGGGCGGCGGCAGTGTCGGCGGACTCAATCAGCCCAATTCCGCGCGCGAACCGCAATCCCGTGCTCCTGCAAGCAACGGTGGAGTCATCGCTCGGTCGCGCGGCCCTTACCCGTTTGAAGTCCACAGGCGGCTAGATACAGCCACGGTTTGCGGATGCGTTGGTGATCAGCGCGCTCACGTCTCGTTTCGGCCGCCGCCCGCGATCAATGAATCGCACTTCCCAAAGGCTCGGGCCGCGCGAGCCGGTCACGATCTGAGAGGATATTTCACTTCGGCGGGCAAGTGGCGCCGCCAAGCTCAACGTGCTGCAAATCAGCGAGGTCCACGGTTGGAAATTCCTGCTGGCCACCGCCCGCCGGCTGCACGCAGTCGTAGCTTAGAAGATAGGCCATCACGGCGGCATATTCGTCCGCCTTGAGCGAGCCCGGTGCGGTCAGCGGCATCGTTTGAACCACCACCGTGCGCAACTGGGAACCGTTGAGATGTGAGCGCCCAAAACTAGGGCCGGTCAGAGCCGGTGCCGAAACGCCCTGCAAATTGGTGCCATGACAAACGGCGCAATCCTTGGCGTAAATCTCGCCGCCCTGCGCAACCTGCTGCTTGGTGTATGGCGCGGAGCCGCTCGATCTCTGCGGCGGCCCCTCGGACTCACCGCCAGGGCCCAAGGATCCCTTCGCCAACGCGACTTGTCCGGTGCTGCTATTCACGATGATGTCCGCACGCCCGATAGAGTAAGCCACTATCCGGCTGCCCTCAGTAGCGGGCAGATTGGGTGTCTGCTGGTTACCTGCCTCGCCAACGACTACGGCGAGATACTCGGTGCCGTTCACGCTGTATGCAGAGATTGGTGCGACGATCGAAGAGCCGGTCTCGTCCTTCCAATACTGGTGCCCAGTAGCTGCATCGAAGGCGTAAAGATTACCGCCGACGTCGCTGCTGAAGGCTAGTCCGGTGGACGTGACAAGCACGCCGCCCTCGGCCGGATACGGCAGGGCATTGCGCCAGCGCAGCTTGCCGGTGTCGACGTCAACTGCACTCAGAACGCCGGTTGCATTCTGGCGTCTGGGCAGCGCCCCTCCCTCGTAGGGTTGGCCGGGAATGTATTGGGGAGGTGCGTCGCTGGCAGTCTTGAAAATCCCACACTCTTCGGTGCTCGGCACCAGAAACAAATTGGTCGCGGGGTCGTAAGCTCCGCCATTCCATTCAATGCCGCCGCCATGATTCGGGCAAACTTCCACTCCTTTCATAGTCGGCGGTGTGTCGAGGCCTTTCTGCTTGCTGAGCGCTAGCCGGTGCACGAGCTCTCCGGTCTGGCGATCCAGGATGACGAAGTTGCCGGCTTTGTCGCCGACGGCAACCAGCCGCCGCGTCTTGCCGCGGACCTCGCCTTCGAACAGCACCGGAATCATTGCCGGGTCGGCATCGTGGGTGTCGTTTTGTACCAGCTGGTAGTACCACTTCATTTTGGGTGTCTTGCCGGACACATCGAGTGCCACCAGCGAGTTCGTGTATAGGTTCCTGCCTTTCCGTCCCTGCAGAACCATGTCAGGGCCAGGATTGCCGGGTGCCACGAACAGGGTGTCGGTATCCTGGTCGATGGCCAGCCCGCTCCACACCGCGCCGCCGCCGTGCTTCCAGGAATCGCCAGGCCAGGTCTCATGCCCGGGCTCGCCCGGAGCCGGGATGCTGCGCCAATCCCATAACCGCTTGCCGTCCTGGATGCTAAAGGAACTGACAAGACCAATCGTACCGTTATCGCCGCCACCGGTGCCGACGATGATCTGATTCTTGTAGACGTAGGCAGCCATCGAATACCAGCTGTTGCTGGTATCGCGACAGCCTTGCACGTTCCAGACCTGCTTGCCGGTGGTGGCGTCGAGGGCCAGGATCCTGCAGTCCTGCGTGGCGATGAACACCTTACCATCGCCTAATCCGACGCCGCGGTTGACTGCGAACAACAGCACGTAAGCCGGATTGTAGGGTGCCTGCCAGAGTAGCTTGCCCGTCGTCGCGTCGAGCGCCAGCACGCCGCCGTGTGGCGTAGAGACGTACATCCTGCCATTCCAAACGATCGGCGCCGCCTCTTGCTCGCCATCATCGGCAACGTCAGTTCGCCAGGTCTGGCTCAGTTCCCCAACGTTAGTCTTTTTGATTTGCGTCAGCGCTGTGAAGCGATTACCGGCGTAAGTGCGCGCGGGGAGAATCCAGTTGCTGTTGTCGGTCTGTGCGCCCAAGAGCGTGCGCGCATCCGGCGCGCCCGTGTCGGCGAGGGACAGGGTCGGCAGCGCAGCGAACGCGCATATCAACGATACGCAAAGGCGGGCGGTTTGAAGCATGATTGGCTCCCCGTTGATGTGGTCCAAGAATCCCGGTGAGTGTCCGATCAGGAAACCCGATTTTCTGCCAATCCGGTACCTTTTATCAACTGTGCAGGAGAAGTGTAGGATGGGCCACGAAATCACGCGACAACGCCAGGTGCTTTGACCATGAGGATCCCAAAGAAACCGTCCGCATGGGAAATCGTGTACTCGATCGCGATGGCGCTCGCCTGCCTAATCTCCTATTCGGTGATGACAGGGTTTTTGAATGGTGCGGTGGAAGGACGTACTGATCTAGTGGGTGGGATGTGGGCGGCGGTGTCGACGGCGTTTGTGTTTCGCGACTCACGACAGCATAGCTTGTCCGCGGGAGCAGGACGTCTCATCGCAACATGCGCCAGCTTCGCGCTATGTCTACCGTACTTGTGGCTCATTCCGGCGAATGTCGCGGGAATGGCCATACTTCTGGCGCTCGGAACTCTTCTGATGGTCCTGTTGGATCGGCGCGAGGACATTATTACGACGGCGGTTACCACGATTGTCGTAATGGCTGTCGCTCTGCAAAGTCCCATAGATGCGTGGCAGCAGCCGCTACTCCGTCTTTTCGACACCGTGGTGGGTGTCGCCATTGGCGTGGGAGGAAAGTGGATTGCCTCTTTTGCATTCTACAAAGCGAGAGGCGAACCCATTCAGTGAGGACGCCACTTGCTGTATTGCGAAAGAGTTTGGAAAACAGGCCGCGGCGCCGATGCTCTCAGTGCGATCGCCAGCGACGTGCGCTCTAAGTCGCATATATTCGGAAGCGCTGGATCAGCACTGCTCGACTCGGAGGCCCGCGTTCCTAAATGGTCTGCAGTGTGCCCAGCCGTGTGTCTCACGTGAGTTCGGGCTCGGTAGTTTGTAGGCACACCCAGTTCACCGAAGACCCCGTCTATGCCCGCGTGCTCGTGTATGTACCTCATCGATGCAGGTCTCTTGATTGCCTACGCAATCTTGATCACTCATGCGCTCGCCGGTTTGTCGGACATACTGCCATTGAGCGGATCTCATCCGGTCGAGGGCCTGTGAACTGTCGCCTTACCACTTCATCCCTGGCTTCTGCATCACGATTAACTTTTGAACTTGATCAAAACGCCATTGACGGATAGGCTAAAACGCAGTCCCGCCTCCCTCGCAATCAATTGGATCAGCACACCACGGTCGTTCCTGAGGTAAGTGACTGGGTGGCCGGCGGTCACTCTCGCCTCCGCAGCCGCCGCATAGTTACCGGCAAACTCTGAGAGCTTTCTGAGGCGCTTCACGATGCCGGCCGCAGAAAGGCAGCCCGCCGTCACATTCGCAACGGACAATCCGGTGATGCTAAAGGCGTGCTTGTGACCTTGATAATCTATCTGGCCGCCATCCCACGCGAATCCCGCTCCTGCAGATGCGGCTCCTCTCTCTATCCACACGGTAGCGTCTGGCTGAGATTCATCTCCCACAGAATTCGAATTGCTGCTCACCGCGCCAAACGCGACGGCAAATTGTTTTAAGTCGAACAGATCTGGTCTATCCATGGCCGCAGATCCTCGTTGTCGCGCGACGGCGGCTAATAGCCAATGTCTGGAAGCCGACTATCGCCACTTGAATCGACACCTGAAACGCGCAGGGTCTTCATCCGATCCGCCGAAATTTTGTAACTCATTGCCTCAACCTCTCATCGTTAATCGACGGCCTGCGAAAAACTCCAACTGCGGCGTGCGGTTTCATCGATCCAGATTCCGATCAAGCTCGCCGTTGCGATGTCCAGGTAGGCGTTACACAAGCCGCAAGCTTCCTTTAGGCGAGCCAGGAGGCTCTGATTGTCCTCATGCAGATCATCCAGAATGTCCGACGGTTGAATGTATGCGGCGTCTTCATCCTGCGCGCTGTGCTGATGGGCCATCCGATAGGCGGATTGGTGCACCGTAACGCCCATTTTGCGATTGCGTTCGGTGATTTGATCGATCATCGCTGAGAGCTGAGCGCGTTGCTCTTCGAGAAGCAGCCGATAATTGCGCACATTCGGTCCGACGATGTGCCGCAGCGATCTGCTGGTTTTGAAATAGAGCACAGAGACATCGAGCAGGATTGCGCTCATCACGCTCTCAGTCCGCGCGGCCTGTGATCTTTGCTGCCCGAGCGGCGCCGAGCGCGCTCGACGCCCGTTCACTTCCATTGCGATCGAGTCTCCACCCACATATTCCGTGATCATGACTAGGCCTCGTGTTGCGATGCGCCAACCGAACCATTGCAAGGAGACGATAGAACACCGCGACTCACGGTTGACTCACGCGTTGACAGGGAGTCGTTGCGACGCGGATAAGATGGAGGATCCCTACAGCTATCGTGGTACAGCGTGTCTACAAAGGTGGGTTGCTGTCGGAAGTGCCCCTTCGATGTATAAGCGCCGGTAGGCTAGGAGTCAGCCCACTGGCGCAGTAGGTTGTGATACACGCCTGCTAGTCGTACACACGCATCGTGATCCGCGCCGGTTCGAGCCAGCTGCTGCAGCGCGTTGTCGAAGTTGAAAAGAATCGTGCGTTGAGTCTCGTCCCTGATCATGCTCTGCACCCAGAAGAATGAAGCCAGTCGCACGCCTCGCGTAACCGGCATCACGCGATGAATGGTGCCTCCGCTGTACAGAACCAGGTCACCGGCAGGCAATTTCACTTTTTTTTCGTCGCCTGCCTCGCCGATCACCAGTTCACCGCCGTCGTACTCTGCGGGGTCGGCGAGGAAAAGGGTTGCGGACAGATCGGTACGGACGCGGAATGGGGTGCCCGCGATGGGCCGCACAGCGCCGTCGATATGCCCGCCGTAGGAGCGTCCATCCGTGTAGCGGTTGAACAGCGGCGGAAGAACTCGCATCGGCAGTGCCGCGCTGATGAAGCTCTCGTTCTTATCGAGTTCCTCGAGGATCACGTTGCCGAGACGACGGCCCACCGGGTGCCCTTCGGGCACCTGCTCATTATTCTTGGCGCGGCTCGAGAGGTATCCGGCGGTGGCCTTGCCGTCAATCCACTCCACACTGCCGAGCGCCAGCCGAAAATCGGCGACTTGCGCCGCGCTCAGTAGGCCGGAAATGGTTAGTACCATGCATCAGTAGCGTACATTAACGCTCAGCAGTGCGGTACGGCCCTCACCTGGAACCACGTGGAAAAAGTGCAGCTGGTCGTAATAGTACCGGTCGGTCAGATTGTTGACGTTCAGCTGTGCGGCGATGTTCGCGGTGAACGCGTACTTGGCCATGGCGTCGAACGTCCAGAACTCCGGTACTGTTTTGATGGGCGGAGCGTTCTGCGTGAATTGCGAGGACACGAAGCGGCTGCCGCCGCCCACCTCGAACCGTGGCAGGATTTGATACACGTTCCAAAGCGTGAGCGCATGTTTCGGCGTGTTCATGAGCGGCGCTCCGACCGGTGCGGCGCCCTTGGTTGATCCGGTCTGTTTGCCGTCGAGGTACTCATAGCCGGCGTCCACGCGCCACTTCGCGGTCAGCTGCCCTTCCGCGCGCAGTTCCGCGCCATCGACGCGTTGCGAGCCGCCGAGAATGTTCAGCAGGACGTTGGTGGGGTCCGGCACGCGGGCGTTTTCTTTCTCTAGGCGGAATATCGCCGCGCTCACATTGAGATGACCATCGACCACCGCCCATTTCGTGCCGAGCTCGTATGTCCGGTTCTTTTCAGGATCGAGGTTGGCGTTGTTCAGCGAGAAAGAGCGCGAGCTGCTGATCAACGACAGGTCTTCCGCCGAAGGGTTGAAAGAGGTTCCGAAGGCGAGGTAAATGGAGCCATTGGCAGCCGGTTTGTAGGTCAGCGCCCCACGGTAGCTGCCCATGTTGTCCGTGTGCTCGATATGGTCGGCCTTGACGATGAGGCCGGGCACGGTGGTCGAAAAGCTAGCGTCGTTGTAGTCGACGGCGAAATGATCGTACCTGAGACCGATCGTCGCCTCCCACGCCTGACTGAATTTCAGCGTGTCCATGACGTACGGTGCAACGCTGTTGGCGGTCAGGTGTGTCTTGTAGCGCAGGAAAGTGCTGGTTGCCGAGAAATCCAAGTTTTCGTTCGGGTTGAGCGCAGGCGAGGTGGGGACGCCGCTGCTGTTCTCGAACTCCGGCGTGGCTCTTTCGTGGCCACCCTCGATGCCGACCACCGAAATATTGTCAATGCCGCCTATCGACCAGCGAATGGTCACGTTGAGCTGGTCCCACAGCAATGAATCGACGCTTCGGCCCGTGTTGTCATTGCGGGTGACGGTCACGGCCGAGAGCGGCGTCGTCGCGGGAACCGTGGCGGCGATCAAGGGCTCGGTGAAGCGGAAGTCGCGCGAATAGCGGGCGTAGCGGGCCTGATTTTCAATTGTGATGGCGTCCGAGAAGTCGTGCTCGACCTTGAAGGTCACGACATCGGTGAGCGTGTGCAGGAAGTCATCGCGAAAGCCGTAATAATTCTCGCGCGGAACCTGCACCGGCTGCGTGCCGAGGTAAGGTAATCCGTAGTCCGGAATGTCGTCGTTGTATTGACGAAAGTAGGCGAGCGTCAGGCGTGTCGGCGTCCCGAGCCCGAGCGAAAAGCTCGGTGCAAAGCCGTAGCGGGAAGTTTCGACATCGTTCCGATCAGTGACCATCGCCTTGTGACCCATGGCGCTGATCCGAAACGCCGCACCTTCGCCCAAGCCGGTCAGCGGCTCGTTGACATCGATGGTTGCGCGCCGGGTGCTGTCGGTTCCGCCGGTAAGGGTTCCCGCGATGAGCGGTTGCAGCTTCGGCAGTTTGCTGTCTTGCTCGATCACGCCACCGGTCGAACCGCGTCCGAACACCACGCCTGCCGGACCTTCCAGAACTTCGATGGCCTCGAGGTTGAAGGGATCGCGGTAGTAGTTGCCATAGTCGCGGATACCGTCCATGAACATGTCGGTGCGTGCGACAAAGCCGCGGATCGTGGGCGTTGTGCCGAGGGACCGGAATTCGCCGGCGCCGATGGTGACGCCCGGCACGGCCTTCAAAGCTTGGTTAAGATCCACGACCGCGCGGTCCTGCATCTCCTGCGCGGAAATCGTGTTGATCGACTGTGCGACATCGATGAGCGGTACGGCCAGCTTCGGCAGGCCGGACTTGTCGAGCTTGTAGGCATCCTTTTGGCCGAATACGGTCACCTGCTCCAAGGCATCGCGAATGGGCGGGGTGTCGGCGGCCGACTCTGCTGCATAGACTCCATTGAGTTGCAGTACACCAATTCCCGTGCCGGCCAATAGCGCGACGGTGCGCAAACTGCTGCGTCCGCTGGATGTTTCATCAGTCATTAACAGGACTCCCTTATAGGCAGCTATATATAACGGTGGGCGCGCCGATGTCAAAACTCTCGATGCGCAACTCCTGGCGAGAGCGGTAGAATCGGGGGCGGAGGCTGTCATGTCCAAAACCACCGTTCGTTTTCGCGTGGATCTGGGGTCGCATGGATCTGTGGGGCCGGGCAAGATTGCGCTGCTTGAACGCATCGACGAGAGTGGCTCCCTATCCCAGGCCGCGCGAGACCTAAGAATGAGCTACAGGCGTGCTTGGAATCTGCTCGACAGCCTGAACGAATCGTTTAAACAGCCCGTTGCGGTGACAACCACGGGGGGACAACACGGTGGCGGCGCGATCCTCACGCAGTTCGGTCACACGCTAATTCGTTCTTACCGCAGCTTTGATAGCGCCATCCAGGCGCACGCCGATCGCCACTTCCGCGCGCTGGTGCCCTACGTACGCAAATCCAATGTTCCTCAAAAGCGCGCACCTGTCGTTCGGCTCAACGCGCGGCCGAGGTGAGGGCAAGTCCCGACGACACTGGCGTTATGGCCGACGTTTGGGCCTGACCAAGCCCATCGATGCGCCACCCGCCGCCCAGCGCTTTGACCAGCAACACGCTGGCATTCATGTACCGGTTTAGGATGTTGACGCGGGATAGTTGAGCCTGCAGCGCGATGGTCTCGGCAGTCGCCACCTCAAGATACGTCACCAGTCCCGCCTTGTATCGGTAGCGAGCCTGCTCGAGCGCCTGCGCGCTGGCGGTTACGGCAGCCTCCTCGCTATGGCTTTCCTGTTCGAGTCGATGCAACGCCGCCAAGCTGTCCTCTACTTCTTGATAAGCAATGAGCACGGTAGCGCGGTAATCGGCCACCTGTTCATCGTATTGCGCATGAGCCTGCGCCGATTGCGCGCGATGCCGCCCGGCGTCGAAGACGGTGAGCAGCCCCGCCGGACCCGCCGACCAAAGCCGGCTCGGCGCATTCAGCAAATTCGAGGTCCGCGTACTGTCGAATCCTGTGGCAGCGGCGAGGCTGAACACGGGAAAATACGCAGCGCGCGCAACCCCGATCTGTGCATTGGCGGCGGCGACTCGTCGCTCCGCCGCCGCCACATCGGGTCGGCGCTCGAGTAAGGTCGAGGGTAATCCAACATCGACCAGGGGCGGCACGCTGTCCTGAGGCAAAGGATTCGAAGCAAGGTGAAATCGAGAGGGGTTCTCGCCGATCAGCACGGCGATCGCGTGTTCGGTCTGGGCGCGCTGCAACGCTACGTCGGCTGCCTGTGTGCGGGCACCTTCCAGCTGCGCTCGCGCCTGATACACGTCAGCCACCGCCGCAGCGCCGCCGCGGTAGAGATTTTCGGTGAGCGCGAGCGAGCGCGAATAATCGTCGACTGTATTTTGAAGCAGCACCTGCTCAGCGTCCTCGCCCCGCAGGGTATAGTAGTCGCCGGCCAGTTCGGCATGCTGCTCAAGATCCAGCGCAGCGAGATCGGCAGCGCTCGCCTGCTGATTCGCTTTCGCCGTATTCACAGAATTGCGTACCCGTCCCCACAGATCCAGCTCATAGGACAGGTCGGCCTCGACATCGAAATTGTTGAACGTCGGATTGTGGCCCGGCACATAAGACGGGGAGTTCTGAGAGACACGCTGCCGCGTCGCTGAGGATGCCAGATTCAGGGTGGGTACAAGGTCCGCGCGTGCAATGCGCGTTGCCGCGCGCGCCTCCTGCAAGCGTGCAAAGGCGGCCTTGATATTCTGATTGGCGCTGCCGACCTTGACTTCGAGAGCATCGAGCACGGGGTCTTGAAACATAGTCCACCACGCATCACTCGCTCGAATTTCCGTAGGCTCTGCCTTGCGCCAATCGCCGGCCTCCGCGTAGGTGTCCGCGGGTGGTGCGCTGCTCGGGGTCGTATAGGTCGGCGCAAAAGAACACCCGCCGAGGAAGCCCAGGAATGTAACAATCGCCGCTCGCAACGCCGCCTGCATATCGGAGCCTTTAGGTCGTTTTGGCCGCAGCTTTCGGCGCCTGCACGGACGGCGATGAGGCCACACGCACGACCGCTCCATCGACAATGGAGTCCGGCGGATTAATTACGACAGCGTCGTCAGGATTGAGACCCGACAGCACTTCGATGGTGCCGCCAAAGTCGCGGCCCTGGGCAATGCTCTTCAGTCGAATCCTATGCTGGCTATCGACCGTGGCGACCTGCGGTCCGGGAGCGCGAAACAAAACCGTGTTGGCCGGAAGGCGCAAAGACGGAACGCTTCCGGCGATTTTGAAGTGCACTTCGGCATAGGCGCCTGGAAAGACTTCGCGCTGGGCATTGTCCAGTTCCAGTTCGACTTGCAAGGTGCGCAAGACCGGGTCCAACGCGTTTGCGGTGCGCACCGTAGTGGCCGCATATCCTTTGCCGGCCTGCTCGCTGAACTTCAGTTCCGCCTCGAGCCCGGGCTTTGCGGCCGCCGCATAAGGCTCTGGTACCTGCACATAGATGCGCAGCTTGTGAGTATCCGCGAGGCGAAATAATTCGGAGCCCGCGCTTTCACCCGCATTGATCAGGGCTCCGATATCGGTATTGCGCGCGGTGATGACGCCGTCAAACGGCGCGACCACGCGTTTGAATGATTCCAACTGGCGCAGCCGCGATACATTGGCCGCGGCAGACTCTGCGATTGCTCGTTTGGCATCCGCGTCGCCGTCTTTTTCGTCCGCATCTTGTTTCGATACCGATTCTGTTACGAGAAGCGCCTTCCAGCGCGTGTTGGTCCTGTTCGCCAGAGCCTCGTTGGCACGAGCGGTGGCAAGATCCGCGATCGCCTGGGCGAGCTGCTGATCGATTTCCGGCGTATCGATCTCGGCGAGTACCTGTCCTTTTCTTACTGCACTGCCGATGTCCACGGACCATGACTTGATATACCCATTGGTTCTCGCATGGATGGGAGCCTCGCTGTAAGCGTGTACGGTACCGGGAAGCACCAATTCTTCGCCCGCTGCGGAGCGGGTTGGCGCGACGGTCACAACGGTCTGGGCTACCTCGTCGGCGGTCTTTTGGCGCAGAGTACTGCGCGCCATGACTCGATGAACCTCGCCCCACGTCACAAGCACGAGGGCAACGACCAGCAAGCCCCAAAGACGACGATTCATCTTGCGCGCGGCCTGCTGATTCGGAGTAGGTAAGGATTCAGCCATGAGAGAGCTCCACTGGGTGTGCGGGGTGCATCGATCTGCTGCCGTGGATGATCGAAAAGACGGTCGGCACAAAAAACAGCGTCGCCACGGTCGCGAACACCAGCCCACCGATCACGGCACGACCGAGGGGTGCGTTCTGCTCGCCGCCTTCACCAAGACCTAACGCCATCGGAATCATGCCGATGATCATCGCTGTCGCCGTCATCACGACCGGCCGCAGCCGCGTATATCCAGCCTGCAAGGCGGCCTCGAACGCAGTCTCGCCGGCGTCCATGCGCTCGCGCGCAAAGCTGATGACCAGCACGCTGTTGGCGGTGGCGACCCCCATGCACATGATCGCGCCCATGAGCGCAGGCACACTGACGGTGGTGTCTGTGAGGAACAACATCCATACGATCCCGGCCAGCGCGGCGGGCAGCGCCGTAATAATGATGAAGGGGTCGAGGAACGACTGAAAATTGACGACGATCAACAAATAGACCAGCACGACAGCCCCGACCAGTCCGATGAGCAGGCCGCTGAAAGACGCCTTCATCGTTTGCACCTGACCGCGGATGACGATATTGGATCCGCGGGGCAGGTCCTTTTTAGCCTGCGCCACGATCTTCTCAATTTGGGCGGACACGAATCCCAGGTCCGCTCCTTGCACCGAGCCGTAGATATCGATCGAAGGGGTCGCGTTGTAATGGCTCACGACAGCCGGAGCGGCGCTACGGTGGATGGTGACGAGGTTGGAGAGTATCTGCGAGGAATTACGGGCGCCGTTCAGCGGCGTATTGCCTAAATCGTTGAGATTCTGCAACCGGTATTGAGGAGTCTGCGCGACGACTTGATACTGCGTGCCGCCCTTGGGGTCGACCCAAAAGGAGGGAGAGGTTTGAAAGCTTCCTGACAACGACACGAGCACGTTGCTGGCGACCGCCTGCTCCGTAATACCGACGAGCTCCGCCTTGCTGCGATCGACGTCCACATTGAACTGCGGGTAATCGCCCGCTTGATGAATGTGCAGATCAACGGCTCCCGGTACGCCGCGCAACTCTTGCAGCAGCTGATTCGCGACCTGGCGATTGGCTTGGGTGTTGAACCCGACGATTTGTACGTCAATCGGGGAGGGCAGCCCGAAATTCAGTATTTGACCGATCATGTCCGCCGGCAAGAATGCAAAGGTCGATGACGGGTAGGTGGCCGCCAGTTTGGTGCGCAGCGCCTGCACATAGGCAGCCGTCGGTTCGTGCTGCGGCTTCAGGTTGACGTAGACGTCCGCGTCCGCAGGACCTATGGGCGCGGAGGTGCTGTAGGCAAGATTGATGCCACTGTAGGGAAGTCCAATATTGTCCACGATGTTGACGATCTCGGACGCCGGGATTGTTTCTCGGATTGTCGCCTCCACGGCATCGCACAGCGCTGCCGTTTCCTCGATGCGTGTGCCGGTGGGCGCCCGCAAGTGAAGCTTGATCTGGCCACCATCGACGCTCGGAAAGAAATCCTGTCCGAGTCCCGGGAAGGGGCCCAGCGGAAACGCAAGGAGAGCGGTCGCCGCCATGCAAGCCAAGAAAACGATGGCGAAGCGCGGCCCGCGCTTCAACGCAGTTTCAAGCAGGTTCTTGTAGCGATCCCGCGCGCTGTCGAAGTGGCGTTCGAAGGTCCTCTGCCATGAGAAAATGCTTCCCGGGCGCTCGCGTGCTTGCTTGTCGTGAGCCTTGAGCCAGAACTTGGCGAGCGTCGGTACCAAAGTGCGCGACAGCAGATACGACGCGAGCATGGCAAACACAACGGCTTCGGCCAGCGGAATGAATAGGAACTTCGCGATGCCGGCGAGCAAGAACATGGGAATGAACACGATGCAGATGCAGAGCGTTGACACCAGGGCCGGAAGCGCGATTTGCTGCGCCCCGTCGAGAATGGCCGTTTCCACATCCTTGCCGCTCTCGAGATGGTAATTGATGTTCTCGATCGTCACTGTCGCATCGTCCACCAGAATACCGACGGCAAGAGCCAAGCCTCCCAACGTCATGATATTGATCGTTTGACCGATGGCTGATAAACACGCGATGGACGCGAGAATTGACAGTGGAATCGAGATGGTGATGATCAAGGTGCTGCGCCAGCTGCCCAAAAACAATAAGATGAGCAAGCCGGTCAACGCCGCTGCAATCGCCGCTTCTCTGATCACTCCGTCGATGGCTGAGCGAACGAAGACTGACTGATCGCTGGTCGCGGCAATCTTGAGTTCCGGCGGCAACGAGGCTCGAATCTGCGGTAACTTCTGCTTGATGCCGTCGATGATGTCTATGGTCGACGCATTCCCGGTCTTCAGCACGTTCATCAACACGGAACGCCGGCCGTCGACCCTTACCATGTTGGTTTGAGGTGCATAGCCGTCGCGCACGTGTGCGACGTCGCGCACGTAGGTTACGGTGCCGTCCTGCGCGCGAACGGGCAAATTGTTGAGGTCGTCAATTTGCGCGGGACTGGCGTTGAGCTTGATGAAATACTCGAGCGAGTCGATTTTTTGAGTTCCCGCGGGCAAGATCAGGTTTTGTTCGCCAATGGACTTGACGACATCATTCCCAGACAGCCCATTCGCGCGCAGTTGCTGTGGATCGAGGTCCACCTGCACCTGGCGCTGCTTGCCGCCGTAGGGAAACGGGATCGACGCACCTGCAATCGTCGCCAGCTGTGTGCGAAGAATGGTATTGCCGAGATCGTAGAGCTTGGATTCCGGCAGACTGTCGCTCGACAATGCGAGCTGCAGGATTGGAACGCTTGATGCGTTGTACGCCAGCACGAACGGCGGCGGGGTGCCGGGGGGCGCGAAAAATAACTCGGTCTGGGAAACCGCTGTAATCTGCGCGAATGACAGATCAGGATCCACGTCGGGTTGGAAGAAGTACTTCACCACCGCGGTGCTATTGACGGACTGGGACTCAGTGTGTTCAACGTCATTGACGGTGGTTTGCGCGATGCGCTCCGAGAACAGCACGATACGGTTGGCCATCTCTTCGGGCAGCAATCCGCTGTAACGCCATATGACGGCGGCCACGGGAATCTTGATGTTGGGGAATATATCCGTCGCGGTCTTGGCTATGGCGTAACCGCCGAGCAACACTATGATGATTGCCAGCACAATGAAGGTGTAGGACCGCTGCAGCGCTATCTTTACAATCCACATGGCGTTCTCGGTGAACTAGATTTGTGCTCTGCCGCCGTCGATGAACAGTTCGATGCCGGTGACAAAACTGGAGTCATCCGAGGCCAGAAACAGCGCCGCCTTGGCGATTTCGTCGGATGTTCCCATGCGTCCCATTGGGATGGTGGACACGATCCGCGCAATTGCGTCCGCGGGCTGTCCGCTCAATATCGGAGTATCGGTCGGTCCGGGGCTAAGAACGTTTGATCGAATTCGGCGGTCCTTCAACTCCACCGTCCAAGCTCGCACGAAATTGCGGATCGCAGCCTTGGTTGCTCCGTAAACCCAGAAGGCGGGAGTACCCTTGATGCTCGCAACGGAACCGGTGAGAATGATCGAGCCACCATCATTCAGTAGCGGAAGTGCTTTCTGCACCGTGAACAGTGTCCCCTTTACATTGGTGTCGAAGAGCCTGTCGAAGTGTTCCTCTGTGATTTTTCCAAGGGCAAGGAACTCACCGACGCCGGCATTGGCGAAGACGATGTCGATGCGTCGGCCCGTGGCCTTGACAGTCTCGTAGAGACGATCGAGGTCAGATAGCTTGGCGACGTCGCCTTGAACACCAGTGACGTTGCTACCGATAGCCCTCACGGCATCGTCGAGTTCCTTCTGACGCCGGCCCGTGATGAACACGTGCGCTGCTCCCTCTTTGACGAACAGATTTGCCGCGGCGAATCCGATTCCCGTAGTGCCGCCGGTGATAACGGCGACTTTGCCCTGTAACTTACTCAAGACTGCCGCTCCGTCACTGACTCAGTTTCAAAAAGTGCGCGTGTGTTCATACGCCAGGATCGTGCGTCTCATCGGTGGCTCCGATCAAGCGCCGAATCACGTACAATCATTCGGAATATCCGATTGATTGTCCTCGCCGGCGAGCGCGGGGCGGTTGCAGGAATGGTCCTCATCGGGTGGCGTCACGTGCTTATAGCAATTGCTAATTTGCTTAGATCTGATGGCTATCGACGTTGCGCGCGCCGGGAGCGGGGCGTACCTTTATTCCGATCGGATAAACCGATTGATGGGGTTTAGCGAGGGCACCATGGATCTGCGGCAAATCGATTGCTTTCTGGCAGTCGCCACCGAGTTACATTTCGGCAAAGCGGCTGAGAAACTTCACCTTGCGCAGTCTTCCGTGTCCGAAGCGATTCGCGCCCTGGAGCATGAGATAGGCGGCAGGCTGTTCATTCGTACCAGCAGGCGAGTTCAGCTGACCGACCTTGGTGCGAAGCTGCGCCTCGGCGTGGAGCCCGCGGCCCTGGCGCTTCGCGCCACGTTGGATGATTGCCGAAAGACTGCTCTCGGCAAATCGAACCGACTAAGGATCGGGTTCATCGGTGGCGGTCTCTACGAGTTGACCTTGCCGTTTGTGCGGCAACTCAAAAGCAAATTCAATCTCGACGTGGATTGGGTTGAGCTTACGCCGCTGGACCAATTCGAGGCTGTGGCATCGGGCAAAGTCGATGCGGCGTTCTGCCGGCTTCCTCTTTCCCGCGATGGTCTGGTGCAAAGCGTAATCCTCTTCGAGGACAGTCGGAAACTGGTCGTGCCGGTCGATCACAGATTGGCGCACAAGACCTTGGTCGATCCAGAGGAACTTGCGCACGAGATTCTGCCGACATTGCCCGACGAGCATCAAATTGGGGCGTGGGCGGCGGTCCACTTTCCCGACCATACGCCGGCCGGTCTTCCGATCGCGCGAGGGCCTGTGGTCACAACCCCTCGCGAGTGTCTTGCCGTCGTCGAGTCCGGCGAGGCCGTCGTCATATTTCCGGCACGCGCGGAGCGATATTTTTCGAACCCGGGAATCCGATGGATTGACATAGACCTTCCTCCGGTGGCTACCGCTCTCGTGAGACGCCGCGCCGATCGGCGCCGCGTGATCGGGGATCTCGAGAAATGCTCGCGCGATATAGCCGGGGGGTTGCTCGATCCTCCAATGCCTCGAGCGCGAACGGCGATGCAAAGCCACGGCTGACAATACCGTCAGAGTCCGACGACATGGACGCGTTGCCGTCGATTTTACACTTCCAACGAAAGTCGAACGGCTTGACCGCAGCCGATTGCCCGCGACAATCGCGCACCGAGCGAACGCCCCAAACCTCGCATTGCCTTGTTGTCCTCGAGCACATCGCCGCAGAGGCGACGCACGCCCGCGAATCGCGCGCGCTGCGCCAAGATTCGCGTAAGCATCGTTCCGAGGCCGATTCTGCGCCAATTGTCGGCGACCACAAGAGCGAACTCAGCGGAATCCGAGTCGGCGTTACGAACGAAGCGAGCTTCCGCAACGAGCGCCGGTGGTTGACCCGCGGCACTATCTTGGATTTCGGCGACGAACGCAACGTGAGCACGCGGGTTGACCATCGTGAATTCGCGCAGCAGGTGCTCCGGGAGCTCGCTGATCGCGCCGTGAAATCGCAGCCTACGTGTCGCGCACGACAGCGCCGCAAAGAATGTCCTAAGTGCATCCAAGTCTGATGGAAGTATCGGACGGATCGTTACGAGTCCCGCGTTGTTGAGTTGTACGCGCATCTCTTATTGCCTGATATTGGCCTTCGCACCTCTTTCGATTGCCAACAGCAAATCAGCCGACGGAAATCGTTCTTTCATCGCCTTGACGAGATCATCAGGCGTCTTGGCTTTCTCGAGCTCTTCCTCAAAGATCGACAAATATTGTTCAGTAAAGTCGACGGCCGAGTTTGCGTCAATCGGGGCTCCAACCTTGCTATGCCCGGGAATGACCGCAGCAGGTTTCAAGGCTCGGATTCTCTGCAGCGAGTCTAGCCAGCGTTTTCTCGCTGTCATGTCCGTCTCTGCGGTGTAGACGTGCTGGTCATTGAAGAGAACGTCGCCCGCGATCAGGGTTTTCTGTCCGGGAAGCCAAAGCATGGTGTTTTCATCGGTGTCTCCTTGAACGCTCTTGAGGATCTCTATTTCCGAAGTCTCAAATCGAATGGAGTTTTCGTCGTACTTGGTGATGGCAACCGTATGGGAAGCAGCGTCAGGGCCTAGTATGCCTTTCCATTTATCGATTTTCTCTTGATAAACTTTGTTGATTCGATCCACTACGTTTGAATTGGCAAGAATTCTCACCGCCGGATATGCGGCCTTGAATACTTCCAGACCGAGAAAATGATCGGCATGTTCATGAGTGATGTAAATGATCGATAGCGCCTTGTTTGTCGCTTTGATCTGTCGCAATACCTTGTCGGCATTGGTCCGTGTTAACTGCGCATCAACCAACATCACTTCATGGGTGCCCTCAATGATGACGGAGTTGGTCCAGAACTGATCGCCGGCGGGGGTAACCACCGTAATTGCAAACACCTGCGGGCTCTTCGCTAGGGACGCTTGCGCGAAGGCCATTGCTGCACAGCCGTACAAAAACAAGGATTTGAGCGAAGTATGAAGGAAGAGTTTAGTTTTAGAAGTCATGCCAATTCGCCAATCAAGTCTCTGAGAACTCTCAATAACCCCATGCATGTGATGAGTGCCAGCCCGAAAAGGACAGAGATGATGAGGCGCGTGTGCATGGCAGGGTGGTCTCTATCGTTCAGCCCATTGATCGCTGAATATCACCGGCGCCCAGACATAGCCGTTCGCCTCTTTGCGCAGGCGGCCCATGCCGGGAAATGGCATGTGGGGTCCCGCGATCATGACGCCTTCGCGCGCAAGCGTCGGCAACAACTGATTCCGCGTCGCGGCAGCTGCGGCGTGGTCGATGTCAAAGACCACGGTAATGTCGGGATGACTCAGTTGGACAAGCTGCTCATGGATGGTGTCGCCCCAAAACAGGATCTTTTGTCCCTTTGAGGAAAATTCAAAGCCAGTGTGCCCCGGGGTGTGACCGTGCAATGAAACAAGGCTGATCCCGTCCCCGATCGCCTCGGAGTCAGTGAAGGTGTGCCACTTGCCGGCCTTGATGTATGGCGCGGCGATGGCTTGTGCGCTCTGGAAGAATTGTTGCGCATCCTTCGGCGCTTTGACCGCCATTTCCGGCGACAGCCAAAAGTCGCTGTCAGCCTTCGAGACGAAGACATCGGCGTTGGGAAAGACGCGCTTTCCGTCCTGCGTGGTGAGGCCGCCGATATGATCGGAGTGAAGGTGCGTAACCAAAACGCGGTCGACCTGTTCCGGTGCGTAGCCTGCGCTACGTAGGCTACCCACCAAACCACCGAAAGCGCCCCCGCCGAACCATGTGCCGGAGCCCGCGTCGACGAGAATCAGTTGCTTGCCGGTGTTGACCAGGAAGCCGGTGTCGCCGACGTCCAGCAGGTGAGTATCCTCATGCAAGGCATTTTCGATCCGATCCATGGTCACCTTCTTCGCAGTCAGCCAATGCAGATCGAAAACGGCGGCGCCATCGAGCAGCGCCGTCACTTCGAGATCGCCGACCTTCATCCGGTAGAAGCCCGGCACCTGATCGTGGTGCTGGGGTGCGGCAGCCCAAGCGGGGCTCGGCTGGAAAACTGAACCGGCCAGCGCCACTACCAGCGCCACTAGAAGGGCCGCAGCGAAGCGCTTCGAATTGGGTTTTAGCAAGTGTCTACTCCTGGGTGAGTCAAAGTGGAGCCTTAATCATTGCGAACGCAATGAATGAATTACGCTATGATGGCGGTCGCAATCTTTGTTGTCAAATCTTTTTCAGTGAGAGAGTCAATTGAAAGTCACCAAGGAAAAAGCCGCCGAAAATCGCGCGGCGCTGGTCCGAGCAGCCGGGCATTTGTTCCGCGAGCGCGGCATCGATGGTGTCGGCGTCGCAGAGATCAGCAAGAAGGCTGGACTGACGCATGGGGCGCTCTACGCCCAGTTTCCCTCCAAGGAGGCGCTGGCAGCGGAAGCCTTCGCGTCCGCCCTTAAACCTGGCTTCGAATTGATGACGGCAGACCGAGATGGCCGCCCCGCCAGCCTGACTGATTTCCTAGACCACTACTTGTCCTTTGCGCACCGCGACAATTTGGCAGCGGGCTGCCCGATGGCAGCCTCCGCCAGTGAAGTCGCCCGACAAGACAAGACAGTCTGCGAGCGCTTCGCGGAGGGATTTGAGCAAAGCGTCGCCCTAATTGAACGTGGTCTCGGCGCCTCTCCTGTCAAGGCAGATAGACATCAGCGCGCCCTGGCGATTATTGCGGCGATGATCGGTGGCGTCGCCGCCTCGCGCGCGGTCGCCAAGGCGGACCCCAAGCTATCGAATCAGATCCTGCGGGCCATCCGACAGATTGTTGGCGAGGTCGGCGGAGACGAGGTGCAGGTTGATGGCGCGCGCGGGAGGGCGCGGGTGACGAGGAAGCATGCGAGTTGATTGCGTGCGGCAGCGCGCCTAACTACTCAACAAGTGAGGTTTCAATTATGGTCTGCACGGATGTCATGAGTTTGTGCACTGGGCACTTTGACGCAACGGACAGCAGTTCCCGACGTTGTGCATCGGTTAGATTCCCGCCAAGCTTCAGTTTGGTGTCGAGGCGGTAAGTGCCGGTCCTTTCTTCTGACTGATCGCGTTCAACAGCCACCTCTATATCTTCGACCGGAATACCCTTGCGTTTCGCATGCCAAAGCACCGTCAGTGCTTCGCAAGCGCCGAGCGCGGCGTCATACAAGTCATGGGGATTGGGCCCGAGTGCTTCGCCGCCGTCACCAATACTTGCGTCGGCGGCAAAGGTGTGTGCACCGATGCGGACTTCGTGCCGCATTAGCGCCTTTTGATCGCGTACGATTGTTATCGCCATCGTAGTTTTCCCGGGTTAACAAGCCCCGGGGCGCGGAGCAAACCTCCGCGCCCGAGGAGGATCAGTTAATGGTCATACCGCCATCGACATTGAGGATATGGCCCGTGATAAATGAAGCTGCGTCTGACGCGATGAAGACAATGGCGTCGGCTTGCTCCTCCGAGATGCCGAGGCGAGCCATGGGTACCTGCTTCACTAGTTCCGCTTTGTTCTCCGCTGTGTGAGTAAATCTGGTCAACATACCCGTGTCCACGGGACCCGGGGCCACGGCGTTCACGCGAATTCCTGAATTGACGACCTCGAGAGCGACCGACTTGGTGATGCCCTCAACGGCATGCTTGCTAGCCACGTAGACCGCGGCGAATGCCGCGCCCTCGTGCCCGTAGGTAGAGGATATGTTGACAATGCTGCCGCTACCTTGCTTCTGCATGACACGCACTTCGTGCTTGATGCTCAATAGCACGCCGAGAACATTCGTGTCGAACGTCGCAGCGTAGCTTTCCGCGGTCTGGTCGGTAATGGGTCCAACTTGGCCCTCGGTGGCAGCATTGTTCACGGCGACGTCGAGACGTCCAAACCGAGTGATGGTCTTGTCGACGGCATTGCGGATATCTTCCTCCTTGCGAACATCGGCGTTGATGAACTCGGCTTCCGAACCGAAGGAGCGGAGCTCCTTCACGAGCGCCTTGCCAGCCTCGTCACGACGACCTGCGACGACCACTTTTGCACCCTTCTTGGCGAAAGCGACAGCGGCCGCCCGTCCGATGCCGGTAAGACCACCGGTAATCAAAACAACTTGAGCACTCATTCTACAATCTCCTGGTTTGAGCCGCCGGAAACCGGGCGGCATTTGGGTTTAAGCAACTTTCACTTGCAGGGCGAGATCCAGAAGGGATTGCCGAGCATCACCGAACAGCATTGATGTTTTTGGGCCGACGAACAGGTCGTTCTCCACGCCGGAGAACCCCTTGCCTTTGCCTCGTTTGAGCACGAGAACGCTCTTGGCATCCTCTACCCTTAAAATCGGCATCCCGAAGATCGGTGATGCCGGATTGGTGCGGGCAGCAGGATTCACTACATCGTTCGCCCCAACGACGATGGCAACATCCGCTTCGACAAATCGTTCATTGATTTCATCCATGTCGATGAGCTTGTCGTACGGAACGCCAGCCTCGGCCAGCAAGACATTCATGTGTCCGGGCATCCGCCCCGCGACCGGGTGAATGGCGTATCGGACATCGCCCCCGCGCTTCTCGATCAAATCTCCCAGCTCGCGCATCTGATGTTGAGCCTGCGATACGGCGAGGCCATATCCGGGAACCATGATGACACGCTGGGCGTAGGCAAGCCGCAACGCGGCGTCCTCGGTGGTTGTTGGGGACATCTCCCCTTCGGCGGCCGTCGCGGAGGCCGTGGCAGCATCAGTCGATCCAAATGCCCCGAACAGCACGTTCGCGAACGAGCGGTTCATTGCCCTGCTCATGGCGATCGCAAGGATCAAGCCGCTGAGACCGTCCAGCGCACCGACGATAATCAGGATGTTGTTGTCAATGGCGAATCCGGTCGCGACGGCGGCGAGTCCGGCATACGAGTTGAGCAGCGACACCACCACCGGCATGTCCGCCCCGCCGATCGGCAGTACGAAAAGGATGCCCAACATGACGGCGAGCGCGACCATAACGCTGAAGATCACGAAGTGAGTCGGAAAAGCGATCAGCCAGACGACGCAACAGCAGCAGGCCGCGAACAGCACAGCATTGATGGTGTTTTGGCCTCGGAAGATCAAAGGCCGGCCCGGCAGAATTTCCTGTAACTTGCCGAACGCCATCAAACTACCCGTGACCGTCACGCCGCCGAAAAGGACCTCCAAGCCGAGCGCCGCTACGGTCGATCGGACAAGCGTGCCACCGGAGAGGCCGATGATGTATTCGCCGATGCCCACCAAGGTCGCTGCAAGCGCGCCAAAGGCGTGGCTGAGCGCAATGCGCTGTGGCATCGCGGTCATCGGCACCCACATGCCAAGCGGATATCCGGCTACGGTGCCGATGGCAGCGCCCACCGCAATCCATTCATAGGAGATGATGCGAGCCTGAAAGAGGGTCGCCACGATGGCGATAGCCATTCCAAACGCGCCCAACTGCATGCCACGCCGAGCACTGTCGGGGCGACCCAACGCGCGAAGAGCGCTGATAAACAGAAACGCCGCGAACAGGTACGCGAGCTGAACGAGATTCTCGCTCATGACGGTGAACCAGCGTTCGAGGCGCTGCGCCCGGAGCTTTCTGTTGTCGCGGTTTGGGTACGTTTGAACATCGACAGAGTTCGATGGGTGATGAGAAAGCCGCCGACGATGTTCGCCGTGGCGCAAGCGACCGCGATAGCGCCGAGGACGGTTGCCGGCACGCCGTCGCCGCTGCCGGCCAACACCATCGATGCGACCAGGGAGATGCCGGAAATTGCATTTGTCGCCGCCATCAGCGGCGTATGCAGCAGCGGCGGAATTCGGTTGATGGTTAGGACGCCGACAAATCCGGCGAGCATAAAGACGAAAAGCTGGATGGTAGTCGTTGTCGCCATGCTCGAATCCCCTAGGCCGCGGCGACGGACGCGCGTGCCGCGTTTTGACCTGCCAGCAACGCGCCGCTGATAGGATCCGAGGCGTCAAGGTTCAGTCGGCTCGACCCTTCCAGTAGATAGGCGAGCAGGGCCCGGACGTTGCCGCTGAATAAGCGGCTGGCGTCGGTCGCCATAAGGCTTGGCAGGTTTGTCGGCCCCATGACGCGGACGCCGCCCACCGTAACCGTCTGGTCCGGCCGCGTAACCTCGCAGTTGCCACCCATCTCGGCGACAAGATCGACAATAACTGAGCCCGGCTGCATCATGCCGAGCGTCTCGCGATCAATCAGCAATGGCGCAGGGCGGCCGGGGATTTGCGCCGTCGCTATCACGAGTTGCATCGTCGCCAAATGACTGGAGAGAGCTCGGCGAAGCCGCGCTTGCTGGTCGCTCGATTGTTCACGGGCGTAGCCGCCGGCGCTCTCGCCGGCGCCGATATCGGTATCCACAGCAACAAACTTCGCGCCCAGACTTTCCACCTGCTCGCGAGCGGCGGCGCGAACATCGAAGCCGTGAACCACCGCGCCGAGCCTGCGCGCGCTGGCGATCGCCTGTAAGCCGGCCACACCGGATCCGAGCGCAATCATTCTCGCGGGCTTAATGGTACCGGCCGCCGTGGTCAACATTGGCAGCAGGACTCCCAAGGCGCGCGCGCCCTCGAGCACAGACGCATAGCCCGCGATGGACGCTTGAGAGGAGAGAACGTCCATCGCCTGAGCGCGCGTTGTCCTTGGAATGCGCTCCAGGCCTAGATGGATAACCGCACGCTCGCGCAAATATTCACCAAGGTCTGGATCGCGGCCGCCCAACGAAACAAGAATTCGGCCGGCGCGCGGCGTTTCGTCGACGCCTGGTGGCCTCACCTTGACGATAACATCGCAGCTATCGAGGATGTCCCGGCAATCTGCCATCCGAGCACCCGCGTCCATGTACGTGTTGTCGTCAAAGCCCGCCTCGCGGCCGGCACCGCTCTCGACCACGAACTTGGCGTTCGAGATCAGCTTCTTGATGTCCGAAGGAATCAAGGCGACACGTCGCTCCCCGGTCGCCCGTTCTGCGAGAATGCCGATGACGATTTGCTGCGTATGAGTATTCATTTATCTTACGGCGTACTATGTACGTCCGTACTGATAGTGTCAAGTACAAGGTGTACGTGCGTATTGATGACAAAATGTGCGCCTGCAAACAGGGTGTGTACGAGGAGGGACCCGGAGGGCTTCGGTCTTACTTTGTGCCCGATGTCGCTATTTCGTGCGTGCCGTCCACAGCGGGCCCGGATTTAGATGCAAACAGATGCGCTCCCATGAAATCGACGAAGGCTCTTACTTTGGGAGACAAGTAACGACTCGAAGGCCACAGGGCGCGAAACCGGCCCGTGTGCTCCGTAAATTCTGAGAGAACTTGGACGAGCGTCCCCTCAGCGAGCTGATTTCGCACCGCAAAGTCCGGCAGGCACGTGATCCCTAGTCCGTTTTCTGCCATGGTGATAAGCGGCTCCACGGTGCTGGCGACCGCGGTGGTGGGTAAATGGAGCTCGGCACTGTCGGCATCCGACTTCAATGGCCAACGCTCGAGTTTGCCGGTCGTGGGGAACTTGTGATGTAGACACGCGTGGCGCAATAGATCCTTTGGTTGCGCGGGTGTCCCGGCTTCTCTTAGATACGCGGGCGACGCCACCAGCTGAAGTGAAAATGTGCCGAGTATTCGTGACGTGAGGCGCGAATCAACACTTTCTCCCGTACGCACGACCACGTCGAAGCCGTCGTCAATGACGTTTACGAGCGTGTCGGAGAAATCCAAATCCAAGGTAACTTGGGGATGGGCCGCAAGAAATCGGCTGATGACGGGCATTAACAACATTCCTACCATGGGCAGGCTTACTCGAAGTAGCCCACTCGGCGCCGCTTTGGTTAAGGCCAGTTCCTGCTCAGCCATTTCGATTTCCATGAAGATTCGTTTACAACTCTCCAAATACAGAACCCCTTCCGGCGTCAGGGTAATGCTGCGCGTGCTGCGATGAAAAAGACGCACTCCCAATCGCTCTTCCAGTCGGGCAATGGTCTTACCAACCGCAGACGACGAAACGCCTAATTGGGTGCCGGCTGCGGTGAAGCTGCGAGCGTCTGCGGCTCGTATGAAGACACTCATTGAGGCGAGGTTATCCATGGGGGATCCTTGACATTGCGGAGCCTGCGGTCCGATTACTTGTTCTCATTGAGCTGATTATCTCGGCGAGTAAACCCAATACGATTTGCATGTTCGGGCATTCGAGCGCATTGCGTATCGATCGGTTTTATCACTAATTTATAGAGGCAATTGTGTCCAAACTGTTCACACCCATTTCAATTGGAAGACTAAAACTGACACACCGTGTCGTCATGGCCCCGCTTACCCGCTCACGCGCCGACCTACCGGACGATGTGCCGAACGATCTCATGGTCGAGTACTACACTCAACGGGCCTCCAAAGGTGGCCTGATCATTGGCGAGGCGACCACCATTTCCAGAGGTGCCCGCGGTTGGCTCGGAGCGCCAGGGCTTTATTCCGACAAGCAAGTGGATGGCTGGAAGAAAATAACGGCTGCGGTTCACGCAAAGAAAGGTTACATGTTTGCGCAGTTGTGGCATACCGGACGGGCGTCCCACATATCTGTCACGGGCGGACCGGAGCCGGTTTCCGCATGGGTAAACGAAGACTACTGGAATGACCCCGACAAGTTGACTTCAACACCAGGGGGCTGGGTTCAGCCCTCTCCGCATCGGGCGCTGAAGATTTCCGAGATCGCGGGGATCGTGGACGACTATTGCAAGGCCGCGGTACGGGCGAAGCAAGCAGGATTCGACGGCGTGGAACTCCACGCGGCCAACGGATACTTGATCGATCAATTCCTTCAGGACGGTTGCAACAAACGCACCGACGAATATGGCGGAAGCATCGAGAATCGTGCCAGATTGCTTCTCGAGGTGGTCGATGCCATGACCTCCGTATGGGGTGCGAATCGCGTAGGCGTACGCATCGGACCCGATGGCAAGTGGAACGGGATGTCAGATAGTGACCCGAAAGCTCTGTTTACGTATGTGGCCAAGCACCTAAACCGTTTCGGGCTGGCGTACCTTCACATCATTGAGCCTCGAGTGAAGGGCAACGTGGTTGTAGCGAAGGGCCAAGGTCCTATCGCCGCGGAATATTTACGCACTATTTTTACGGGGAAGATCGTTGCAGCAGGGGGTTTCGAGCCGGAGACTGCCGAGGCGGTAGTGACGAACGGCGACGCCGACCTGGTGGCATTCGGGCGCTACTTTGTATCGAACCCCGATCTGCCGATTCGCCTAAAACAGCGATTGCCGTTGAGTGATTACGACCGCAACACCTTCTATACGTTTGATGCTCGTGGGTATATCGACTACCCGGCGTACACATAACACTTGGACGCTGAGCCGGCTTGACTTGTACTATGTACGGACGTAGTATCTGGTGGTGAGCAGAATTTCCAACAAAGAAAGAATACTGGCCAATGGCCTCAAGGTCGTGCTCGAGCGCGGCTATGTCGGCGCCAGTGTGCGTGACATCGTTGAGGCGGCCGGCGTGCCGCAGGGATCTTTTACCAATCATTTTGCCTCCAAAGAGGCGTTTTCCCTGGAAATTCTGGATCTTTACTTCGCAAAGAACCGCCTCGCGATCGCGGAAACATTGCTCAATGAGGCTCTTTCCCCGCTGAAACGGATACGCGCCTATATTGATGCGAGTATCACCGCCATTAGAGATCACGGCCTCAAAAATGGCTGTTTGGTTGGCAATTTCGCTGCAGAAGCTTCTGATCACAGTGAAATCATTCGCAAGCGGGTGTCGGCAATCTATACCGAGGTGCGGGAGGGCGTGACCGATTGCTTGAAGGCTGCCGTGAAAGACGGCGAGCTTCCCAAGAGTTTTAAGACTAGCGAAGTCGCCACTTTCATTGTCACAGGACTGCAGGGCGCGTGGCTGGTTTCCAAGGTTGAGCGCGATCTGGCCTTCGCGGAAAACTTCAAGAAAACGTTGTTCTCCACTGTCTTGGCCTGAAGGGACTGAAGCTTTCAGCGGATTGACTGTACCGTCCCACCAGCGGTCCTTCTAAAGTATTTTGCGGCGTAGCAATACGGACGTACACATGGCTGCTTGACACGATCATGATGTACGTACATAGTGAAATCATGATCAGCGAAAAGCGAGCCGGTTTCTCGTTACCCGAGCGTCTGCGGCACGATAACGCCGGCATCATCGATGCCGTGGGCGCGAAGGCCGCCGCCAGAGACGGCTTTGCCGCCGACGTGATCTCGGGGCTGTCCGCGCCGCACAAGCAGCTGCCCCCGAAGTACTTCTACGACGCCACAGGCTCGCGCCTGTTCAGGGAAATTTGCAGCACCGACGAGTACTACGTCACCCGTTCCGAAACAAACCTGCTCCGCAATGTTGCGGCAGAAGTGTCCACGGGAATCCCGAGTGGAGCGGCGCTCGTGGAATTCGGCAGCGGAGAAAGCGCCAAGACCCGCTTGCTGCTCGATGCAGCACCGCAGTTCTCCACTTACGTGCCGATTGACATCAGCGCGAATGCACTTTACGAGGCCGCGGAAAGGCTGTCACGAGATTACCCACAACTGAGCGTCGCTCCGGTCGTCGCAGACTTCACGGGACATTTCCACCTGCCGACTGCCGCTGACGGACGTCCGAGGATCGGCTTTTTCCCTGGTTCGACCATTGGCAACTTCGCGCGGGATGACGCTGTGCGTTTCTTGCGGTCGATACGACAAGTGCTGGGGAGCCACGGGGCGCTATTGGTGGGGGTAGACCTGATCAAGAACCCCGCGACGCTTACTGCGGCCTACGACGATGCACTTGGCGTGACCGCGCGATTCAACAAAAACCTGCTAACGCGAATCAATCGCGAGCTGGGCGGCGATTTTGACCCGGGTGCCTTTGATCACTTGGCAGAGTGGAATGCAGCGCAGAACCGCATAGAAATGCACCTGGTCAGCCGTAAGGATCAGATCGTCAACGCGGCAGGCCATACCTTTGCGTTCAGGAGGGGAGAGCGCCTGCATACTGAGAACTCGCACAAGTTCACCGTTGCAATGTTTGCCCGACTGGCCGCAGAAGCGGGCTGGTCTGCGAACAAAACCTGGATCAGCGACGCGCCACAGGTTGCCCTGTTTCGCCTGGAACCTGTCCTGGGTGAAAACTTGTGATGGCCTTCTGGGAACTAACAGTCATGAACCTCAGAACGACAGCTCCAAATGAGATCCCGCATGAACAAGCACAAGCAGGCGCCGGTTGATTTTCTCAGGGAACTTCAAGATCGGCGATCGGACGCCTTTCTCCAAATATTTTCGGGAGTTGATACAGATGAACAGCAAGCCAATCAAGATTCCGGGACCCGATCATCCGATCACCATCACGCCGACAAGAGGCCGCGTCACCGTCGTCGTGCACGGTAAGCGTATCGCCGATACCCGCGAGGCCTTAACCCTAAGGGAAGCGGCCTATCCGGCCGTGCAATACATCCCGCGCAAGGACATCGACCAAACGCAACTGCAGCGGACATCGCACCAGACGTATTGTCCCTACAAAGGCGAATGCGCCTATTACAGCATTCCTTCCGGCGGGGAGCGCTCGGTCAACGCGGTCTGGACGTACGAGGCTCCTTACGCCTCCGTATCCGCAATTCGGGAATACCTCGCGTTTTACCCGGACCGAGTCGACGCCATCGAAGTCGGCGTCGAAGCCTGAGCAGGTCGTCTTGGCGGAGTAATCGACATGGCAACGGTATCTTCGCAGTTCCCGCGTGAGCGCACTATTCGCTGGGACGACCCTCGTGCATTGGCTGAAGCCGGTCGGGCCATGAGCGGGCGAGATTTCCTCGACGCAGTACTTCGAGGCGCGCTTCCCTCACCGCCAATCTCCCATCTGGTCGGCATGACATTCGAGCGCATCGATGATGGCCGCATTGAGATGGTGCTGACACCGCAGGAATCTCATTACAACCCGATCGGAGCGGTGCATGGCGGGATCATTGCTACGGTCCTTGATTCGGTCATGGGTTGCGCGGTCCACTCCAAGCTCCCTCTTGGACGCGCATACACCACGCTGGAGATCAAGGTCAACTACCTTCGGGGCGTCAATCGCGAAACCGGACCGATGTCGGCGGTCGGCTGGGTCGTCCACCTGGGCCGCCAGACAGCGATGGCGGAAGGAAGCCTTTCGGATGCAGGCGGCAAGCTTTTCGCTCAGGCAAGCACGACCTGCCTGATCTTCGATGTGCCCGATCACTCGGTGATTGCTAAAGGCTGAGGGGGAGGGGGTCGCGAAGACGCGGGCTTCCGCGTTGAATATACTGCTGTGAACTGGAAACGAGTTCCTATCCGACGGGATTTGAATGACTTCGATTCTTGAAAAGACAACTGGTCTGGTCGCGTTCGTTCGCACCGTCGATGCAGGCTCCTTCAGCGCTGCCAGCAGGCTTATCGGATCAAGCCAGTCCGCAGTGTCGAAAAGTGTCGCGCGCTTGGAACGTCGCCTTGGTGTGCGGCTCATTCAACGCTCAACACGTACCCTCAATCTTACTGCGGAGGGTCAGGCCTACTACGAGAGCGTCGCGCCGCTGCTTCGGAGCATTGAGGAGGCAGAGGACGTTGTTCAGGTGGCTTCGGAAGCCAAGGGATTGCTTCGAGTGTCCGCGCCTCAGGAGTTCGGAAGGACACTTATCGCAGGTTGGGCTCCGGAGTTTTTGGCCCGCCATCCCGGTGTGAAACTTGAGCTGAACGTGACGGACCGAAACGTCGACATCATTCGGGAGGGTTACGACCTTGCGTTCCGGATGGGCGCTTTGCGGGACACGGAATTGATCAGCCGCAAGTTGGCGAGCCTTCGCTGGATCCTGGTGGCGTCGCCCGCCTATATTGAGCGGCGCGGACGGCCGCAGACCATCGAGGATCTGAGGTCGCATGCTTGCTTGCGCTACGTGAGTTCCGGCCGGCCTTGGCCCTTCGCCTTTGCGAATGGAGAGAGCATCGTCCCTGACGGACCGTTTGATACGGACGACAGCGGCTCGATACGCCAAGCCGCCGTTGGCTCGGCCGGGATCGCTTACCAACTCAGGATGACGGTAACTGATCTTTTGACCGAAGGACGCTTGGTGGAAGTACTTCCCGACGTCGCGATGCCGACCCTCCCAGCCTATGTGTTGCATGCCTTTGGTCGCCAATTGCCGATCCGCGGACGGTTGTTTATCGATTTCATCGTCGAGAAGCTGAGCGGCCTCGATCTGTGAATCGGGGGCAATGCCGAACCTTTTCGGACTTCCAGGAATAACTGTTGCTCCACGTGTCCCAATAGTGGCCCGACGCGTGACCGCTTAAGCTCCCCTCCGCTGAAAGAAGTTGTTCCCATTAAAAGGTGACCGAACACTTCTCGATTGTTCTTGAGAGTAACGAAGTCAAACGCATGGCCGAGCCGACAGGCTCGCCGGCTGTTCCGTCTAGGAGAAAGGACCATGAGGATTCTATTGGTGGGAGCGGCCGGCGCAATCGGCAGCGCGATCGCCGCGGCGCTCGGGCAAAAGCACGAAATCATACGGGCCGGGCGGAGTAGCGGCGATATTCGTATCGACATCACCGATGAGGCGAGCATCTCGCGCGTGTTCGAGCAATCGGGCAGGCTCGACGCTGTCATTGCGGCTGCCGGCGAGCTGCATTTTGGACCGCTCATTGCCATGACAACTACTCAGCTGGGTTTTAGCATCAATTCCAAGTTGCTGGGCCAAGTGAACTTGGCGCGATTCGCTGCGAAACATTTAGCGGATGGCGGTTCCATCACTTTGGTCAGCGGGATTATCGGCGAGCAGCCTGTCGCCGGTGGCGCGAGCGCGGCCCTGGTCAATGCGGCTATTGAGGGCTTCGTTCTTGGGGCTTCGGTGGATATGCCGAGAGGTATTCGCATCAACGCAGTAAGTCCTGGAATCGTCACCGAGACGAAGGATCAATACGCTCCGCTTTTCGATGGATTCGAACCTGTATCTGCGCGGCGCGTGGCGGTTGGGTATGTACGCAGCGTCGAGGGCGCGCAAACGGGGCAGGTGTATCGAGTATTTTGAACCGCAAGTCAATTGCCGTTGGAGTAGCAACACAAGTGGCTGGACGAGAGGAGAAATGAATATGAACATCAAGCGCAATCACGCCCTGGCCATTTCCGCGATTCCGTTGGTCATCCTGTGTCTTGTTACGGTACTCAGCCATCATGGCCGTAGTATCGCAGCGGAATCAACAAAGCCTCTGGATGTCGATGTTGCAACAGTAATCTCCACGACAGTTACGGACTACCAACAGTATTCCGGGCGCACCGAAGCCATCGATCGGGTCGAGATTCGTCCGCTTGTTCCCGGCACCATAGTGGGGGTGCACTTCACGGACGGTGCATTGGTGAAGCGCGGCGATCTGTTGTTTACGATCGATCCGCGACCGTTCATCTCCGAGGTCGATCGCGCAACTGCGGAGTTAGCGGCTGCGCGCGCCCGTGACGGGTATGCCTCGACGGACGCCCTGCGTGCCCAACGCCTCCTTACGGATAACGCCATTGCAAAGCGCGATTACGACCGAGCGCAAGACGCGGCGCGGGAGGCGGCTGCCAATGTCTTGTCAGCCCAGGCCGCACTTGAGCGGGCGAAAGTGAATCTGAGCTATACCACTATCGTGGCGCCGGTGGCAGGCAGGGTATCGCGGGCCGAATTGACGCTGGGTAACGTTGTCTCGAGCGGCGCCAATGCCCCTGTCCTGACAACCCTCGTGTCGCTCTCTCCGATTTACGCGTCGTTCGATGTCGACGAGCAAACTTACCTGCGGTATCTCAGCCGCAGGGGCGACTCCAACATTCCGGTTTCGATGGGTCTCGCGAACGAAACTGGTTTCTCGCGTGAAGGGAAGGTCAATTCAGTCGACAATCAAATGGACACGGGCTCAGGCACGATTCGCGTACGCGCGATATTCGACAACTCCGATAATTCATTGGTCCCCGGCTTGTATGCGCGCATAAAAGTTGGCGGGGGGGCGCCACATGCTGCCGTCCTCGTGCAGACGACAGCGGTTGGCACGGACCAAGACAAAACCTTCGTGCTGGTTGTCAACGAGTCGAATCACATTCTCTATCGCGAGGTCGCTATTGAGTCCGAGCGTGATGGCCTATCCGAAGTGACATCGGGACTCAGCCCCGGCGAGAAGATAGTTGTCGGGGGCGTCCAGCGGGTTAAAGCCAATGACTTAGTGCAGCCGCATGAGGTTGCCATCGCGTCCTCCGCTAATGCTTCGCAGACAGCCTCTCAATCCTAGCTTCCCTGGGCCCGAGTCGAATCATGAATATCTCAAAGTTCTTCATCGATCGCCCCATTTTCGCAGGCGTCCTATCTGTCGTCATTCTGCTGGCGGGCCTGATCTCGATCTTCAAACTTCCTTTCGCGGAATATCCAGAGATCATTCCGACCTCCGTGATCGTACGGGCCCAATTTCCCGGCGCCAATCCCAAGGTCATCGCGGAGACCGTAGCCTCTCCCCTCGAAGAGGCCATCAACGGCGTTGAAGATATGCTCTACATGCAGTCGCAGGCCAATAGCGACGGGAATCTGGTTCTCACGGTGACCTTCAAACTCGGTATGAATCCGGACCTGGCCCAGCAGTTGGTCGAGAATCGCGTATCGCAGGCTCTGCCGCGGCTGCCGCAGGATGTGCAGAAGCTCGGCGTCACAACGATCAAAGCGTCGCCGGTCATGATTTTGACGGTTCACTTGTTTTCCCCTAACAACAAGTACGACGCCAAATATTTGCGTAATTACGCCCTGATCAACGTCAAGACGCCCCTGGAGCGGATTCAGGGTGTGGGTTACGCGCAATTGATGGGGGCCGGCGACTATTCGATGCGCGTGTGGCTCGATCCGGGGAAAGTCGCGCAGCGGGGTATGACCGCAACTGATGTCGTAGAAGCCATTCGCAAGCAGAACGTGCAGGTGGCTGCGGGAGTGATCGGATCCTCTCCCTCGGCCGCCAATGTCCCCTTGCAACTGAGCGTCAATGTTCAGGGGCGCCTGCGGACGGAATCCGAGTTCGGCAGCATCGTCTTGAAGAGTTCCGCCAGCGGCGGGGTAACCTACCTTCGAGACGTGGCACGGGTCGAACTGGGGGCCTCGGAATATGGACTCCGTTCCCTGATCGATGACAAACAAGCCGTCGGTATTTGGGTGTATCAGCAGCCAGGATCCAATTCTCTCAACATCTCCGATTCCGTGCATAAAGTGATGGCGGACCTGAAAGCTGACATGCCGGACGGCCTCGAGTACGTCATTGACTACGATCCCACGCAGTTCGTACGCCTGAGCATCGTTGCGGTGGTTCATACGCTAATCGAAGCCATTGCTCTCGTTGTCATTGTCGTGATCGTTTTCCTACAAACGTGGCGCGCATCGTTGATTCCGCTGCTCGCGGTGCCGGTCTCCATTGTCGGAACGTTTGCACTTCTGCTGGCGTTTGGCTTTTCGGTGAACGCTTTGTCGCTGTTTGGCCTGGTTCTCGCGATCGGTATCGTGGTTGACGATGCCATCGTCGTCGTCGAGAACGTGGAACGCAATCTGGAATCCGGCCTGTCGCCACGGGATGCCACCTATCAAGCAATGCGCGAGGTTAGCGGGCCCATCATTGCCATCGCGTTGACGCTCGTCGCGGTATTTGTTCCGCTTGCTTTCATGTCCGGGGTCACGGGACAGTTTTACAAACAGTTCGCCATGACCATCGCGATCTCCACCGTCATCTCGGCGTTCAACTCACTGACGCTTTCGCCGGCCTTGGCGGCACTGATCCTCCGGCCGGCTACCGCACCAAAGGACAGGCTCACGCGGGTAATGGATCGCATATTCGGCGGGTTTTTCCGACTCTTCAATGAGACGTTTCGGCGCGGCTCGGATTCCTACAGCCATCGCGTCCGAACGATCATCAGCCGCAAAGGACTGATGCTGGGACTTTATGTCTTGCTGATCGCCGCCGCGGCTTGGATCGGCATGGTGGTGCCTCGGGGATTCGTGCCACAGCTGGATAAAGACTATCTGATCAGTTTCGCCCAGCTTCCGACCGGCGCGACCCTTGATCGTTCCGAGGATGTCTTGCGGCAGATGGTCGAGATTGCCAGAAAAGAGCCCGGCGTGAAGTCCACGGTCGGCTTCCCAGGGCTGTCGATTAACGGGTTTACCAATTCATCCAGCGCCGGCATTCTGTTTATTCTGCTGCCTCCTTCCGCGGATCGGCAGAACAAGGAGTTATCTGCAGACGCGATCGCTGCATCGCTTCGAAAGAAATTCGCCGTTATTAAGGGCTCGTACATCGCCGTCTTCCCACCGCCACCCGTATTGGGACTCGGCACTCTCGGCGGATTCAAAATGCAGCTCGAGGATCGCGGATCATTAGGCTACAAGGCGCTAAACGACGCCGTACAGGCGTACATAAAACGTGCCGCGCGGACACCGGAATTGGGGCCGACGTTCTCGAGTTATCAGATCAATGAGCCGCAGTTGAATGTCGATTTGGACCGAGTCAAGGCGGAGCAGCTCGGCGTCTCGGTGGACGATGTGTTCAATACGATGCAAGTGTATCTGGGCTCCTATTACGTCAACGACTTCAACCGATTCGGGCGTGTGTATCAGGTGCGCGTACAGGCGGACGCACCCTTCAGAGCTAACAGCACCGACATTGGCCTTCTCAAGACGCGCAACATCAACGGCGACATGGTGCCGCTCTCGTCACTTGTGACGACCTCCCCGACATTCGGCCCGGAGATGGTGGTTCGCTATAACGGCTATACGGCCGCTGATATCAACAGCGGTCCGGCGCCGGGGTACTCCCAAGGGCAAGCGCAGGCGGCGGCCGCACGCATCGCTGCGGAGGTTCTGCCGAGAGGTATTAAGTTCGAATGGACCGACCTGACCTATCAACAAGAGTTGGCAGGCAACGCTACTTTGATCGTGTTTCCCATCAGTATTCTCATGGTGTTCCTGGTGCTCGCGGCGCTGTACGAGAGCCTGACGCTGCCTCTGGCGGTCATTTTGGTTGTTCCTCTGAGCGTGTTTTCCGCGCTTTTTGGAGTTTGGATAACGAGGGGTGACAACAACATCTTCACGCAAATCGGTTTGATGGTGCTGGTAGGGCTATCGGCCAAGAATGCGATATTGATCGTCGAGTTCGCCCGCGAACTTGAGATGCAAGGTCGCACCATTGTCAGCGCAGCTATCGAAGCCAGTCGTTTGCGCTTGCGCCCGATTTTGATGACCTCCCTTGCGTTCATCATGGGCGTGATTCCATTGGTGCTCTCCTCGGGTGCGGGTGCGGAAATGCGCAATGCCATTGGCATAGCGGTGTTCTTCGGCATGCTCGGGGTCACAATCTTCGGATTGATTCTCACGCCCGTGTTTTATGTGGCGCTGCGCACCGCCGCCGGCAGCAAACGGTTTGTCGACAAACACGGCCATGTGCCGCATTTCCGCGGAGTCGCCGATGCGGCCTCCTCATGAGAATGCCATGAAATCAAAGTTATTCGAAACCATTGCTTCTGCGCTGGCCGTATTGCTCCTGCTGAGCGGATGCTCACTCGCTCCGCACTATGCGAAGCCCGATGTCGCTGCGCCGGATCACTTTAAAGAAGAGCGGGCGCCCGATGATGCACGTGCAGACGCCGGCTCCGACTACGGAGCCTGGCGACCGGCCCGGCCGTCCGAAGGCATCGAGCGTGGAGAATGGTGGAAGATATTTCATGACAGCCGCTTAGACGACTACGAGCAGCAGGCGCAGCAGAACAATCCAGGTCTGCAGGCGGCCGTCGCCCGTGTGAAGGAATCACGAGCAATGCAACAGACTGCGC
>Ga0179592_10000097_pt1 | contig 36851 bp, 27 predicted proteins | sample CZODoug2_1_08_16_FD_148623 | JGI IMG/M metagenome (GOLD analysis project Ga0179592, IMG submission 148623) | Vadose zone soil fungal communities from Angelo Coast Range Reserve, California, USA - CZODoug2_1_08_16fungal (Illumina Assembly) | ecosystem: Environmental > Terrestrial > Soil > Vadose...
CCAATCATGAACCCGGCTCTTTTGCTGCGAGCGTTAACCGCTGGCCTGGTGGCCGTTGTTGTGGCCATTTTGCCGGCGGGCGCCCAAACCGCGCTGGACAAGGTCTCGTTTGGAACCAACTGGGTCGCCGAGGCCGAGCACGGCGGATTTTTCCAGGCCCTGGCCGACGGCACCTACAAGAGTTACGGGCTCGACGTCACCATCGTGCCGGGCGGCCCCAACGACAATAATCGCATTCTGCTGATCGCCGGAAAGCTCGACTTCTTCATGGCCGCGAACACGTTGATGTCGTTCGATGCGGTCACCAACAACGTGCCGGTGGTGACGGTCGCCGCCATATTCCAGAAGGATCCGCAGGTTTTCCTGACCCATCCGGAATCCAAGGTCGCCAAGCTGGAAGAGCTCAAGCCGCTGACACTGTTCGTGTCCAAGGAAGGGATCGCAAGCTATTTTCAATGGCTGAAGTACGAATACGGTTTCAGCGAGGAAAAGGTCAAGCCCTACACATTCAACTCACAACCGTTTCTCGCCGACAAGCTGAGCGCGATGCAGGGCTACGTCACCTCGGAGCCGTTCGCGGTCGAGAAAGCGGCCAAATTCAAGCCGGGGATCATTTTGCTGGCGGATTATGGCTTCAACACCTACTCCACCTTGATCGAGACCCGCAGCGAGCTTACCGACAAGAAGCCGGACCTGGTTCAGCGCTTCGTCGACGCCTCGATCGTCGGTTGGTACCATTACCTGTACGGGGACAACGCGGCCGGCAACGCGATGATCAAGAAGCTTAATCCGGAAATGACCGACGAGTTGCTTGCCTACTCCGTGGCCAAGATGAAGGACTATGGAATTGTCGATTCCGGCGACACGCTGCGCGACGGTATCGGCGCCATGAGCGATGCACGGGTCGCAAGCTTCTTCGACAAGATGGTGCGGGCCGGCGTGGTGCGCCGCGACATCGATTTCCGCAAGGCTTACACGCTTCGCTTCACCAACAAGGGCGTCGGGTTAGATCTGCGGCCGAAGAACTAGAGGCGCGATGGCCGAGCCCGCCGCCTTGTCCGAAGTCGACACCAGCACGGCCGGCCTCGCGGTCAGCCTGCGCGGCGTCACCAAGGTCTATGACAGCGGCGTGATGGCATTGGGGCCGCTGGACCTCGACGTGCGCAAGGGCGAGTTCGTGTCGCTGCTGGGACCGTCGGGCTGCGGAAAGTCGACGGCCTTGAGGCTGATCGCAGGCCTTCATGCGCCGACATCCGGCAGCGTCGGCGTCTCCAAACCGGCCGGTCAGGCGCGCCCGGGACATTCCATCGGCTTCGTATTTCAGGAACCGACGTTGATGCCGTGGACCAGCGTGCGGGAGAATGTGCGGTTGCCGTTGAAACTGGCGCAGGCGCCGGCAACCGAGGCGAGCGCGCGCATCGCCGAGGCGTTGATGCAGGTGGGGTTGACCGAATTTGCCGACGCCTATCCGCGCGAGCTGTCCGGCGGCATGAAGATGCGGGTCTCGCTGGCGCGCGCATTGGTCACCGATCCGGATATCCTCTTGATGGACGAACCGTTCGCCGCCCTCGACGAGATCACCCGTTTCCGCTTGAACAACGATCTGCTCTCGCTGTGGCGCAATTTGCGCAAGACCGTCATCTTCGTCACGCATTCGGTATTCGAGTCGGTGTATCTGTCGCAGCGGGTGATTGTGATGACATCGCGGCCCGGACGCATCAGCGCCGAGTTTCGCATCGACACCACTGAGCCGCGGGGAGAGGATTTTCGCACCTCCGCCGATTATGCGGGCTATTGCCGCAAGGTCTCTAACGCGCTGGCGCCGTCGTATCCCGGGAAGCCGGGATGAGCTCTTTGCAAAGACCGCCATTGTCTGCCGGGCAGGGTGCGCCGGAGAGCAGCGCCGTTCGTCTGGTCCGGATCCTGCTTCCCGTCATCGTGCTCGCGGCGGGTGTCGCGATATGGGAACTCGTGGTACGCGTCAATGAGATTCCGCCCTACGTGTTGCCCGGCCCCGGCGCGGTTTTCGAAACGCTGGTCAAGGACTGGCCGGTGCTGTCGCAATCGCTCATGGTCACGTTGCTGACCACGCTCGAGGGGTTCGTCGCCGCGGCCTTCGGCGGCGTCGCATTGGCGCTGCTGTTCAATCAGTCGAAGTGGCTGGAATACTCGCTGTTTCCCTATGCGGTGATCCTGCAGGTCACACCGGTTATTGCGATCGCGCCGCTGCTATTGATCTATCTTCCGCAGCAGACCGCCGTGATCGTCTGCGCCTGGATCGTCGGCTTCTTTCCGGTGCTGTCCAACACGACGCTCGGGCTGAATTCCGTGGATCGCAATCTGGCCGGCCTGTTTCGGCTTTACGGCGCCTCGCGGATGCAGACGCTGCGTTATCTCAAATTGCCTTCCGCGTTGCCGTTCATCCTTGGCGGATTGCGGATAGCGGGCGGCCTGTCGTTGATCGGCGCCGTGGTCGCCGAAATCGCGGCGGGATCCGCCGGGGCGGGCTCCGGATTAGCCTACCGAATCGCGGAATCCGGCTACCGTCTCAACATTGCCAGAATGTTCGCCGCGTTACTGTTGCTCTCCGCCGCCGGGATTGTCATTTATGTGCTGCTGGCGCTAACCTCGCATCTGGTGCTGCGGCGCTGGCATGAGAGCGCGCTTGGAAAGGAAAACTGATGGTTGCCGGGAATATTTCGTCCGAGAAGATCGATTTGCTGATCTACGGGCCGAGCAGGCCAATCCTGGAGAACGGTTTTTCCGATCAGTTCGTCCTTCATCCCTTCGAAACCAAACACGACCTCGAGCGGCTGAATTCGGCCGTTGCCGCCAAGATCCGCGGCGCTGCGGTGACCTATCACACCGTGCACGCCGACAGGACGTCGCTGTCGTTGTTTCCGAAACTCGAGATCGTCGCAAGCTTCGGCGTCGGCTACGATCACGTCGATTCAACTTACGCCCGCGAACACAATATCGTCGTCACCAACACCCCGGATGTGCTGACCGAAGAGGTCGCCGACGTGGCGATGGGACTGCTGATCGCGACCTTGCGCGAATTCGTCAAGGCCGATCGCTATCTGCGCTCCGGCCTCTGGCTGACACAGAATTATCCCTTGAGTGCCGGCTCACTCAGGGATCGCAAGGCGGGGATCGTCGGCATGGGGAGGATCGGCCAGGCGATCGGACGCAGGCTGGACGCCTCGCGCGTTCCCGTGGTCTATCATTCGCGAAAGCCCGCGGCGGATGTTTCCTATACCCATTATCCCGACCTGATCGAGATGGCGAAGGCGGTCGATACGCTGATCGTGATTGTCCCCGGCGGTGCTTCGACGGCGAAGATGATCAACGCCGACGTCATGCAGGCGCTCGGTCCCCGCGGCGTGATCATCAACGTGGCGCGCGGCTCGGTCGTCGACGAGCAGGCCCTGATCGCCGCGCTGAAGTCGGGGACCATTCTGGCCGCCGGGCTCGATGTGTTCGCCAGCGAGCCCACGGTGCCGGACGAATTACGCGCCATGCAGAATGTGGTGCTGTTGCCACATATCGGCTCGGCTTCGGTGGTAACGCGCAACGCCATGGATCAATTGGTGGTCGACAATCTGCAAGACTGGTTTGCGGGAAAGCCGCCGCTGACGCCGGTACCGGAAACCCCGGTGAAGGGTCGCTGATGACGGGTCGCTCCGGCATTGCGCTTGCGGCGCTGTTGGCATCGATCGCCTGCGGATCGCCGGCGCGTGCGCAGGATGCCTCGACCTTGAAAAAAGATATGGTCGGTCAGTGGGAGCTTTCGACCACCGAACGCAGCAAGACCTGCGTCGTCACGCTGAAGAGCGATGCGACGCCGCAAGGCCTGAAACTTGAACTCGAGCCCGGTTGCGCGGCGGCGTTGCCGTTCACCAAGGATATCACGGCCTGGAATATCAGGGGACTGGATATCGTGCGGCTGCAGGATGCCGCCGGACAATCGGTGATCGACTTTACCGAGGTCGAGAGCGGTATTTTCGAAGGCCTGCGCACCAGCGAGGGCATTTATATCTTACAGAACCTCGCCGCCGCGCGCTCGCTCGCCAAATCGATGGATCAGATGATAGGCGACTGGTCGATGGTCCGCGGCAACGGCCGCCCGGTCTGCGGCCTGACCTTGACCAACACCGAGGCGACGCCGGACAATTTCGCGGTATTCCTCAAGCCGCGCTGCGATCCCGCGGTCACAGCGTTTGCGCCGACGGTGTGGCGGCTGGAGCGCGGCGAGTTGTTGCTGATGTCGCAAAACGGCGAGACCTGGCGCTTCGAAGCCGACGATAACGCGCAGTGGCGGCGGGTGCCCGACAGCGCCGATCCGCTGATCATGCTGCGGCAGTAGAAATTCGTCATTTCCAGATGTGCGATTGCACATCATGACGGCAAATTTTTTTAAAAAGCATGTCGATCCGCCGGGGGCTGGTTCGTCGTCTCAATTAGCGAGACAGTTCCGCGGTGCAGGGTGCCTGCGGCTCGCCTCAAAAAGGAGCTTTTGCATGCGCTTCATGTCGATCGTCACCTCGCCCCAGCCCCCCGGACCTCCGCTCCCGGAAATGATGGAGGCGATGGGCAAGCTCGCCGACCGGGAAATCAAGGCCGGTCGCATGGTCGACACCGGCGGGCTGATGCCGCTCGCCACGGGCGCGCAGGTGCGCATCACCGACGGACAGCTTAGTGTCGTCGACGGCCCGTTCGTGGAGGCCAAGGAGGTGATCGGCGGTTACGCGATCTTCGAGCTGCGGAACAAGGAAGAGGCCGTGGCGCTGGCGGTTGAATTCATGCAGCTCCACAAGGACCTCATGCCGGGCTGGGAAGGGACCTGCGAGGTTCGCGCATTTTTTACCGACGCTCCCGGCGAGTGCTCTTAACACAAGCCGGTGGTCATGACGGCTGCCGGCATCGACGGCGATGGCGGCGGCTTACCCTTATCAAGGAGTTCTCAAGATGCGCTTTATGTACATCGTCACGCCTGCCCACCACGTGCCTCCGACCACCGAACTCATCGAGGCCGTGCACAAGCTTGCGGAGCGCGAGATCAAGGCCGGCCACATGCTCGATAGCGGCGCGCTGATGCCGCGCACATTGGGCGCGCAGGTGCGTATCACCGACGGCCGGCTCAGCGTGATCGACGGTCCGTTCGTGGAGGCCAAGGAGGTGATCGGCGGCTACGCGATCTTCGAGCTGCGGGACAAGGAAGAGGCCGTCGCGAAGGCGGTCGAGTTCATGCAGGTTCACAGGGATCACATGCCGGGCTGGGAAGGAACGTGCGAGGTTCGCGCGTTTGCCGGGCCTTGAGGCAAGGGCCCGCCAAACGCGATTGGTCGCCATGACGGCCGCCGACATCCATCGCACCATCCTTGCGGTCTGGCGGATCGAGCAGCCCCGGCTGATCACGAGCCTTTCAAGGATGCTGCGCGATGTGCCTCTGGCGGAGGATCTGACGCAGGAAGCGCTGCTGGCGGCGGTCGAGCATTGGCCCGCGACCGGTGTTCCGGAGAAACCCGGCGCATGGCTGATGGCGACCGCCAAGCGACGGGCGCTGGATCAGTTGCGCCGCCGCCGGATGCTCGCGCGCAAGCACGAGATGATAGCCCGGGACATGGAGCAGGATCAGCAGGCCATGCCCGATTGGGACGCAGCACTCGACGACGACATCGGCGACGAGCTGTTGCGGTTGATCTTCACCGCCTGTCATCCGCTGTTGTCGCGCGAGGCCCGCGCGGCGCTGGCGCTGCGGATGATCTGCGGCCTGACCACCGAGGAGATCGCGCGAGCCTTCCTGCTGCCGGACGCGACGATTGGTCAGCGCATCGTGCGCGCCAAGCGGACGCTTTCGGAATCGGGGCTGGCCTACGAGACCCCGCGCCGCGGCGAACTCTCGGAGCGGCTCTCCTCGGTGCTGGAGGTCGTCTATCTCATTTTCAACGAGGGCTACACCGCGGCGCGCGGCGAACACTGGCTGCGTCCCCAGCTCTGCCATGAAGCGCTTCGGATCGGCCGCGTGCTTACCTCGATTGCGCCGCTTGAGCCGGAAGCCCATGGATTGCTCGCCCTGATGGAGCTGAACGCCTCGCGCACGGCGGCGCGTACTGACGCCTCCGGCGAGCCGATCCTCATGCTGGAGCAGAACCGCGCCCTGTGGGACCAGTTCCAGATCCGGCGGGGTATGCAGGCGCTCGGGCGCGCGCGTGAACTGGAGGGGGCAGGCGGGTTCTACGCCCTGCAAGCGGCCATCATCGCCTGCCACGCCCAGGCGTCGACAGCGGATGAGACCGACTGGCCGCGCATATCAGGACTTTATGCGGAATTGGCGGCGCTGGTGCGCTCGCCGATCATCGAACTCAATCGTGCCGTTGCCGTCGGCATGGCCGAGGGGCCGGAGGCGGCGCTTGTCATCGTCGAGGGCCTTGCGCATGAGCCCGCGCTCAGAACCTATCATCTGTTGGGAAGCGTTCGCGGCGACCTGCTGCGCAAGCTCGGCCGCCACGCGGAAGCCCGCGCCGCGTTCGAAGCGGCGGCGGCACTTGCGGGCAACAGGCGTGAACAGGACCTGCTGCGACGCCGCGCCGCCGAACCTCCGACCTGAGAGCGAGCGGTCCGCAGTTAAGAGCGGTTACGCCCCTCGCTTCACGAAGCTGGGCAAATCGTGCGCGGTCACGGCTGGCGCTGGGCCTTCCAGGCGCTCGATCTCGACCAGGCAGGTCTGGGCGCTGCAACCCTGGCTCAACTTGCTGGCGCCGATATCAAGGGTGAGCGCATTGGGATTGCCGTGCTTCTCCAGCGGCCGGTTGGCGCCTGAGTCGGCCGGGTCGAACCAGGCGCCGGTGCTGAGCCGTACGACGCCGCGGCGGATGCGGTCGCTCAAGCGCGCGGCGGCGAGGCAGGCGCCGCGGTCGTTGAAAACGCGCACCAAGTCGCCCTCGGTGACGCCGCGGGCCGAGGCGTCCTCGGGATGCAGCGTGATCGGCTGACGGCCTTTGACCTTGGTCGCGCGGGAATGTGGGCCGTGATCGAGCTGACTGTGCAATTTGTCGGCCGGCTGGTCCGACAGCATGTGCAGCGGATAGCGCTCGGCAGTCTTGCCGCCCAGCCACTCGATCGGTTCCAGCCAGACAGCGTGAGGTGGGCAGTCATCATAACCGAACGAGGCAATGCGCTCGGAATAGATCTCGATCTTGCCCGATGGTGTCCTGAGTGGATGTGCCAGGGGATCGGCGCGGAACGGTCCGAGCATCACGGGCGGCGGCTGTGTGCCCACGGCCTCGGCGATACCAGCTTCCCAGAATTCTTCGAACGGCGGCAGGCCGACGCCAGCCTTGGCCGATTTGACGCGCGCCTCCTCGTAGAGGTGAGAGAGCCATTCGCTGATCTCGCGGCCGTCGGACCGGGCACGGCCGGCGCCCATGCGCTGGGCGATCGCCTGGAAGATCGCATAGTCGTCGCGCGCTTCGCCGATCGGCTCGCGTGCTTTCTTCATAGCGATCAGGTAGGGCTCGCGCCTGGCGTAACCGATATCGTCACGCTCCAGGCTGGTGGTAGCGGGTAGCACGATATCGGACATCTTGGCGGCCGGCGTCCAGAACTGCTCGTGGAACACCACCGTCTCGGGCTTGCGCCAGGCCAGCCGCAGCCGGTTGAGGTCCTGGTGGTGATGGAACGGATTGCCGCCGGCCCAATAGACCAGACGAATGTCGGGATAGCGGTGCTCGGCGCCATTGTAGGAGAAGCGCTCCCCGGGCTGCAGCATCATGTCGGCGATGCGCGCCACCGGAATGAAGTCGCTGACCGGGTTGGTGCCCTGCGGCAGGGTCGGGCCGGGATGGCGCAGCGCGCCGCTACCCATCAGATTCGCCGGCCCGTAGCCGCAGCCGAAGCCACCGCCGGGCAGACCGATCTGGCCCAGCATGGCGGCCAGCGTGACCAGTGCCCAGAAAGGTTGCTCGCCGTGGTGCGAGCGCTGCAGCGACCAGCCGATGCTGACCATGGTGCGGGTCGCCGCCATCTCGCGTGCCAGCGCCACGATGCGGTCGGCGGCAATGCCGGTGATCTTTTCAGCCCAAGCCGCGTGCTTGGGCTGGCCGTCCTGCTCGCCGCTGAGATAGGGGCGGAACTTGTCGAAGCCCACCGTGTAGCGGTCGAGGAAGGCTTGATCATGGAGGCCCTCGACCAGCAGCGTGTGGCAAAGCGCCAGGATCATCGCGGCGTCGGTGTTGGGCCGGATCGATAGCCACTCGATATCACCGCCAGTATCAAGATCATCGGCCGTCGGCGTCACATTGACGAAGCGCACACCCGCGTCGCGCATGCTGAAGAGGCCGCCTTTGACATTGTGCACGATGGCGCCGCCGGCGTTAATCTGGGCGTTCTTGCGCGGCACGCCGCCGAAGGACACGAAAAGCTTGCAGTGCTTGGCGAGCATCTCCCAGCTCGTGTGGCTCGCCAATATCTCCTCCAACGGCGCCACAATATGCGGCATCAGTACGAGGGCAGCACCAACGCTGTAGTCATCCTTGTGAGGCACGAAGCCGCCGATCGAATTGAGGAAGCGCCGTAGCTGGCTTTGGGCGTGATGAAAACGCCCGGCACTCGCCCAGCCATAGGAGCCGCCGAAGATCGCCTGGTTGCCGAAATCGCGCTTGACGCGACCGAGTTCGCCAGCCACCAGGTCGAGTGCTTCATCCCACGACACTTCGACGAAGGGCTCGGCGCCGCGGCGCTCCGGGAAGGCGCCGGGACCATGCTCGAGCCAGCTCTTGCGCACGGCGGGACGGCGTACGCGCAGGCGCGCCACTTCGTCGGACAGCATGTGCAGCCCGATCGGCGAGGGATCGGGATCCTTCGAGAAGGAATGCAGATGGATGGCCTTGCCGGCCTCGTCGTATTCGACTTCGTAGACGCCCCAATGGGCCAGGGTGAGCGTGCGTTGATGAGTCATGGAACCGTCAGCCTCGCGGGCGATGGAAAAATAGCTTCGCTGCATCAGCGGTCGCTGAAAGAAGCAACGCAGCGCACCTGAAAACGTCTAGCTTGCTCTATCGAAATCTCGCGCTTTCGGTGCCGGATACGGCCGCCCGCGCCGCGCTTCCTGCTCGGCCAGAGCCTGTTGTCTCGACGTGACCCCGCGCAGGCGAGCGACCCTTCTCGCCGCCTGCGCCAACACTCCATCGCAGAGCCAGCCGAGAGCGAGGCGTGTTACTTCCCGTGCGCGTGCTCGCACGTCACGTTGGGATTCATGTCCGCGAACGCGCCGCGCGGGTTCGCTTTCCAGGCCCACACGTGCAATTCGTAGAACGGGCCGAGGCCGTAGCGATTGGGCGCGCCGGTGAAGCTGAACAGTTGGCCTTCCAGCGAGGCCGGTCCCTTGGATGTGATGTACTCGACCGCCACCAGCTCCATCTTTCCATCGGGCATCGGCTCATACATCACCGCTTGCGGCCGCTTGATATCGGGTACCTCGTCCTTCAGGTATTCGCCGTTGACGTAATGCACGCCCATCGCGCCGCCATCGATGCCGCTCGTGCAAGGGATCGGCGCGTAGCCTTCGGCGACCGCGACCTTCACGTCCTTGAAGCGGCTATTGGCGTCGCGCACATGCTCCGCCAGGGGATTGTGACCGCCATCGGCGGCCAATGCACTGCCAAACGCGAGCAATGAAAAGAGAGCCAGACCTCTGGCCCAAAATATTACTTTCATCCTGTTCTCCTTGATGCGGCGGCCCGATGCCGGCGCTGCCGGTCTCTTCAATGCCGCGTTCCTTGCGGGTCGATCGGAGGAAAAGCCGTTGTTGTCAGCGTGGAAAAATCGGATACTTGCGTTGGAATTTGCGGGCCTGCCGGTGGCCGCCTGCGCGCAGGAGCCGAAGGCGCCCGGATCATGAAAGGGAAAGAGTTGCTGCGCGTTTCCGTGCTGGGCAATCTTGCCGTGTCGCGCCACGGCATGAGAATGCAGCTGCCGCCGTCCAAAAAGACGCGGGCGTTGCTCGCCTATCTGGCGGTCACCGACCGTCCGCACAGCCGCGACCGGCTCTGCTCCATGTTCTGGCCCGTTCCGGATGATCCTCGCGCCGCGCTGCGCTGGAGCTTGACCCGCCTGCGCCCGCTGATCGACGAGCCGAACTGTCGAAGGATCATCGCCGATCGCGAGAGTGTCGGACTCGATCTCGATCGTGCCACGGTGGACATCCTCTCCCTGCGTGACCTTGCCCGAAACGGCACCGATGCGATTCCGACCGATGTACTGCGTCAGGCGACCGAAGCGCTCGAGGTCGATTTCCTCGAGGGTCTCGATCTGCCGGATTGCCATGAGTTTCAGGGCTGGCGCACCGGGGAACGCGAGCAAATGCGCCGGCTTCGCGTGCGGCTGCTGACTGCGCTGGTGAATCGTCTCGCGGACGTGCCCGATGAAGCGTTGCGCCACGCCCGCGCGCTAAGTCTCCTTGCACCTGCCGATGAGGCCGCCCAGGCGATGCTGGTTCGACTACTGCGCGCTGCCGGCCATTCGCGTGAGGCCGAGCAACAGTTTCAGCGCGCTGAAAGGCGGCTCGAAGAGTTCGACGCGGTGCGCACCGGCGCCCTGCGGCAGGCGGCGCAACGGTCGTTTCAGGCCAAATTGCCGCCGCGCGCGGACGATCAAATCGTCCATCGACCCCACGCCGGGCGCTTGTGTGCACGCCCCGCTTTGCACGAGGTGCAGTTTTGCACGACGTCGGATGGTGTCAGGATCGCATATGCCTGCGTCGGCGATGGCCCCCCTGTGGTGTGGGCGGCGCATTGGCTCAGCCATCTGGCCTTCAGCTGGGAAAGCCCGATCTGGCGGCACTGGACCGAAGAGTTCGCAAAGGACCATTCCTTCGTCCACTACGACGAGCGCGGCAACGGCCTTTCGGATTGGGACAACCCCACGTTCTCTGTTGATGCGTTCGTTCGCGATCTCGAAGCGGTGGTCGATGCGCTCGGCTTCGATCGTTTTGCGCTCATCGGTAGCTCGAAAGGCGGCGCGACCGCTATGGCCTATGCCGCACGCCACCCGGAGCGGGTGTCGCACCTCATCCTCTGCGGCGCCTACGCCCAGGGTTGGCGGGTGTGGGGCAATGACGCCGAAATCGAACGGCGCGAGGCGATCATCACCCTGACGCGACAGGGCTGGGCGCAGGACAACCCCGCCTTCCGGCAGATCCTGACATCGCTGTTGCTGCCTGATGCCACGGTCGAAGAGATGGGCTCGTTCAATGACCTGCAGCGCATCTCGGCCTCGGCCGAGAATGCCGCCCGGCTGCTGCAGTCGAGTGGAGACGTCAATGTCCTCGACCTTCTGCCGGGCATCGTCGCGCCGACACTCGTCCTGCATTGCCGCGAGGACGCCGCCATGCCATTCGCCCAAGGTCGGCTCATCGCCAGCCGCATTCCGCGGGCCAGGCTCGTTCCGCTCGAGAGCCGCAACCACGTTCTCTTGCCGCGCGATCCGGCCTGGGCCGCTTTCGTCAGTGAGGTACGCCGGTTTCTTGGCGAAGGCGTGCCGACGATGTCTGGCACATAGCGAACGGGCACCACGGTGGCCGATAATTCCAGCGCCCGCTTGATCACCTCGCGCGGATGGACTGACTTGTGGCCCACCATGTCGATTTCCCGCCGGCAGATCAACGGGCGCCAGCCTAAAACCCGGACGAGATTTGATTGTTGTCGACAGCTACGCCGGCCCGGGCACGCCGAACGTTACTCACGAGTTGGCCCGGCCGGTCCTCATTTGCAGGCTTCGCGGTCGCAAGCCGCAGCACGGCTGCATAGTTCGGCTGCACCTCCATCCGTGCAGCATGAGGGCTGCGAGAGAGGATCTCGTGAACGCGCGGCAGGTTGTAGCAGGGGACATAGAACAGCAGATGATGCTCGAGATGATAGTTGACGTAATAGGGCGCAATGAACAGTCGCTCGAGAAATCCCGCGCGCGTGGTGCGCGTGTTGCGCAACGGATCGTCGCTATCCGGCACCACGGCATGTTCGGCGATGTTGCGGATGCGGGTAATGACCATCATCCAGGTCACGAGCGGTAACAGCCACAACAGCGGATAGGCCCACCACACGCCCGCTGCGGCAAGTCCTGCCAGGAAAGCCAGATTGAAGACGATCTGCGGTCCCAGCCTGTCCCAGAAGTGCGCGGCCCGCTGCGCGAGGGGCCACGATTGGTCGCCGAGCGCATTGAGAAACTGCGCCTTGCGCTGCGCATAACCGGTCTGGCCGCTGATGTCGCGCCAGAATTTCCGGCGATAGCTTGGCCGGGTGATTGGAAAGGGCGCCGAAAGGATCAGATCAGGATCGTCGTCCTGTTGCGTGCGTGCATGATGCTGCAGATGATAGCGGCGATAGGACTTTGTCTCGGCGAACACGGGGTAGGCGCAGAACCATTGGCTGAGAGCCATGTTCAACCTCTCGCCGTTCGCCAGACAACCGTGCGCGCCGTCATGCATCAGGATCGAAAGTCCGAGCTGACGTGAGCCGATGATCGCAACCGCCAGCACGAAGATGAGGGGGTTGGGCCACACGGCAACCATCGCGATCGAACCGAGAATCAGCGTCCATGCATGCGCGATCAGGGCAACGCTCTTCCAGGTCGACCGCGCGCGCACCTCGATAAGCTCTTGCTCGGTCATCAAGTCGCGAGCGCGAATGCGAAGTGCGGTCATGGCTGTTTCTCCGTGTCGGCGGACAAGCTGTCGGGAGCGGAATTTCCTGTTCTGACGACCGTGAGCCGCGCCGCCGCGGCAGGCACATCGGCCTGCGGGCCGAGCAGGCGCAGCATCTCGGCGACAAGATCGTCGGGTGAGCGGCCCATCGCCTGCCCTTCCAGCGTGACGCCGATCGCGATCGTCCAGAAGCGCCGCGCACTGGTTTCCGGATCGAGACGCGAATGCCAGCCTTGCGCCGCCATCTCGGCCGCATAGGCGCGCAGACCTTCGGCGTGTAGCCGTTCAACCGTCCGCTCCACCAGCGGCGCGAGATCCTGGCGACGGCGGGTCAGCGTCATCGCTTCGACGAAGAAGCCAACGGCATCCGACCCCATCACGCTGTCGACCAGTGCGCGGGCATAGTCTGCCGGCGAGAGTTGTTTTCCGGCATGCTGCTCGGCCGCGCGCGCGACATAGAGTACGTCACGGCATGCCGCCTCGACGAACAGCGCTTCCTTGGTGCGAAAATAATAGGTGATCTGGCTCGGAAAGGCGTCGGCCGCTGCGGCGATATCGGCGATCGAAATCGCCGCCAGCCCGCGCTCCTTGAACAGCCGGCTCGCCGCATCGAGCAGACGCGAGCGCATTTGACGGCCCGCCGTGCGCGTAGCCCGTGCGGCGTGCTTGGGATCGCTCAAACGCTCTTTGGTCGAAGTGCCTTTCATACGGCCTCGTCGCTGCACAAACGTCTGGTAGCTGCTCGGTTTTTTATTTGTATGTTAGACAAACAAAGTTGTCAAGCTGCCTTCCGAGGAGCGGCCTGCCCCAAACCAAAAAGGAGGATGGAGCGAAGGTGACCGTCGCGTTCCTGGCGGCGAGCTGCGGTACTAGCTAGCCCGCCCGCTACGCGGAAGCGTCAAGGGCAGGAGGCGATCACGTAAGAATTCGGGCCGGTCTGCTTCAGCGTGGTGACAATGAACACGTTGTCGAGGCCCAGCAATTGGTTCGAGCCGTTGGCCTCGGCGAAAAAAAAGTTGTCGTGCGCTCGACCGGCCACCACGTGGTCGAAATTCGTGGCGGTGAAGCAGGTCGGCGGGGCCTCGGTCTTGGCGCTGACTTCCATGGAGGGGCCGCTCAGTCCACCGCCCGCACCCTCGGATTTGATGACATAGAAATACGTCGTGCTCCCTGTCAGCCCGGTATCGGTGAAGTTCGTCCCGGTGACCAGGCTCGGATTGACCTTCGCGAAGGGACCCCCCGATGTCCCCGCGCGGAACACGTCGAAGCCGGTCGCGTCCGCCGGCGCCGTCCAGGATAGCGTCACCGATGCAGCCCCGACCGCGTCGATCTTCACGTTGGTCGGAGCCAGTATGGTAGGTGTTCCGGTGGTCGTGACATTGAGCGGACTAGATGCAGCGCCTTCCGCGCCCGTGGAATCGATGGCCTTCACCGTATAGCTGTAAGTCCTGCCCGGCGAGCGACCGGCATCGGTGAAGGAGGTCGCGATGACAGGGCTGCTCGTCGCACTGGCGCCGTCGCGATAAACGTTGAACCCGGTTGCATGCGCCACCGCGCTCCACGACAGCGAAACGGTGGTGTCGGCGACGGCGGTCGCCTGCAGATCGGCGGGCGCAGGCAAACCCTCGTAACCGCTCGCAATCCGGTCGATCATGCGTTTGACTGCCGTCATCTGCCGCCCGGTCTTCACCGCATAGTCCGGATCATCGAAACCCCACCAATCCCAGCAACCGTTTGGGTTGGAACCGGAGGCGGTCGCTTGTGGGTAAAGCACGATCATGTTGTTGGCGTCAGCCCATTTGTTGTAGCCGGTGTTGCGCACGTAGGTGGTGCCGAAGGTCGTTTGCCCCGAAGGCGAGGAGTAGCGATACGTCTCATACTGCTTGCAGCCGTGAAAGACGACGTGCAGCTTGCAGCCTTCCTTGTTACCGCAGGTCGCCGGAACATAAAGCCATCCGTCCGGCGCCATGCCATGACTGGTCGCCTGATCGATGAATTCGCTTTGATTGAAATTGATGAACGAGCCCCCGAGCTGGCCGGTGTTCTTGGGGTGCAGGGTCCCATAGATCCACTGCAGCAATTGGCCGGCGGCATCGTAGTTGCAGTTGCTGATGAACGGGTCGGCCAGGGTCGCGCATGGATTGCCGAAAAAGTCGGTCGGCATCGCATGTTCGGCGGCGATGTCGTTCTTGTAGGAGATATTCCCAGCATCGATGTAGTGACGATAGTAGGTGGAGAGATCGTCCATCACCCGCTGTGGCACCACGGTGTCGTTGCGCCCGGAGAACAGCCATATTTTGTGCCGAGCCAAGTTGCCGGTGGCGTCGATGCGGCCGCGGCCGGCATCCCGGTCGGTGATCGCGATAAGCTGGGCGACGTTGGTGGAACTCTGCCAGAAGCAACCGAACGGGGCGCAACTGCATGTCGATGTCGCCGTCAGAACGCTGCCCTGCGCACAATAAAACGGCCCGCCAGCGATGATCCCTGCTCCCCGCAACGTCGAGGAGAACGCGACGTCGAACTGAACGGCCATGTAACCGCCGGCCGAAAGGCCGGAAACCGAGGTCTGGTTGATGTCGACGTTGTAGCTCGGGAGACTGACGATCTGGGCGGCCGTCGGCGATGACGCGGCGGCGAGCACCAGAACGCCCGTCGCACAGATTGACGCGAGCAGGCCTTGGTACGATGACGACGACATGATCGGCTCCTTCCCACCGGATGGATCCGCGGCAGCTGCGAGCGATGGCGCCTGTTCTTCAGTTGAACTGAAGCCGTGTGCGCCGCTGGATTGTGAAGGGCGCTCGCACCTCTTGCAACTGCGAACGGGAGAATGACGATATCGTATTGGAGCGGCGCGCGGTGTGAACTACCTCACAATTTCGCGGCGCCGCGAATTGCCGGGCTAAGCATGATCCGGAAAAGCATGCCCTCGGGCCACGACCCGATGGGTGGGCACCGGTTTTCCCTCGCGACAAACGCGAAGCGTTTGCGCGGAGATCATGCTCAAACAAAAAGAGAGAGCGGGATGACGATTCGAAGAAGAGTCATTCCGCTCTGGGCAGGTCGGCGCCGTTGCGACGACGCATGAACCACGGTCACATCAGCTTCAATCCCTTCAAACTCGCATGGCCGTTCTTGCCGACGATGATGTGGTCATGCACGGAGATGCCGAGCGGCCCCGCGATGTCGACGATGGCGCGGGTCATCTGGATGTCCGCCTGCGATGGCGTCGGATCGCCGGAAGGGTGATTGTGCACCAGGATGATGGCGGTGGCGGATAGCTCTAGCGCCCGCTTGATCACCTCGCGCGGATAGACTGGCGTGTGGTCCACGGTGCCGATCTGCTGCACCTCGTCGGCGATCAGCTGGTTGCGCTTGTCGAGAAACAGGATGCGAAACTGCTCCTTGTCGGCGAACGCCATGCTGGTCCGGCAATAGTCGATCACGTCATTCCATGACGACAGCAGGGTGCGCTGCTTCAACTGGCCCTTGGCGATGCGGCTCGCGGCCGCCGCGATCAGCTTGAGTTGGGTGACCGTCTTGTCCCCGATTCCATCGACTTCCCGCAGGCGCGCCTCTGGCGCATGAATGACTTCCGCGAACGAACCGAATTTCTTGATCAGCGTCTTGGCCAGCGGTTTGACGTCGCCGCGCGACCGGGCGCTGAACAGCACCATCTCCAGCAGCTCGTAATCGCTCAAGGCGTCGGGTCCGGCGCCATGAAAGCGATCGCGCAGCCGCTCCCGATGGCCGTGATAATGCGGGGTTTCGGCGGGCTGATCGTTTGGTTCGCTGGTCTTCGCGGGCATCGGCGCAACATGCCCTGCCGGTCAGTTTTTGCAATCTCGAATTGTCAAATGACGGCGTGGCCGCGCGGAAAATCAGGCCGCTATCGGCGGCTTCTCGCCGTGGCGTTGCGACAGCGTGAAGATTTCGACGCCGTTCGCGGTCACGCCGACCGAATGCTCGAATTGCGCCGACAGCGAACGGTCGCGCGTGACAGCGGTCCAGCCGTCGGACAGGATCTTCACATGCGGCTTGCCGAGATTGATCATCGGCTCGATGGTGAAGAACATGCCGGGCTTCAGCACCACGCCTTCGCCGGGGCGGCCGACATGGATGATGTTCGGCTCGTCGTGAAACATGCGGCCCAAACCGTGGCCGCAGAAGTCGCGCACCACGCTCATGGCCTGCGGTTCGACAAAGCTTTGAATGGCATGGCCGATATCGCCGGTGGTGGCACCGGGTTTCACCGCGGCGATGCCGCGCATCATGGCCTCATAGGTCACCTCGATCAGCCGTTCGGCCTTGCGGGCAATCGGGCCAATCGCATACATCCGGCTGGAATCGCCATACCAGCCCTCGACGATGAAGGTCACGTCGATGTTGACAATGTCGCCTTCCTTCAACACCCGGTCGCCGGGCATGCCGTGGCAGACCACGTGATTGATCGAGGTGCAGGTCGAATAGCGATAGCCGCGGTACATCAGGGTGGCGGGGTAGGCGCCATGGTCAAAGGCGAAGTCGCGGACGAAATCGTCGATCCGCGAGGTCGGCACGCCCGGCTTGACGATATCGGTCAATTCGTCGAGGCATTGGGCTACCAGCGCGCCAGCCTTGCGCATGCCGGCAAAGCCGCTCGGCCCGTGCAGCTTGATCTGCCCGGTCTTGCGCTGGGAGGTATCGGTGGCTTCGATATAGCTCATGGGCTGATCATGGTTTGGCGGGCAGGGGACCGCAATGGGCGGTTTGGGAGACCCAATTTAATGATCGGAGCTGTGAGCGCAAGCCAAGGTTGGGACGCTGCGTGGTCCCGGCTCAAGCGGAACCGCCGTGTTTCCATGGCAGGATCGGCGGCAAGGCGCATACGCATCAGCTCGAAACCTCGACCGTGGTCTCGACCGGGAGCGCGCCGCCGCGGATGCGGATTTCGCGCACCGGATAGGGGACCCGGATGCCCTCGCGCTTGAACGCCTCCCACAGCGACAGCATCACGTCGCTCTTCACATTGTCCATTCCGTCGGGATCGCCGATCCAGAAGGTGAGCGAAAACTTCATCCCGACCTCGGCGAATTCGGTCAGGATGCAGTTCGGCGGCTTGCTCTTGATGGCACGGGGCGCCGCCGCGGCAATCTCGATGGCCAGCTTGCAGACCAGCCGCGGATCGGCGTCGTAGTTGGTGCCGAAGCTGACCTTCACCAGCGTGTTCTTGTCGGTATAGGTCCAGTTGACGACCTTCTGCGTCACCAGATCCTCGTTAGGGATCAGGAATTCGCGGCCGTCGCCGGCGGCGACCGAGATATAGCGCGTCTTCATCGCGCTGATGCGCCCCGAGCTGTCGCCGATCGTGACGAGGTCGCCGGGTTTCACCGACTTATCCGCCAGCAGGATGATGCCGCTGATGAAATTGGCGACGATCTTCTGCAAGCCGAAACCGATACCGACACCGGCCGCACCCGAGAAAATCGCCAGCGCCGAGAGGTTGATGCCAACCGCGCTCATGACGACCGCGACGGCAAATATCATCAGGGCCAGCCGGATCATCTTGACCAGCAGCACCTGGATCGACGGCGTCAGATCGCCGGACCGCGTGATCCGGCTCTCCACGAAGTTGCTGGCGATGTTGGTCAACCATAGCGCCACAACCAGGAGCACGCCGAGCTTGATCAGCAATAGCGGCGTCAGCCGCAGACCTCCCAGCACGACGGAGACCGAGTCGAGCGCTTCGATGGTTGGATCGAGCTGGCCAAGAATGCTCAAGGCGGCGACCAGCCACGCCGACAGCGACACCAGCCGGACGATAAATTCGTTGCGAATGACCGATGTAATGAGCCGGATGATCAGCCATGCGAAGGCAAGATTGGCGGCGACGGCGAGCAGATAGCTGCGGCTGGGCCAGGTCGACGTCAGCATGACGACGCGCGCCAGCGTCATCAGCACCGCGAACACCGCGGTCGAGGCACTGCCGACCAGCACGCGCATGAACAGCCGCAGCGCTGCCGGCCAGCCCATGGCAAGCGCGGCCAGGTCGATCCGGGCGCGGATCGCCGCACCGGCGGCGTATGCGACGCCGGCGCCGGCCAGAATGAGCCCCAGCTGCAGATAGAACCATGGCGATGTGATCTCTGCGCCAACCGATCGCGCGGCGGACAGCAGAAATTCAGGGATGTCATTCAGGTCCATCGGCAAAATCTCATCTCAAGGCAGACCGGCGTCGCCGGATAACTTGATTCGAATGCCGGGCAGATTCCCACAACCGCGGCGCCGACGCCATCGATACAACACGCCAATGCAATGAGTTAAGCCGGCAAATCGGGCACATTGCCGCTGGTCGCAGAAATGGGTTGGCGTCGAACTGTGGCGACGATAAGGATGCGATTGCAAGTATTTTTCCAGGTATTTGCGATGATTGCGGAGGTTCATGGCTTCTCTCGATTCAGTCAGCATAGCCATTCTTCTCGGCGCGGCTCTGGTGATGGCCGGCATTCTGTCGAGCCTGCTCGCGCTGCGCTTCGGCGCGCCATTGCTGCTGGTGTTCTTGTTCATCGGCATGCTGGCCGGCGACTCCGGCCCGGGGCAGCTGCGGTTCGACGACGTCCGCGCCACCTATCTGGTCGGCTCGGTGGCGCTGGCGCTGATCCTGTTCGATGGGGGTTTAAAAACGCGGTTTCAAAGCATTCGCGCGGTGCTGGCGCCTTCGATGGTATTGGCGACGATCGGCGTGTTGCTGACGGCGCTGATCACCGCACCGGTCGCCAAATATGCGCTCGATCTGAATTGGACCGAAGCGCTGCTGGTGGGCGCCGTGGTGGCATCGACCGATGCGGCGGCGGTGTTTCTCTTGGTGCACGCGCAGGGCTTGCGCCTGCGTCCGCGCGTCGGCGCGACGCTGGAGGTCGAATCCGGCACCAATGATCCGTTCGCGGTATTTCTCACGCTGATGCTGGTCGAACTCATTTCGATCGGCGAAAGCTCGGCCCTTCATGTCGCGCTGGAATTCGGCCGCGAGGCCGTGCTCGGCGCCATCGTCGGCGTCACTGGCGGCAGGCTTGTGGTGCTGGCGCTGAATCGGGTGGCGCTGCCGCAGGGCCTGCACGCGCCGTTTGTCGCTACCGCCGCGCTGGTGATTTTCGGCGCGGCACAGATCGCGCACGCCTCCGGGTTTCTCGCGGTCTATCTCGCCGGCATCATCATCGGCAACCGGCCGACCCGCGCGCACAATTCGGTGGTGACGTTTCTCGACGCCGCGACCTGGCTGGCGCAGATCGTGATGTTCGTGCTGCTCGGTCTTCTGGTCTCGCCGCAGCGGCTGGTGAGCAGTGTGATTCCAGCGGTGATCGTGGCGCTGGTGCTGATGCTGGTGGCGCGGCCGCTTGCGGTGTTTCTCTGCCTCGCGCCGTTTCGCTTCAGCTGGCGGGAGAAGACGTTTATCGCCTGGACCGGCCTGCGCGGCGCGGTCGCGATCTTCCTGGCGTCGATCCCGATGCTGGTGGGACTGTCAAAGGCCTACCTCTATTTCGACGTCGCCTTCGTCGTCGTCATCATCTCGCTGCTGCTGCAGGGCTGGACGTTGGCCGTCGCAGCCCGCCGCCTGCACGTGGCGCTGCCGCGCGCGGATCGCGGGCCGCGGCGTGTGGAGCTTGATCTGCCCGGCCAGTTGGAGCAGCAGCTGGTCGGCTATTCCGTCCGCGCGAAAAGCCTGTATTTCCGGCGCGGGCTCATTCCATCCTGGTCGAGGCCGACGCTGGTGATCCGCGACCAGCGGATTCTCTCGCCCGCCGAGGCCGACCCCGTCGCTCCAGGCGACTACATCTATCTGTTGGCGCCGCCGGAGAAAGCCGAGGCGCTGGATCGGTTTTTTGTCGACATGCTGCCGAGCTCGGCGCCCGATCCGCATCTGCTCGGCGATTTTGTCGTCTCCGGCGAGATCAAGCTTGGCGACATTGCGATGGCCTATGGCGTGAGCGTCGATCTGGAGCAATCGGAGCTTACGCTTGCCGATTATTTCGACGTTCATCTCGATCATGCGCCGAAAGAAGGCGCGACGCTGGAGCTCGACTCCATCGTTCTGGTGGCGCGCAGCCTCAGCGGCGGCAGGGTCAGCATCGTCGGCCTTCGCCTGCCCGAAGAGGAAGAAGAAACCGTGCCAGTGACGCGGCTGGGCTCGCTCAAGCGCAAGCTGTCGGAGGTCTGGTCGTCGGTGGCTGGGATCTAGACGCGCGGCATGTCTTGCGCCGCTTCGCGCAAGGTGTGATGCTGCGGTGATACATGCCAGTTCGTACAGGTTTACGAGCAATGGTTTTGGTTCCAAGAGGCTCCGCGTTTTTCCTCGCGCTGTTGCCGAAACGTGACAGTTGCGATGAGGTGGTGTGGTAGCCTTCGTGCAATTCTAACCATACGGATCGTTCGATCTCGTGGGTCGTGCCACCGGGCTCGCGGAGGATCACGGAATGAACCGACGCTTTCGGCCGCTCACCTGTTTCTTCAGCCTGGCCATGCTCGTCGCGCTTTCCGACGATGCGGTAGCGCGCACCCGCCACAAGCAGATTCAGCACGCCGGCAAGGCAAATGCGACGACTAAGGTCGGCCATCAGCGCCACGCCGCCAACAAGAAGAAGAGCAAGCATGCGGCGCATGTCGCGGCGGCGCGGCACAAGCCGGCGCCCTCTGTTGACAAGCCTGCTCAGACTGCGACGGCCGCGCCACTGACCGGCGACCTTGCGGCGGTCAAGCAGGCGATCGATCTGGCCCGCAAGGGCAAAACCGGCGAAGCCACTGCCATCGAAAAAACCATCGGCGATCCGGTGGCCCAGAAGCTCGTCGAATGGTTCATCCTGCGCTACCAGGATGGTGACTTGGGTTTCGCCCGGTACTCGGCTTTCATCGCCGACAACCCGAATTGGCCGAGCATGGGCCCGCTGCGCCGGCGCGCCGAAGCGCGGCTGTGGCAAGATAAGAGCGATGCCGCGACGGTGCGGCGCTTCACCGGGGATCAGCCGTCAAGCGCCAAGGGCCGGATGGCGCTTGCGCGGGCTTTACTTGCCGCAGGCGACCGTGACGGCGCCCAAAGTCAGGTGAGCGTGGCGTGGCGTTCCGATGAGCTGTCGGAACGTGCCGAAGCCGATGCGCTCGATGCGTTCCGCGATATCCTCACGCGCGACGACCATCGGGCGCGCATGGACAAGCGCATCGGCGCCAAGGATCTTTCGGGAGCGATGCGCGCCGCGCGTCGCCTCGGAGACGACGACCTCTCCATCGTGAAGGCTTGCGCCGCGGTCACGGCGAGCTCGACCAAGGCGCTCGATCTGCTCGATTCCGTTCCAACCGAGGCCCGCCAGGATCTGGGCTACACCCTGTGCCGCATTCATTGGATGATGCGTCACGATCGGTATGCCGACGCGACCCGTCTGATGCTGGCAGCCCGGTCCGAGACCATGCCGCTGCAGGACACGGATGAATGGTGGCGCGAGCGGCGGGTTCTCGCCCGCAAGCTGCTCGATTTGGGTGAGTTCCAGACCGCCTATCAGGTCGTGCGCAACGCCGCGCTGCCGGCCAACGAGAATTACCGGGCAGAATTCCATTTTATGCAAGGGTGGATCGCGCTGCGCTATCGCAACGATCCCGCGACGGCGCGTTCGCATTTCGCTCATATCGACGACGGATCAGCCAATCCGATCGTGCTCGCAAGGGCGAGCTACTGGCGCGGTCGCGCCGCCGAGGCCGCCGGCGATCACGAGAAGATGCGCGCTGACTACGAAGCTGCCGCCCGCTATGGCACGGCCTATTACGGACAGCTTGCGCGCGCCAGGCTCGGCCTTGACAGAATCGAGCTGCGGTCCCCCCTGCAGCCGGATCCGAGTAATGGTCCCGCGCTTTCGGATGAACTCGTGCGCGCCGCGGACATGCTCTATGAGCTTGGCGAGCGCGACGTGGTGCGGAATTTCGTGGCCGATCTCGCGGAGCAGAGTGCCGACGTCGCTGCGCTGGTTGCGCTTGGCGAGTTGACCGCGCGCCGGAACGATGCGCCCGCCATGCTGCAGATCGGCAAGACGGCACTCGCCCGCGGCCTGGCGTTGGACCTTTACGCCTTCCCTACCATCGGAGTGCCGCAGCACAGCCCGGTCGGTCCTGAAATCGACCGCAGCGTGGTCTATTCGGTCGCCCGCACCGAAAGCGCGTTCGACCAGCGCGATACGTCGCCGGCAAAAGCCGTCGGCCTGATGCAGGTCACGCCTGCCGCCGGGCGCGACACCGCCAAAAGGTTCGGCGTCACCTACGACTGGGACCGGATGGTCTCCGATCCGGTCTACAACACACAGATGGGCGCGGCCGAACTCAGCGCGCTGCTGCGCGAGTATCGTGGCTGCCACATCATGACCTTCGCCGGCTACAACGCCGGCCGCGGCCGCGTCCAGCAATGGGTGAAACAGTACGGCGATCCACGCGATCCCAAGGTAGATGCGATCGATTGGGTGGAACGCATTCCATTTGCCGAGACGCGAAACTACGTCCAGCGGGTCATGGAGAATTTGCAGGTTTATCGTGTCCGTTTTGGCACCGACACCCCTGTGATATCGAACCTCGATCAGCCTCGCGCGACCACGCGGGAAGCCACGGCGCTGCCGCCGGTCCCGGTCGCGCCATCGAGTTCCGAGCGCTGAATCGCTCTGCTGTTGGCACGCAGCGGCTGCGTCGCCAGCCGTGAAGAGTGTCCGCTGTTCGGGGGGCCGTCGAGGCAGCGCCCCGGACATACCTAGTGCGGGATGACTTTTCTTCGAATCGTCATCCCGCTCTATCTTTTTGGTTGAGCATGATCTCCGGGCAAACGCTTCGCGTTTGTCCCGAGGGAAAACCGGTACCCACCCATCGGGTCGTGGCCCGAGGGCATGCTTTTCCGGATCATGCTCTAGTGACCGAATACGCCCTTCAGCCCGGTATAGATCGAGCCTGCGGCGGTCGCGACCACGCCGAGCAGCGGCCCCACGGTCTGCATCAGGTCTTGAATGCGCCGCGCCCGTCGCCGCATGGTTTCCTGCCCGACATGCTGTCCCAGCATTCGGGCCATTCGGTAGGCAGCAGCGTTCGGCTTCCCGCTCGATGCAATCGTCGAGGGAAGGATGTAGAGCACGAGTATCACCAGAATATTTCCGGTAAGGAAGGCAAGCGCGATGCTCAAGCCGTACTCAAACGTTTCCCGCCACTCCTGCAGGGTTGCGGGAACCATCGAGGTTCCATCGAGATAGGCGACGACGGCGAACATGCCGGTCACGCTGACGGCCGCGGTCAAGGCACCGAGGCCGAACGCACCCCGATATCCGATCTTGCTCAGCGCGAACGCCGCCATTCCGAACGGCATGGGAATGATCACCGAGGCGATCCGCAAATAGAGCGGCGATACATTCATCGCGACCGTCACCAGGTAGTGAGCCGCGAGCAGCAGCAGCGACGGCAGCAGGACGTATATGCCTCCATTCAGAAACAGAAATCGCGCCGGACGATCGAACAATGCCAGCGAGGTGTTGACCCGGTCGAGTTGCCGCTGCAGGCGGTCGAGTTCGAGGACGGTCTCCTGAATCTCCGCGATGATCGGCAAGGCAACTCTCAGATCGCGGTTGCAATGCTTGCAAACAACTGCCTCGTCCTTGATCGTCTCTGCGCAAAAGGGACATTCCATCGGACGCTAAGCCGGTTTACGCCTGCGGCGTGCCGCAAGCCGTGCATTTGCCTCGGCAAGTTCGGACCGCAGTCGATCGCGCTTCGTCAACAGTTCGGCGCGTTCGGTGATCAGCGATTCCGGAATCGCGGTGTCACGACCGCAAGTGGCGCAGACCGGAGCCAGATCGTCCTTTTCCTCGTTGCAGAACGGGCATCGCATCGGCGCTAAGGCGCTATCTTCAGCAGGAAACTTATGCTCGACACACGGCCATCCGAATCCTTGATATCGATCCGCAGCAGATGATCGCCAGGCGGCAATAGCGCATCCGGCATATCGATCCCGGTCGGCAGTGCGAAAGGCCTGATGCGCGCTGTCAGATCCACGACCGGCGATTTGAGGTAGGTGACCTTCAATGCATCGAGGTCGATACTCGACCCGCCGAAAGTCTGAAACTTGACCTGAAAACGCATCGGCGAAGTTTGCACGCCGGCCTCCGCTTCCGGCATTTGAATTTTGGGGCCGCGTGTAATGCCACGTCCCGAATTCGGAACCGCGCCTTTTTGCGGCGGCAGCGCGGCTTCCTCTGCTGTGATCAGCGGCGCCGCGCGAGCTGGAATCGGCATTGCCGTCGCCGCGCCGAAAATTGCCGCGCAGGTCAGTGTCAAAAGATGCCTGAACATGATTCTCCATTCATTGCAGTATGGACGTTACCGGACATCACCGATTTGCGTCAACGTCGTCCGCCGTCGCCGATGATCGTGTAGGGCGCCCAGAACAGCGGATGGGCGTAGGCGAATTCGGTCTTGCCGGAGGCGTCGGTGTAACCTTTGCCGTCGGCAAGCGCCATCATCGCCTGCCGCAGCGCCTCGCCGCGCGTCAGCTTCGGATCATCCGCCTGCCGCTTGAACAGGTCGGTCACGAGATCCTTCGCCGATTGCGAATGGACCGACCAGTTGGTCACCAGCAATGCGCGGGTGCCCGCGTAGAAGAACGCCCGGCCGAGACCCGACGCGGCCTCGGCGCCGGCGCCCGCGCCGGCACCGGTATTGCAGGCCGACAGCACGACCCAATCGGCATCGAGCTTGAGCGAGAGAATCTCTTCCATGGTCAGGAGCCCGTCGCCTTCGGAACCCGACAGCGAGGGCGCCGATAGAGCGAGAGCTGGTTGCGTCAATCCATCGAGTTCGCCGGGTACCAGGCCATGGGTCGCGAATGCGACGATCTTGAACCCCGACAGATCCATCTTCTTGACGGCGCTCTCGTTGGCGTCCTTGCCGAGATTGAGCACCTTCGACGGGTCTGCTTGCAGCGCCAGCGCAATCGATTTCAGTTCGTCGGCCGTGTCCGGCAGCCGCGGCAACATCGCGAGGTCGGCGTTGTCAGCACCTTCGAGTTGCGGACTGCTGCGCCGCTTCAACGGTGCGCCGCGTGTGGTCCCGGATACATCAGCCAGCTGAACCGGCTTGTCGCCCTTTGCCGCGTCATCGGCCTGCTCTTTGCTGAAGTAAGGATCGCCGAAGGCAACCAGATCCTGCCGTGACGCCTTGCCGGGCGGTAATTTGCGCAAGGTTTGCAACGCCGATGCCGACGGTACCATGGTCACGGCATGGGTGCGGGCAAGCCACGGCACATTGCGGTAGCTTGAAAACAGCGGTTCATCGTCCGTCTTCACTTCCGCTGCCGCGGTCGGCAACAGCGACAGCGGCAGAAGACCCAGTGCGCCATTGGTCACGACAATCAGATTTTTCGCGGGCTTCCAGCCGCCCTCGACGGGCTTCAACAAACTATCATAGAGCTCCGACGCGAGCTTCACGTCGAATGCGGGTATATCCGATATCATCGCCGCTTTTGGCTCGAGCGCTTCGCGCAGCTTGGTGACCTTGGCATTGAGATCGCCGAGTGTCATCCTGATCCGCGCGAACTGGACCGGACTATCCTTTCTGACCACCCATAGGAAGCTGTCGAATCGCCCGAAATAGAACGACAGCAACGCCTCGTCATCGGTGAGTTGCTTCTGCAGATCGATCGCGTTCGGCGGCGGCGGATTGACGAGATTGCCATATTGCGGAAATTTCCTGGCGATCTCTTTCAGGGTCTGCGTTCGCGCGGTCTGCAGCGCGGCGATCTCGGCCTGTGTCGCCCTGAGGGCTTTTTCTTCGCGTTCGGCCGGAGGCAATGCCAGCAGATTATTCAGCGTGGCGACGGCCGCGCCGATCTGCTTTTCGCCGTCCTGCGACGCACGCACCAGTTTTGCCAGTTCGGGATTGTCAGTTGCCGAGCGGGCGGATGAAGCCTGCAGCGCGCGCTGAACCGACTGGCCGCGCAACACGTCCGCATAACCGAAGGTCTCCTCGGCGACATTGGCCGGGCCAATCGACGGATTGAGCGCGAGCGTGCGGAGGTAGCCCTCTATCACAAAGCGAACGCGACCCTCGCGCGCGGCCGCGGTCGATCCGCTGTCGTCGTCGCTGCCGCCGGATGCCGTCAGCAGAACCGGAATCGACACCTTGAACGCCTCCATTGCTTCCGTCGTCTTGGATTTGCGGGCAAGCGCAACGGCTAAAAAACCGCGGGTGAGGGCGGTGTTGAAACTCTTGTCACCCGACCTGTCGCGTTCACGGTCGAAGGTGCGCTGGGCAATTTCGAGCGCGTTATCGTAATTGCCTTGCGTCAGCATGATGGAAACGCGCGCCAGTCCACCGCTGATGGCCTCGCGACGCGACGGTTCCCACTTGGCCGTCCAGACGTCGATCTGGTCGTAGAGCTTGCTCGCTTCGTCGTATCGTCGCTCAAGATTGAGAATTTGAGCGAGGAAACTCTGGGCGCCGACCATCTGCCCTGAATCGACGCCAAACCCCAGTCCCCGATAAATGTCGATCACCTGGCGTTGAAGCTGTTCTGCCTCTTGATATCGTCCCTGCTCCTGAATCACGAAAACCAGCACAGCAAGGATGCCGGCAGTATCGGCATGAAACTTCCCAGACTTGCTTAAACGGCTGAGCAGAGCCCGTCGCACGTCCGCTTCGCCTTCGCCAACCCGTCCTTGCTTGACCTTGACACGGCCCTCCTGGGCGAGCGCCCAGTCAACTCCGCGTTCGATGTCGCCTTCGGGCGGTTTGCTTTCCCATTGTGAAAGGGTCTTCAACGCCGCTGTATAGAAGATGGACGCCTTGTGATACGCGGTCTCAGCATCTGTAAAACGACCGCGCGATTCCGCAACGCGGGCGTTGCCGTCCTCGGTTGTCGCCTGCCAGATCGTGCCATAGATCGAAAAATTCGGCCAACGCTGCGCTTCAGCGAGCAGCGTTCGATTGCGCGCGACATAGCTTTCCGCCGCGTTGGTGTCGCCGTTTCTGATATAGCCAACCGTGAGCTCGTGATTCAGGCCAAACAGCCTTCCTTTGCCTTGCGTAGCAAAGGCGGCCAGCTGCTTGGAGACCAGCGCGTTGGCACGTTTGTGCTGTCCGGCATCGCGCAGACGCCGCATCAGAAGTTGTTCGTAACGGCTGCCGACATTCTTGTAGTCGCTGCCCTGTCCGTTACTCACCGCCAGTTCGGCGTCGGCAAGCGAGTCGTCCGACCGGCCGAGCAGCGATCGCGCCTGACCGCGCTTGTAGTAAAAATCGGCCAGTTCGAGGCCTTTCAGTCCCTTGGGAACGGCAGCATCGGCGGTCGCCGTTAGGTCTGCAATTCTCGCGGCATCGGGCTTTTGCTGATCGAGAATGGCCGCGATGTCCGAGATCGTGCGCGGAGGGGCAACGAGACTCGCAGGCGCCTTGTTGGCCAATGCCGCAGCATCTGCTGCGGCTTCGCCGGGCTTGGGCGCGGAGACTTTCGCCGCATCGAACAGCGCCGCCTTTGGCCGCGAGGCCAACATCGCGCTCTGGACACAAGCCTTGACCTTGGGGCCGGCGCTTGCGCGACAGGCTTCCAGGCTTCCGCCGCCTCCGCGCATGCAAGCCATGACGATCGGCTTGCCGACGGTGTTACGGCAGTTCTCGATGGCCTGGTTGAGTTCAAGGGCGTGCGCGGGAGCGACGGCGAAAAGGAAGGAAAGAACCGTTGCTCCGCCTACTCGTGCGGTTGCGGTCATGAAATGTTCCCTTAAAAAAATATTCGACTTTGAAACAGGCTTTGGACGCGATTAAGGGTGCCCATCCTATCAGGACAAGCGGGGGACGGAAGGGAAACCTAACCCCATCGGGTACTGTCTTGGTGGATTTTCAGCCCGACGCGGCCAGCGGTAAAATCTCGCCTCCGCCGAAAGCGATGACCCGCCCGCGCTTCAGAATCACGATCTGCGTCGCCAGCTGACGCATCTCGCCGGCGTCATGGCTGACATAGACCATCGGCACGCCGGCTTCGTCGCGCAGCCGGACCAGATAGGGCAGGATCTCCACTTTGCGGCCCTCATCCAATGATCCCAGCGGCTCATCCAGCAGCAGCAATCTTGGTTTTGACAACAGCGCGCGTCCGAGCGCCACACGCTGGCGCTCGCCGCCCGACAGCTGACCGGGACGGCGATCCAGCAGGCCGCCGATGTCGAGCAGATCGGTGACGCGCGCGCGCTGCGCGGGATCGTCGGCCAGGCGGTTCATCCGCCGCCCAAAGTCGAGATTCTGGCGCACATCGAGATGCGGAAACAGCCGCGCATCCTGGAACACGTAACCGATCCGCCGTCGATGCGCCGGGACGTGGATGCGCGCCGTGGTATCGTCGAGCGTCTCGCCGTCGATGACGATGCTGCCGCGGTCGGGCCGCAGCAATCCCGCGATCATGTTGATCAGCGACGTCTTGCCGGCGCCCGAGGCGCCGAACAGTCCGGTCACGCGGCCATCGCTGGTAAACGAGGCTTCAAGCGTGAATTCGCCGAGCTTCTTGATGACTTCAACGCGCAGCATGATCAATTCCCGTGCAGGCGTTGGGTGGCGCGCCGCGCGAACCATTCGGATGCAATCAGGGCGCTCATCGCGATGACGATGGAGATGAGCACCAGCCGCAGCGCCGCGGTGTCTCCATCCGGGGTCTGGATCAGCGAATAGATCGCCGAGGAAATGGTCTGGGTTTCGCCGGGAATGTTCGACACGAAGGTAATGGTCGCGCCGAATTCGCCGATCGCCTTCGCAAAGCCGAGCACCATCCCGGCCAACACGCCGGGCAGCGCCAGCGGCAAGGTGATGGTCGCAAACACCTGCCAAGGTGCGGCGCCCAGCGTGCCCGCGGCCTGCTCCAGCCGCCGGTCGATGGCCTCGATCGACAATCGGATCGGCCGCACCAGCAGGGGAAACGACATCACGCCGCAGGCCAGCGCCGCGCCGGTCCAGCGAAACGCGAACACGATGCCGAGATGGTCGGCCAGCCACGCGCCGACGAGGCCGCGACGCCCCAATGTCAGCAGCAGCAGATAACCTGTCACGACCGGCGGCAGCACCAACGGCAAGTGGATCAGCGCGTCGACAACCGACTTGCCCCAGAAGTTTCGCCGCGCCAGCAGCCACGCCACGCCGATTCCGAGCGGCGTCGCTACCAACGTCGCGATCACGGCAACCCGTAGCGACAGCAGGATCGCCGTCCATTCGGTCGGCGAGAGTTCGAACATGTTCTTCAGGTCGTCGGGCTGATCAGGAACTTGAAGCCATATTTCTCGAAGATGGCCTTGGCGGCCGACGACCGCAGGAACGCGAGATAATCCGCCGTCTCCGCTTTCGCGGTTGTGGTCGCCGCGACCGGATAGATGATGGCGGGGTGGGAATCTGTCGGGAAGGTGCCGACGATCTTGACGCCGGGTTCGACCTTGGCATCGGTCGAATAGACGATTCCCAGTGCCGCTTCGCCGCGCGCCACCAGCGCCAACGCCGCACGCACGTTCTCGGTCATTGCGAATTTCGGCTCGGCAGCTTCCCAAGCCCCGAGTTTTTCCAACGCCGCCTTGGCGTATTTGCCGACCGGCACGGATTTCACGTCAGCGGTCGCAATCTTGCCGTCGCCGATGAATTTTGCGAGATCGAAGCTTGGTCCGATCGCGACACTGTCGATCTTGGAGTCCTTCGGTGCGATCAGCACGATGCTGTTGCCGAGCAGATTAACCCGCGTCGGCTCATTGATGGTCTTCTTTGCGATCGCATAATCCATCCAGTCGGTGTCCGCGGACGCAAAAATATCCGCCGGCGCGCCCTGTTCGATCTGTTTGGCGAGTGCCGGACTTGCCGCATAGCTCGCGGTGATCTTGATGCCGGTCTTGGCGGTATAGGCGGCGTCGATGTCGTCGAGCGCGTTCTTCATCGAAGCGGCGGCAAACACAGTCAGGCTCTTGTCTTGCGCAATTGCGGGCGAGTGTATCGATCCGATCAGGATCGTGAAGGCGATAAGAAATCCGGCAAGACGATGCATCGTGGCGCTCCGTGCATGTTCGCGGCGCTATCCGCGCGCGCAAATCAGGCGTTGGTGATGGTGGATGCGACAGGCGGAAGCGCCGTTCCGTCAATCTGGCGGACTTACGATCCGTCCAGACGTCGCAGCTTGCGAGCTTACAGCATTGTTGAGGCGGAGCAAAGGCTTCGCGCTGCTGGCTGGCTATTGCTTGGGGTCCGGCGCGGCCAATACATTGCGGCAGGCGGCCGGCATTTGCGCCAGGGTCATCGGCGGTTTCGGCTTCGGCGGTTTTTTCGGCGGCTTCGGATGCAGCACCGAATCCTTGAACCAGTAGGCGAGATCGGCGGTGCTGCAGGCTTCGCCTTCCTTCGGCTCGGGCTGGCTCTCGCACTCGCCGCTGCCGGCAGGGCATCTGATGCGGATATGGAAATGATAGTCGTGGCCGTACATCGGCCGCACCTTGGAGAGCCAGCTGCGATCGCCCTTGGCTTCGCGGCACAACGCTTTCTTGATCGCGGCGTTGACGAAGATCCGTTGCACGCTCGGCTCCTGCGCGGCGGCACGGATCACCGTGAGATGGTTCGGCGTCCAGACATGTGGATCGATGTCGAGACGGTCGGATCGCACCATCATGACCGCGGACATCTCCTCGCGCTCGTCGCGCGACAATAGCCGGTTCGGCATCGGCGTCAGCCAGATGTCGGCGTCCAGCCCCACCTGATGGCTGGCGTGCCCGGTGAACATCGGACCGCCGCGCGGCTGCGACATGTCGCCGACCAATATCCCCGGCCAGCCTGCGTCCTTATGCGCCTTGGCCGCCAACCGCTCCAGCAGCGCGACCATCTTGGGATGCGCCCAATTGCGATTGCGCGACAACCGCATCACCTGCCAGGACTCGCCATCGATCGGCAGCGCCTCCGCCCCCGCTATGCAGCCTTTGGCGTAGAACCCGACCACGCGCGTCGGCATCGCCGCCGGCAGGATCTTGCGGCCGAACAGCTCCTTTGCGCCGAGCTTGGGATCGTTGGGATTGGCCAGCGGCGGCAGCGGCTTGGGTTCGACGCTGCCTTTGTCCTGCGCCCGCGCGGCGTTGGAGCTGACAATGGCTGCGGACAGCAGGAGGAGTGTGAGAATCAGGCGGGGGTTCATTGGACCACTCTATAGCGCAAGCGTAGCAGGATCAGGACCCGCGGATAAGGCGCGCCAGTCGCAATTGCTTGATCTTTGAGCCGGAGGTCTTGCAAGTAGCCGGCTGTCGGATGCACCCGTCGCATGTGGCGGCGCTGTCCGCATTGAGCGAACGAAACGGGCTACGCCGCGGATCGGGATTCCGAATTCGCAGGGCGCAACGGCCGCAGCTTTAACCGTTCGATAACCCTGTCGGTCATTGACGTAATTTCGTGCGCGAATGCAGAACTGCGCGCAATGATTGTGCAACGGCAACGTTGGGAGAAGATTTGGCCTTCTCGTTCGCGCGCGGCGTCGATCGCGGGCGGGTATGAGGATTTTGTTGGCGCCGATGCCCGCGAGATCGCCTCCTAAGGAGGCAAATGGAACTGAAATCCAGCCGGTGAACCCTGGCGGTTGAATTGATCCACCGGCAAATTGATACCTTTTTTTCAGACAATTGTTGGAGAACAAACCCGCGCAGAAAGCGAACAGGACGCAGCAATGCCGAAAATCCGGCCGACGACCGCGAAAAGATTGAAGCGTGCAGCGATTGCCCGCATTCACGGCCGTCCGGCAAAGCCCCGTCCAAAACTCTCAGGCAGCAGGCCGCGCGCGCCGGTGGAAATCGGCGAGATCGTGCGCAAGCGCGCCGAGGCCGAAGCCGCGATTGCCGATGCGCGAAAATCTCACGAGCGGCTGCGTGAAGCGATCGACATCCTGCCGCAAGGCATTGTGTTTCTCGACCCCGATGGCCGCTATATTCTCTGGAACAAGAAGTACTCCGAGATCTACAGCCGCAGTTCGGACCTTTTCAGGCCGGGTGCGCGCCTGCAGGACACCATTCGCATTGGCGTCGAGCGCGGCGATTATCCTGACGCGATCGGCCGCGAAGAGGAGTGGATCGCCGAGCGGCTCGCCAAACTTTATCGGCCGGGCGAACGCCACGAGCAAACCCTTAGCGACGGCCGCTGCATCCTGATCGAGGAGCGGCTGACCACGGATGGCGGCATCGTCGGCCTGCGCGTCGACATCACCGAGCTGAAGCAGCGCGAGGCCTCGTTTCGATTGCTGTTCGACAGCAATCCCGTTCCCATGATCGTTTGCGGACTGGATGACGAGCGCATCCTGGGCGTCAACGACGCCGCGGCGAGGCATTACGGATATAGCCGCGCTGAATTCGAGCAGCTGAGCATCCGCAGGCTCCAGGCCTTCGAAACCGAACCGCAATGGGCCGGCGATCGCAGCAGCGACGAACAGGCGGCCCGTACCTGGAAGCATGTCAGGGCCGACGGAACGTTGATCGATCTGGCGATCTATTCGCGTCATCTGGTTCATGGCGACCAGCCCGCGGTATTGCTGTCCCTGATGGATATCACCGAACGCAAGCGGGCCGAGGCGCGGCTCGCCTTCATGGCCCAGCACGACGGCTTGACCGGGCTGCCGAACCGCAATCTGCTGCGCCAGCAAATGGATGACATTCTGCTGCACACGCGGCGCAGCGCGGAGAAGGTTGCGGTGCTGGTGCTCGGCCTCGACAACTTCAAGGCGGTCAACGACACGCTTGGCCACGCCATCGGCGACAAGCTGTTGCGCGGCGTCGCCAAGCGCCTGCGATCGACCTTGCGCGAGGAAGACAAGCTGGCCCGTCTCAACTCGGACGAATTCACGATCGTCCAGAGCGGGCTGAGGCGGCCGGAAGATGCGGTATTGCTGTCGAGGCGGTTGCTCCAGGCGATCGGTGACCCCTATTTGCTTGACGGCAATTCCATCGTCATCGGCGCCAGCATCGGCATTGCAATGGCGCCCGGCGATGGCGACGAGTCCGAGAAGCTTCTGAAGAACGCCGATATGGCGCTGTCCCGCGCCAAGAACGAGTTGCGCGGCACGTTCAGCTTTTTCGAAGCCGGAATGGACGCCCGCGCACAGAGCCGCCGCAAGATCGAGATCGACCTGCGCGACGCGATCCAGAACGACGTGCTGCGGCCGTATTATCAGCCGCTGGTAGATCTCTCGACCGGCCGCATCACCGGCTTCGAGGCCCTGGTGCGCTGGCCGGACCCCGAACGCGGCATGATATCGCCGGCCGAATTCATCCCCGTCGCCGAAGACACCGGCCTGATCAATGCGCTGGGCGGCCTGATGCTGCGCGGCGCCTGCATGGACGCTGCCCTGTGGCCCGACGAAGTCTGCGTCGCGGTCAACCTGTCGCCGTTGCAGTTCCGCACCGGTAATCTCCTGGCCGTGGTGATGGATGCGCTGAAGCAGTCCGGCCTGCCGGCCAAGCGGCTGGAACTGGAAATCACGGAGACGTTGCTCTTGGAAAAGAGCAGCCAGGTACTTGCCACGCTACACGGGCTACGCGCGCTGGGCGTGCGCATCTCGATGGACGATTTCGGCACCGGCTATTCCAGTTTGAGCTATCTCAGAAGCTTTCCGTTCGACAAGATCAAGATCGACCAGTCGTTCGTGCGCGACCTCGGCGCCAATCGCGACGCGCAGGCGATCGTGCGTTCGATCATCAGCCTCGGTGTCGGCCTTGGTGTAACCATCACCGCCGAAGGCGTCGAGACCGAATCCGAGTTGAGCTGCCTGCGCGCCGAGGGTTGCCACGAGGGCCAGGGTTTTCTGTTCAGCCGCGCGCGGCCCAACGCCGAGATCATCGGATTGCTGAAGGCGCAACGCGGTGCGGATTTCATGGTGCCGGTGGACGCCGCCGAAAAAGCCGTGCTGGTGGCGTGAAAAGCGAGAGCGTAGCCCGGATGAGCGAAGCGAAATCCGGGGTCGGCGCCACACTAATCCCGGATTTCGCTTCGCTACATCCGGGCTACGAGCCCCGCGCCGCCTTGCGCTTGTTCAGATGATAGGTCAGCGCCAGCGCCACGCAGTGCCGCAGCGCCGGCTCGGAAACGTCATCGGCCGCGTTCAGCAGAATGCTTCGGTTGCCGCCATAGCTGAATTCCGTCGGGTATAGCTCGCGGAAAGTCTCGACCAGATCGGTCTGGCAATGGAAATAGACCGCATACTGGTTGGCGGCGGATTTCACCTGGTCGATCCGGACGTGCTGCCGCTTTTCGTCTCCGTGGTGAGATAGCTCGGCTGTCCCCATTTCAGGGTCTCCTGCAGTGCGCCGACGCCCTTTGTGGTCTTTGCGGTGTCGAAGATCAGCCGGCGCAACGCCAGTAATCTTGCCTTGATCGGTCTCGGATAGGCGTTGAAAACCGCATCGACCGCGGGATCCGAAAACCCCGCGCGGGTCGCTTTTGCCGCGTTATTTTTGCCAGCGCTTTTTTTCTCAAGTCGCTTTGTCGTACCCGTCATCCCCGCCTGTCCGTATCTTCCGCCCATGCAGTTGAGCGGACCAGACTAGAACACGTGCCCGCGGAGCGGAAGGTGGCGCGTGCCGCCTATGCGGCGTTGCGCAGCCCCGCAAGGAAGGTATCGACGCTCTTGAACAGCGCGGTGGCGTGCTGGCTGAGGTCGCCGGATGCGACCAGGACGTTATCGGCCAGGGCGCGCGACTGGTCGGCGGCCTCGCTGGCGCCAGCGACGTTGCGCGAAACTTCGCCGGTGCCGGCGGCAACCTGTTGTACGCTTCGCGCAATCTCGCGCGTCGCCGAGCCCTGTTCTTCGACAGCCGAAGCGATTGTCGTGGCGACCCCGCTGATCTCCCGGATGGTGGCGCTGATGCCGTCGATCGCCAGGACGCAATCACCGGTAGCGGACTGAATCGCGGTGACCTGTCCGGCGATCTCCTCGGTTGCCTTTGCGGTCTGACTGGCGAGTTCCTTGACCTCGGAGGCGACGACGGCAAAACCCCTGCCGGCTTCTCCGGCCCGCGCCGCCTCGATCGTCGCGTTGAGCGCCAGCAGGTTGGTCTGGCTGGCGATCGCACCGATCAGGCGCAGCACATCGCCGATCTTTTCGGCGGCGGCGGCAAGGCTTCTGACCATTTCGGTGGTTTGCGCGGCCTTGGCCACGGCCTGGTCGGCAACGCCGCTGGAAAATGTGACCTGGCGGCCGATCTCGGTAACGGAAGAGGCCAGCTCTTCGGTAGCGGTGGCAACCGTGCTGACGCTGGCCGATGCCTCCTCGGAGGCGGCGGCCGCTGCAGTGGCCCGCGCCGAAGTCCCGTTGACGCTGGTCGTGATCTCGCCGGCGACGCGCTGCATGTCCTGGGTTGCCCGCGCCACCGCGCCGACCACGCCCTTGACGTCGGATTCGAAGCGGTCGGCCATCTCGCGCTGCAGGGCCTTCTTCTCCAGTTCGGCCTGGTGTTTGGCAGCCTCCTGCGCCTCGCGCAGCGTGCGCGCCTCGATCATGTTGCGGCGGAACACGTCGAGCGCCACCGCCATGCTGCCGAGTTCGTCTTTTCGCTCGCTGCCGGGAATCGTGACATCGGTATCGCCACTCGAGAGGCGGTTCATTACGGTGGTGATCGCCGCCAACGGACGCGACAGGCCGCGGCCGAGCAGGAACGCCAACAAGGCGGCGCCGGCAAGAATGGCGAGGGTGCCGAGAATGAGACTGCGCTGCGAACTCGCTGCCGCCGCCTCGTATTCGGTGGTGTCCTTGACCAGTTCGATCACCGCGACCGGCTGGCCGGCGTAATTCTTGATCTGCCCGAGATAGAGCGCGGCCGGATGGCCGTTGAGCGTGGCGTCGCGACGCAGAGCTGCGCCATCAAACACGCCTTTAAGTTCGTCCTGGGTGGCGGTCGAGCTGTCGCCAAGGGTCGACGCGATGCTTGCGAAACCCTTGCCGTCGAACCGATACACCGCCAGATCGACGCCGAAGCGCTGCTTGGCGTTGTCGACGAACGGCTTGCCAAAGGAAACGCCGATGTCGACGACGCCGATGCTCTTGCCGTCGCGCATGATCGGCGTCATGCCGAAAACACCCAGCGAATCCCGCCCGGGTTCGACCCCGACAATCGGCTTGCCCGTCGCATTCGAC
>Ga0179592_10000098_pt1 | contig 36265 bp, 28 predicted proteins | sample CZODoug2_1_08_16_FD_148623 | JGI IMG/M metagenome (GOLD analysis project Ga0179592, IMG submission 148623) | Vadose zone soil fungal communities from Angelo Coast Range Reserve, California, USA - CZODoug2_1_08_16fungal (Illumina Assembly) | ecosystem: Environmental > Terrestrial > Soil > Vadose...
CCAGCGAGTTCGCCAGTGCCACTCCTGAATACTCCAGGATGGCAAAGCGCAGTGTCCCAGAGACGGTATCGGACACGGTTACCGTGTTCGCACCACCGGCGACGTTCTCCGCGTAGAAGATCCCTAGCGTGTCTCCTCCTGGGGGGTCGATGGTCACGTTGAATTGAATTGCCTGGTGGTACGCGTTTCCCCGGGAATCCGTGACAGAGAACAACTGACCGGACTTGCCCGCGCGGATGCAAACGCCAATCCAGTTGCCAGCGGTGTTATTGGAGTTAAAGGCCAGCGAAGAGGAGGTCGTCGAGCCGGCATCCTTGCTGACGTGCTGGACCAGAGTGACGCCACCGGTCGAAACAGGCAGGTTGGTCAGTGAGAAGTTCGCTGGTGTGGCCACGCCAGTTACTGACGCCGATACGTTGTACGGCCCTCCTGCAGTGCTGTTGGCGGTGAATGTGGCGGCTGTCGCCACACCTTGCGTGTTCGTCGTTGCAGTATTCATTCCGCCTGCAAACGTACCACTGGCTCCGCTCGCAGGAGCCGCAAAAGTCACCGTCGCGCCACTTACTGGGTTATTCCCTGAATCGTTTACTGTCGCTTGGAGTCGCGTCGCAAACGCTGTGCCGACGGTCGCGCTCTGCGGTGTGCCGGCCGTCACCGTGATGCTCGCCGGTGCACCGGCGAGGTTGGTCAAGGAGAAGCTGGCTGGTGTGGCAGCGCCTGATACGGATGCTGTCACGCTATATGGGCCTCCCGCAGTACCGTTGGCCGTGAAGGTAGTCGCTGTCGCTACACCCTGCGCGTTCGTGGTCGCAGTGTTCACTCCGCCAGCAAACGCGCCGCTTGCTCCGCTCGCGGGAGCCATAAAGGTCACCGTCGCACCATTCACCGGGTTATTCCCGGAATCCTTCACGGTCGCTTGGAATGGCGTCGCAAACGCAGTGCTGATCGTGGCACTCTGTGGTGTACCGGCCGTTGCCGCGATATTGGTCCCCGTACCTCCACCGGTGGCTGGCTTGAACGCTGCAAGGCTGGCACCCCATTTGTCTTGAAAACCTAGCGACGCACCTGCCGAAATCGTGCCTGCGGTCGTCTGTATCTGATCCTCGGCAATCAACTTCGTGTTGGGCACCCCAGGCACAGATTCTTCAATGGTGAAGCCGCTACCTGCGGTAAACGTCGCTGGACTCCCCGTCATGATGGCGCCCAGCAGCAAATCACCGTTCGCTAAGGTGGTCGTGTTCATCGTGCTCGGAGACGCGCTGTTCCCTTGTGCAACTGCCGTGGTTTCCAGCGAGTTCGCCAGTGCCACTCCTGAATACTCCAGGATGGCAAAGCGCAGTGTCCCAGAGACGGTATCGGACACGGTTACCGTGTTCGCACCACCGGCGACGTTCTCCGCGTAGAAGATCCCTAGTGTGTCTCCATTCGGAGTATCTACCGTCACGTTGAATTGAACGGCTGGGCGGTAGGTGTTTCCTCTGGAATCCGTGACGGAGAACAGCTGACCCGACCTACCTGCGCGGATACAAATGCCAATCCAGTTGCCAGCGGTGTTATTTGAATTAAAGGCCAGCGACGCCGAGGTCGTTGTGCCAGCATCCTTACTTCTGTGTTGAATCAGCGCGATCCCACCCTGCGCGTTGGTAAGCGATCCTCCAAGCAGCACGGAAAGAGAGAAGAGCAGATACCTGCCGAATCCGACCGGGAGGACCGAGGATAAGCGGCGAAACAAGCGTATTGGCATGATGGCACCGATCATGAAATATAGGGTGCTTGGTGGGACTTCGCTTAAGCATCCCTTTAAGACCCAACAATTTGTTTAAGTTGTCTTTCGCTGCGGGGACCAACCGAGCAATTAGACACCCATCTCAGGTGTTCGTCAATCAACTAATTGCTTTCGGACTCGCCTAACGGTACAGAACGCCGTATGCGCCGCTATGTTTCGGCTGCGTCCCCTGCGCTGAAATACGTGCAGTCCGGGTGATGAAACACCAGAGCGCTCACGCTCGCCTCCGGATCCATCATGAAACCTTCCGTGAGCTGCACGTCAATCTCTTCCGGTTTCAATAGCTTCCAGAGTCCCGCCTGATCATCGAGGTTCGGGCATGCCGGATAGCCGAAGCTGTAGCGTTTCCCGCGGTAGCGCGAAGTAAATCGCTGCGCCATGGTCAACTCTGGCGGGTCGGGGAACCCCCAGTCCTCTCGGATGCGCCGGTGCAGCCACTCCGCGCACCCTTCCGCCGACTCGATAGCCAGTGCTTGCAAGCCGTGCGATTTGAAGTAATAACCCTCGTTTTTTGCTTTTTCCGAGCGCCCGCGAATTCCCTCGCCGGCCGTCACCACGAACAATGCCAGATGATCGCGTTGGCCATTTCTCGCCGGCAACACATAGTCGGCAAGGCACAGGAAGTCGCCCAGCTTCTGCCGCGGAAATCGAAACGTGTGCAGCGGCGTGGCGCCCCCAGCCACAAACAAATGCAGGGAATCGCCCACCGCTTCCGCTTCGAAAAATTGCCAGACGGCGCGAACCTTCATGAACTCGGCCGCTTCCTTCTTTACTTCTTCCATCTGTTCGAAGAGTTCAACCGCCTTCGGATCGCGCTCCGCCAAACGTTTCTCGAAATCTCCTCGAAAACCCATGTGCCGCCCGAAAAGCATGAACGGGTTGATGTAACCCCACACTTCGCGCAAATCCGGCACCAACCGCACCTTGCGGTCCAGGGATTGCACCGGCGGAATCGGTAGGTCCAATCGAACGCGCGGCGAGCGCCTCACCGCCGGGATCTGCTGCACTGAAACTACTGTTGACACGCTTGCGCCATTTCCGCTTGCTGTGTGAGTGCGCAGCACGCTTTCGCGTGTCGCCGGGTCCATTAATTCGTTCATCAGCCGTAGCCCGGTCATCGCATCTTTCGCGTAGCACACGGCTTTCCCATAGCTTGGCGCGATCTTCGTTTGCGTGAACTTTGCCGAAAGCGCCGCGCCGCCTACCAGCATGGGAATCTCGATCCCCGCATCTTTCAAATCATTAGCTGTAATCACCATCTGTTGTGCGCTTTTCACTAGTAGCCCGGACAAACCAATCGCATCCGGTCTGTGTTCCTGGTAAGCCTTGATTAGTTCTTCCGGCGGAACCTTGATGCCCAGGTTGACGACGTCATATCCGTTGTTTTTTAGAATGATCTCGACGAGGTTCTTCCCGATGTCGTGAACGTCGCCCTTTACCGTTGCCAGCACCACCTTTCCGCGTTTCGCCGTATCCGCCTTTTCCATGAACTGCTCGAGGTGGCTCACCGCCGCCTTCATGGCTTCCGCGGACTGCAACACTTCCGCCACGATCAACTCGTTCGCATTAAATAGCCGCCCTACTTCCGCCATTCCCGCCATTAGCGGGCCGTTCACGATATCCAGCGGCGCTGTGCCTTCCCCGCGCTTTTTCTCCAGGTCCGCGATCAGACCGTCCCGCGTCCCTTCGATGATGTAGTTGGCCAGCCGCTCTTCCAATGGCAGGTCTGCCGCGCGGGCTTTTTCCTTCTTCTTTGCGGTCCGAAAATGTTCGGCAATCGCCGCGATGTAGTGCTGATTCACGGCCGCGCGTTGCTCTTTGGTCTGCTCGCGCCAATCCGCCGGAACGTTCCGCAGCAAAACCGCATTTGAAACATCGGCCGGAACATCCTTCGGCGGATGCGAAAACAGGAGGTTTTCCGCGAGTTCGCGTTCGTGCGGAGGAATCGAGGCAAATCGCTCCAGCTTCTCGGTATTCACGATCGCGAGGTCCAGTCCCGCCTTCGTGCAGTAATAGAGGAACACCGAGTTGACCACCTCCCTCGCTCCCGCCGGCAGCCCGAAAGAAACATTGGAAATGCCCAGTATTGTTCGCACGTCCGGCAGCGCCTGCTTGATCAGCCGGATGCCTTCCATCGTTTCGACCGCGCCGCCAATATAATTTTCATCGCCCGTCGCGCACGGAAAAACCAGCGGATCGAAAATGATGTCCTCCGACCCCAGTCCATATTTTTCCGTTAGCAGTTTGAAGGAACGCTGTGCAATCGCCAGTTTCCGTTCGCGCGTGAACGCTTGCGCCTGCAGCTTGTCCTCATCGATGCAGCCCACCACCACTGCCGCGCCGAATTCATGAGCAATCGGAACCACGCGCTCGAACTTTTCTTCGCCATCTTCCAGATTGATCGAATTGAGGATCGCCTTGCCCTGGCAATACGTCAGCGCCAGCTCGATCGCCGTCGCATCCGTGGTATCGATCATCACCGGTGCTTTCACTTTTCGAATCAGCTTTTCGTAGAATGGCGGAATATCTTTCTTTTCGTCGCGCTCCGTGCTTTGCAGGCATATATCCACAATGTGCGCGCCGCCTCGCACTTGTCGCCGCGCAATCTCGCTCGCCTCCTCCCATTTTTCTTCCGCCACCAGGTTCTTGAACAAGCGCGACCCGATTACGTTCGTCCGTTCGCCCACCAGCAGCGGCCGCGTGCTGTCCTCCGCCTCTATCGTCTCAATCCCCGAATACACGGCGCGGTGCGCCTCGGCTGGCCCCTGCCGCGGCTTCTTGTTCTCCACCATTTGTGCAATCGCACGAATGTGCTGTTCCGTCGTTCCGCAGCAACCACCAACGAAATTCAGCCACCCATGATCCGCGAATTTCTCCAGTTGGGCCGCCAGTGTCGCCGGGGTTTCAAGGTACTTTCCTTCTTCATCCGGTAAACCCGCGTTCGGATAGCAGGACACAAACTCACCGGTAATCTGGCTCAGCGTCCGAATGTGGTCGGTCATAAACTCCGGGCCCGTGGCGCAGTTCATGCCAAATGCCAGGGGTTTGGCATGCCGCAGCGATGCCCACATCGCTTCCACCGTCTGCCCGGCCAGCATCGTTCCCATCGGCTCGATCGTGACCGATACGATGAACGGTACGTCTGTCCCGATCTCTTTCGAAAGCCTGTGGATGGCGAGAAGCGCGGCCTTGATGTTCCGAGTGTCTTGGCAAGTCTCGACCAGCAGCAAATCCACGCCGCCTTCCACCAATCCTTTTGCCTGTGTGTAATAGGTCTCGCGCAGTTCGTTGAATGTCACGCCGCCCGTAACCGTAATCGCCTTCGTCGTGGGCCCCATCGAGCCGGCTACGAACCGGGGCTTTCCATGGGCGCTAAACTCGTCCGCCGCTTGCCGGGCCAACTCGGCCGCGCGCTTGTTCAGGAAATGCGCGTCCGCCGCCAGCCCGTATTCCGCCAGTACAATCGGTGCTCCGCCGAACGAATTCGTCTCAACAATGTCCGATCCCGCCTCAAAGTATTTTCTGTGAATATCCAGAACCACATCCGGCCGCGTCCGCACCAGATTTTCATTGCATCCTTCGAGCGAAGCTCCGCCAAAATCCGCCGCATGCAGGTTCCGTTGTTGCAGCATGGTCCCCATCGCGCCGTCTAGCACGAGGATCCGCTGCGCGAGCAACTCGCGCAAAGCCCTGGCTGATTCGTTCAGATTACGCATCTTCTGAAAACTGCCGCTCCTCGCACGTTTCGCCGGACAAAATGGCCCAAATACCACAAAAATCCAGTGTTTCCGGACACCTCTATTTTACCCAGGTTTCCCGGTGGATACCTACGCCCATGCAGCGAAGCAGTGCTTTTTTAGCGCGAATGGCAATTCTGGCGCCCTGAACGCCCGTGCCCAGATGCTATACTGCCTTCGGACAACGGAACCAACGCTCGATGAGCCAACGCTTGAAAATCCTGAATATTGTCGGGGCGCGCCCTAACCTCCCCAAAATTGCCCCCCTCATGCACGAGATGCAGCGTCATCCGGAAATCGAAGCCATCCTTGTCCACACCGGCCAGCACTATGACGAGAAACTCTCCGACATTTTCTTTCGTCAGATGGGCATCCCCGCGCCACACGTGAATCTCGAAGTCGGTTCTGGCTCTCACGCCTCCCAAACCGCCGAAATCCTGAAGCGCATTGAACCGGTTCTCATTGAGCGCAAACCCGACCTGGTTCTCGTTGTGGGCGACGTCAACTCCACCATTGCTGTCTCTCTGGCCGCCGCCAAACTTGGTATCCGTGTAGCCCACGTCGAAGCCGGGCTCCGCAGCTTTGACCGCACCATGCCCGAAGAAATCAACCGCATCCTGACCGACGCCCTGGCAGACTATCTCTTTGTTACCGAAGAAGAGGCCATCGCGCATCTCCTCAAAGAAGGCCGGCCCAGGGAAAGCATCTTCATGGTCGGCAACGTGATGATCGATTCCTTGCGCCACTTTTTGCCCATCGCCCAGCAGTCCGGAATTGGCGATGAACTGGGTCTGAAGAATGGAGCGGGCTGGCGGCGTTTCGGTGTCCTCACCCTCCATCGACCTTCCAACGTCGACTCCACCGAGAAACTCGCCCAGCTTCTGGGAGCGATCGATGCCGTCGCCGCGGAAATGCCCGTAATCTTTCCCGTGCATCCCCGCACCCAGCAGCATCTGACGCAAGCCGGCATCAAGCACCACCCCCAGTTGAGGGTCATTCCGCCCGTCGGGTACCTCGATTTTCTGTGTCTCCTGAGCAAAGCAAAGCTCGTCCTCACCGACTCTGGGGGTATTCAGGAAGAAACCACTGCTCTTGGCGTCCCCTGTCTCACTCTGCGTGAGAACACCGAGCGCCCGGTCACCATCTCTCAGGGCACAAATCTGTTGGTTGGTACTGATCCGGGCAAGATAGTCGCCGCCGCCCGTGATACCCTGGCGGGCAAGGGCAAAGCTGGCCGGATTCCCCCTCTTTGGGACGGCCACGCTGCTAAGCGCATAGTGGACATTTTGTTAAGGGAAGTACCCCGGGGAAATGCACCTTAGCCGTCAGTAACAATTCGTGAACACGGACGCCAAAGGACTTGCCCCTTTGGCCAGTTTTCAATAATAATCTGTCGAACAGTGACTACGAAACGTACCGCCACAAAGCTGACCGTTTGCATCCTCTCGCCGCACCCCTTGGTGTTGAGCGAGTTCGAGCGTATTTTAGCCAAATCCCAATTCAAGGTGATTATCAAACAGCTCGAATCCACCCTTGCTCCCGACCTCCGTACCCTGGAGCCGCCCAAAGCTCAGGTTTACGTCATCGACGCCCATGCCGCGAAGCCTGCCACTGGCGCGCTCTTGGCCAATCTTCTCGAACGTTTTCCCGAATCGCGCCTCATTGTCGTCGGCGAACAGCACAATGAAGCCAATAGCTTCTCGCTGTTGCGTCTCGGCGTTAAGGGCCTTCTCACCTATGTCGAAGCCCGCGAACAACTGATCCGCGCGCTCCCTCTGGTTGCCACTGGAGGATTCTGGGTTCCGCGGCAGCTGCTCTCCGGATTTGTTGACTCCATCCTCACCGGCCAGGGCCGTCGCCTGAAGACCGATTCCGTCACGAATCTCAGCCGCCGTGAACAGGAAGTCCTCGATTCGCTGCTGGAAAATCTCTCCAACAAGGAAATCGCCAGCAAGCTCAACATCGCGGAACGCACGGTGAAGTTTCACGTTTCCAACTTGCTCAACAAGTTTGGCGTGCGCCGCCGTGCCGACCTCATTCTTCTTACCTTTCAGCGCCGCTTGTCGCAGGTTTAATTTCTTGCCGGACTCTCAGGCCGGTACGCCCTTCGTTTTCCCCCGCCGCGCTGTAGGTTCCGGCAATTTTGAGCGCGTATATTTTTGGCTTCTGGCAGATTCGAGGAGAGCTTACAGGTGAATATTCTCGTTACCGGTGCCGCGGGTTACATCGGCAGTGTCTGCTCGGAAGTCTTGGTTTCGCGCGGCATGTCCGTCATCGCCTTGGATAGCTTGTTGGAGGGTCATCGTGCGGCCGTCCCGCGGGGCGCCGTCTTTTGCCAGGTCGATCTTGCCGATCGCCCTGCGCTTGAAGCCGTCTTCACGAAGCACAAGATTGACGCCGTGATGCACTTCGCTGCTGAGGCCCTGGTTGCCAAATCCGTCCGCGAGCCCAGTATTTTCTATGCCACCAACGTGGCCTGCGGCGTGAATTTGCTCGATGCCGTCACCCGTCACGGTGTGAAGAAATTTATTTTTTCCTCCACCGCAGCCACTTACGGCGAACCCGAAATCGTTCCCATTCCCGAAGATCATCGCAAAGCGCCGATCAACCCGTACGGAAAATCCAAACTCGTTTTCGAGGGGATTCTGGCGGATTATAAGGCCTACGCTGGACTCGACTACGTGGCCCTGCGCTATTTCAACGCTGCTGGAGCCTCCAAGGAACGCGGCGAGCATCATCGCGTGGAGACTCACATCATTCCTCGCATTCTCGATGCTGCCAGCGGTGCGCTTCCCCATGTCGATGTCTTCGGCACGGACTATCCCACGCCCGACGGTACCTGCGTCCGCGACTATATCCACGTGCTCGATATCGCTGACTCCCACGTCCGCGCGCTCGAGGAAATCGCCAAGGTTTCCGGCGAAGCCTTCAACGTCGGCAACAGCCGCGGCTTCTCTATCTTGGAAGTCATTGATGCGGCGGAGCGCGTCACCGGCCGCAAAATCCCTCGCAAACTCGGTCCCCGCCGTCCCGGTGATCCCGCGGTTCTCGTTGCCAGCAAGGAAAAACTCAAGCGCGCCCTTGGATGGGAAGCCTCCCATTCTTCGCTCGAAGAAATCATCGGTTCTGCTTGGATGTGGAAACAAAAGTACCCGCGCGGATATACGGAAAGTTCTAACGCCTCGGCTTAATCGCTGAACTTATACCGGATGATGCACCACAATGCCTGGATGCCGTCTTTCCAGGTAATCTTCTTTCCCTCTTCGTAAGTGCGCCCGGCATAAGTTATCGGCACTTCGTAAATCCGCCACTTGTGCTTCGCGATCTTCGCCGTTATCTCCGGTTCAAATCCAAACCGGTCCGACTTGATCTCCACTCCCGCCAGCACTTCTCTGCGGAACACTTTGTAACACGTCTCCATATCCGAAAGTTTTAGGTTCGTGAAGATATCCGAAAGCAGCGTTAGCATCCGGTTCGCGACGTAGTGCCAAAAGTAATGCACGCGCTGCGGCCCGCCGAGAAATCGCGAGCCATATACCACGTCGGCCCGTCCATCGACGATCGGTTCGAGCAAAACACCGTAATCGCGCGGATCGTATTCCAGGTCCGCGTCCTGCACTAGCACGATCTCCCCAGTTGCTTGCGCAAACCCCCGCCGCAACGCCGCGCCTTTGCCTTGGTTCGGTGCCTGAAAGAAGAACCTTAGACTCCGCAACTCGATCTTGTCGCTTCCATCCTGTGCCGGAGCGAATTCATCTCCATTTGCCTGCCGCGCCGCCATGTTCTCCAGAATCTGCCGCGTTCCGTCCGTCGAGCAATCATCCACGATGATCACTTCCTTGCGCACTTCGGTGTCCAGCACCCGCCGCAGGATCTCATCAATCGTCGATTTCTCGTTGTAAACGGCAATCACGATCGACACCTTCGGATCGTGCAGCGCGGAGGGGTTGCGTCTTTGATGGGCCATAAATGTTCAAGGATTGTAGCGGCCCAGCCTCCGCGGAGTAAAGGCATCTCCCGCCAGGGATATGCTGTTGGTTCCCCGCGGCCTTTTCGCACTCCTCCAAACCCGCTATCCTTGTGGGGGCGATTTTAGATGCCAAGCTTCTTCATCGAACAATTCGGCTGCCGCGCCACACAAGCGGATGGTGCCGCCCTTGAGCGCCAGTTGCTCGACCGCGGCTGCACCGCTGCCTCCGCGGCCGCCGCTGCCGACATCATCGTGGTCAACACCTGCACCGTCACCGCTTCCGCCGACGCCCAGGCCCGCGACGCCATCCGAAAATTTCATGCCGCCAACCCCGCCGTCCGCCTCATCGTCACCGGATGCTACGCCCAGCGTGCTCCAGAAGAGCTTGCCGCGCTTCCCGGTGTCTCCTGGGTCGTCGGCAATTCCCACAAGCCCCAAATTCCAGATCTAATCGCGTCGCTCAACCCAGCTGCTTCCGCCTCAGCTCAAGAATCGACAGTCGATTCTTTCCCTGCCGTCCCCGATTCCGCGAACGGCTTTTTTCCTGCCGCCGCCCTCGCGGAACCCGCAAGAGATTTCTCCTCCGCTATTGCCACGGATTCCTACTCCACAGTGCCGTTTTCTTCGGACTCGACCGCTCCGTTCCATTCCTTTGCAGTGGCGCCCGCCGCGGCGGGCTGCGCCGTTTCCTGCGGCAAGATTCTAACGGGTGATATCTTCGAACAAAACGTTCTGCTCTCCGCCCCCGTCCTCGGTGGAGAAGGCCATCACACTCGCCCCACCCTCAAGATCCAGGACGGTTGCGACTCCCGCTGCTCCTACTGCGTAATCCCCTTCGTCCGTGGCAAGAGCCGCAGTCTCTCGCCCCATACCGTCATCCAGGAAATCCGGCAACTCAGCGCCGCGGGATACCGCGAAATCGTTCTCAGCGGCATCAACCTCGGCGCCTACGGCCGCGATTTGTCCCCTCGCGTCGAATTTGAAGACCTCCTCCGCCGCATTCTCGGCGAAACATCCGTCGAGCGCCTCCGCATCAGCTCTATCGAGCCTCTCGACGTTACCCAGGACCTCGTCAATCTCTTCGCCGGGACCGATCGCGTCGCCCAGCACTTCCACATGCCCCTGCAGTCCGCTTCCGACCGCATTCTCGCCGCCATGCACCGCTGGTATCGCGCCGAGCACTACGCCCGCCGCATCGAACTCATCCACGAGCACCTCCCCCACGCCGCCATCGGTGCCGACGTCATCACCGGTTTCCCAGGCGAAACCGAAGACAATCACGCCGCCACCATGGCCTTCATCGAACGTCTCCCCTTCACCTATCTCCACGTCTTCTCTTTTTCCAAGCGCCCCGGCACCAAAGCCGCCACGCTTTCGAACGAAGTCCCTGGCATCGTCATGAAACGCCGCGCCCGCGAACTCCGCGCCCTCAGCGAAAAAAAATCCGCCGCCTTCCGCCATTCCCAAATCGGCCGCACTCTCCGCGTCCTCACCCTCCGCGCCAACGATGATGATTCCGCTGTGACACCCACCCTCTCAACTAACTATCTCAAACTGTTTGTGCCAGGTAGTCACCCGCCCAATCGCTGGCTTGATGTTGAAATTAGGGAAGACGGAAGTTCCCGTGGTTCAGCCGACGTCTTGCAGACGGGCACGCTCTCCGCGGCGGCTTGGTCGTGAACGCAGATGAACGTCGAAGCCATCTGTTGGAGCAATTCGTCGGTTGCTGGGAGAAATTAGATGGATTCAGCGTGGATGCTAGCCTCGACACTCTTGCATCACAATTCGCCACGGGCGAGGAGAACCAGTTCAGCGAAAAACTGTGGCGTCCCATAACTCAAGCCACGGATCCTTCGATGCTCGATCCGCTCTAGGCGAAACTTCCGGCGCGCTTCCCGCCACTCTACGAACAGCTTGTACTAACTCATCGTTGGGCAGAAGTTGACCTCGGATCTTATCGCCTACTTGGGAATCCACTCGGGCCAGACATTTCTGGTCTATTGCACGAAATGTTGAAAGACAAATTCCTCTCCACTTGCCTCCCGAAGAGCGGATACATTCCTTTTGGAAAAGGGCCTGACATTGACTACGACACGGTGTGTTTCGATTTGAAGTCACGGAAGAAGAATCGGGAATTCTCGATTGTTAAGCTCGACCATGAAGAGATTCTTTGCAACGAGCGAATAAAGGTCGTCGCCGAACTTGCTCCTACCTTCGAGCAGCTCGTGAGAACTACCATCGAACTTGCCGACCGCACGTAGGCTTGTCTCTGCGTTCTCTGTGCACTCTGTGTTAAAGGTCTTGGTCTTTTCTCTCAACTTCAACTTTGAACTTTCAACCCTCAAAAATCACCTGCGCCAGCGCCTGACTCTCCGTATGCGTGATGCTGAGCGCTACACTCTTTACTCCCAGCAGTTGCGCAATCTTCGCCGCCTCACCCGTGATCGCCAGCGTCGGCCGCCCGCTTGTCTCCCGCACCACTTCCAAATCCACCCATTTCACCCCGCGCCGCCAGCCCGTCCCCAGCGCCTTCATCGCCGCCTCTTTTGCCGCAAACCGTCCCGCATACCGCTCATACTTATTCTTAAACCTCTCGCAGTACTCGCGCTCCCGAGTCGTATATATCCGCCTCAGAAACACTTCCCCATGCCGCTCGATCGCCCCTTGAATGCGCTCCACCTCGGCAATATCCACTCCCATTCCCACGATCAATTCCCGCCTCCACTTGGAGTGCGGCAGCTTGCTTGTCCTGAGCCTCGAAGGGCTGCCGCTTTTCCGTCAGTCGCCACGCCAAATCTGGTCCGGCAATGATACTGTGTCTCGCAGTCAATGGATATGCGTGTTCCTCTTCGGTTTATACTTAAAAGATTGTGGCTCCCACGAAAACACTCAAGCCGAGGCGTAAGCTCCGCAAGGTAGGACAGACGTTCCTGTCTGTCTCTTCCCCCCGATCAAACCAAAACTGGACCGAACACAGATCTAGCAGCCTCAGAATCCTCCAAGTGCCTCTGTTCGCCAAACTTCCCTGGCTCGTCCACGGCTTCAGCACCAAGCCCGGCGGCGTCTCCAGTCAAGACAACGAGAAAGTCCTCAATCTCGGCTTCACCGAATGGGACACCAAAGAAAACGTCTTAGAAAACCGCCGCCGCTTCCAATCCGCCCTCGGCGCCCTCGACCTTAAACTCATCTCCCTAAAGCAAATCCATTCCGATGTCATCCATCTTTTCGACACCGCACCTGCCAAACCCTGCCAAGGAGACGCGTCCATTACCAACCGTCCCGGCCTACTCCTTGGCACCCAGACCGCCGATTGCGTCCCCATTCTGCTGGTCGACCCGAAAAAGCGCGCCGTCGCCGCCGTTCACGCTGGCTGGCGTGGCACTCTGGCCCGCATCGTCGTGAAAGCCATCGGCCAAATGCAAATGCAATTCCAATGCAACCCCGCCGACCTGCTTGCCGCCGTCGGCCCGTCCATCGGTGGCTGCTGCTACGAAGTCGGCACCGAAGTTGCCACCCAGTTCCTATCTCAATTTGCCGAAGCCCCCCAATGGTTCGACGAGTTCCGCACCGGCGACGAACCCAATCCCGTCCAGTGGCTGAACATGATGCCCCCCGGCCACCAGCCCCCACCTAAAAACGTCCTCCTCGACCTCCGCAAAGCCAATCGTGCCCAGCTCTTAGCCGCTGGCGTGCACGCTCACAACATCTTCGTCAGCGATCTCTGCACCGCCTGCCGCCGCGACCTTCTCTTCAGCTACCGCAAAGAAGGCCCCCAGAGCGGCCGCTTAATGTCCGTCATCGGCCTCCGCTAACTCCATGTCTTCTTTGGATTTGTCTCAGACGCCATTTCCTTGAAATTATTTTGCAAATCGCCCTTGACAATTGCCTAATTTATGCTATACTTTACCTCGTAGATAACTGCGTTTGGGAGTGCGGGAGCTTGCTTCCGCTTTTCCTTTTCAAGCCAACCAATTCAGCTCTTGCTGGTCTAAACAACCAAAAACGCATCCTTTAGAATCAACGAGTTCCGAAATGCAAATTTCGTAAGCCTTTTTTTTTGATATTCATGCAAATTGGGTGGGGGTAGGGGATAACGGTTGTTTTTTGCAAACGTCAGGTCCGATCACCGAGGACTGACCACGGACAACGGGGCGCCGTCGATCTGCAGCAGCGCGAGTTGCCCGCATGCCGCCATTACATCGCGCCCGCGCGAGTAGCGCACAAACGCCGGAACGCCACGCTCCACCAGAATTTGCCGGAACTCCTCAATCCGTTCCGGAGACGATTCGCGATAGGGAAGTTCTCCCGGATTCCAGGGAATCAAATTCACTTTCACGCTTTTCAGCGGCGCCAGCAACCGCACCACGCGCCGCGCATCCTCCGCCGCGTCGTTGATTCCGCCGAGCATCACGTATTCAAACGTCAGATGCTCCCAGGTTCGCAGCGGATATTCTTTGCAGGCGTTGATCAGCGCGGCCAACGGATATTTCTTGTTGATCGGCATCAGCGCGTCGCGCTGCTCGTCATTCGACGCATTCAACGAGATTGCCAGTTTCGGCCGCACCTTTTCCTGCGCCAGGCGTTCGATCCCCGGCACAATCCCGCTCGTCGAAAGCGTCACATGTTTCGGCGAAATTCCCAGTCCAGCCGGATCGAGTATGATGCGCATCGCCGCCATCACCGGCTCGAAATTGAGCAAGGGCTCCCCTTGCCCCATCAGCACGATGTTTGTTTGCGGCGCCAGTCCAGACTTTGTAGCGGCGGGCTTTAGCCCGCCATCTTTGTTTTCGCTTTGCGGGCCTTGGTGCGCTTCTTCGAGTGGCAGCAAAACTTGCGCGAGAATCTCTCCGGCCGTCAGGTTTCGTATCAGACCGAGCTGCGCCGTCAGGCAAAAATGGCAATCTACAGCACATCCTGCCTGCGTGGAAATGCAAATCGTCTGCCTTCCCTCGCTCGGCATGAACACCGCTTCCACCGAAGCCGGCCGCGCCAATTTCTCCTCGCTGCCTGGGAGCCCGAACAAATAACGCACCGAACCATCGGCGGAAGCAAATCTTTGTTTCACCTCCGGTAGGGTGACCCGCGCTTCTTTGGCCAACCGCTCGCGCAGGGCCGATGGCAAATTCGTAATTTGCCGCACATCAAATTTTCTCTCGGAGTAAAGTGCGTGATAAATCTGCGCTCCACGAAACGCCGGCTCACCCAGCGCCACGCAGAATTCCCGCAACTCTTCTTTCGATTTCCCCAGCAGTTCCATGCTGTTTTGAGTGCCGCTAATCATCTTGCCGTATCGCCGCCCGGTTCATCCTACAGATTAACTCTTTTCCCTGTCCCTTTACCTCGTTACCTGATTACTTCGCTCTCGAATCACGCTATAATTCTTTGGCAATCCCCGCTTCCGCAGGATTGCTTTGTCGCCGGTTTTTCTGGCGCGCGCGGTGAATCGGAGGCTCCCTATGGCACAAAATATTGCAGCCGAACAACTTACCATTACGGATTGGGTAAAAGGCCTCGCCGCGATGCCCGCGCGCGAATTCATGCTCCAAAATGTTCAAGACTACGTCATCCGCCACGCCGTCCTTCCAGAGACTCTCGAGAAATACTGCTACTTTTCAACAGGCTGCTACACCCGCAATCTGATTTTCCGGAATGATCTCTTTGAGTGCATGACCGTCTGCTGGGAAGTCGGCCAGCACAGCCGCATTCACAATCATCGCGATCAGAATTGCTGGATGTCCGCGCCTATCGGCCGGCTCCGCGTTCAGAATTATCGCGTGGACCGCCGCGACGCCGCTCACGGCACGTGCAAAATTATTCCCACGGATACCTACGATCTCGACGCCGCGCATCCTGCCTATGTGAATCCTATCGAGCCGGTGCACGAAGTCATGAACCTGGCGGAATTCAACCAGCGCGCCGTCAGCATCCACATTTATTCAAAGCCCTTCGACAGTTGCGAAGTTTATCTCCGCGACCAGGGCACCTACGCGGATGTCCCGCTGTTCTACACCAGCGAATACGGCAAACTGAACTCCGCCGAAAAACTCTTGTAGTGCCCGGCCCGGCCGAGGTCTTTTCTTTAACTGCTTTGTGATATTAAACTTTAATATTGTAATTTCTTGCGTTTCTCGTTTCCGCCTAGCTGTGTGACAATAATAAGATGGCCACCGAAACGCGCGACATTCAGAAGCACGTTTTGCCCAACGGCCTCGTGGTGATCACCGAGACCATGTCCCACGTGCGCTCCGTCTCCGTGGGCGTCTGGGTTCGCAACGGTTCCCGCCGCGAAATCCCCGAGGAAAACGGTCTCGCCCACTTCATGGAGCACATGGTCTTCAAGGGCACGGAGCGCCGCTCCGCCGAAGCCATCGCGCGCGAAATGGATTCCGTCGGCGGCATGCTCGATGCCTTCACGTCCAAGGAGCAGATCTGCTTCAATGCCAAAATTCTTGACGAGCACTTGCCCATCGCGTTTGACGTTATCGCCGACCTTGTGCTCCGGCCGAAATTCGATTCCGAAGACCTGAAGAAGGAACGCCAGGTGGTCCTCGAAGAAATAAAAATGGATTTGGACAACCCCGAATATCTCCTTCACGAAATTTTCACTCGCGGTTTCTGGCCGCAACATTCCCTGGGCCGCCCGATTCTCGGCACGCCGGAAACGGTGAAAGCCTTTAATCGCGATTCGCTCTTTGCGCGCTTCCGCGATTGGTTCGCGCCCGATCATCTGGTAGTCACCGCCGCCGGTAACGTCACTCACGAGCAGGTGCTGGAATTGGTCCAGCGCGAGTTCGGCCACATGCGCCCGACCGGTCCGGCCGATAGCGACGGCGCTCCGCGCACGGAGGCGCCCATCCATCTCGAGGCCAAGCGCGACCTCGAGCAGGTACATTTGTGCCTTGGAGTCCCGTCGGTTCCGCTGGGCCACGAAGACCGCTTTGCTGTCGCGGTACTCAACAATCTTCTTGGCGGCGGCATGTCTTCGCGCCTGTTCCAAAATATTCGCGAAAAGCAAGGCCTTGCTTACGCGGTTTTCAGCGAGCTGACGCCCTATTCCGACGCGGGAATGATGACGGTTTACGCCGGCACGGCCAAGGAGACAGTTGGCCAGGTCATTGATTTAACGATTAAGGAATTTCGCGCTTTGAAGGAATCTTTGGTTACGGAAGAAGAGCTGCGCCGCTCGAAGAATCACCTCAAGGGCTCGCTGATGCTTTCGCTCGAATCCACCAGCTCGCGCATGTCCAATCTCGCGCGCCAGGAACTGTATTTTGGCCGCTTCTATTCGCTCGACGAAATTCTCGCCGGCATCGAAGCCGTCACTCACAACGAACTCCAGTCCCTTGCCCAGCGTTCGTTCCAAGCGGCCCAAATCGCCGTCACCGTCCTCGGTCCCCTGAACGGCTTCACCCTCGACCGCTCCCGCCTGGCCTGTTGAATCTGTTCCTTTGAGGTTGTACCGGGTTTTGAGTATCTCTTGTGGTTTGCACCTTAGAATTTCTAAGCAATTGCTAATTTGAGTCTATCGGCGACGCTCACAGAAGCAGCGTATTCAATGTGCAGGACGCGCCTAGTAGCCTCTGATTGTGATTTCGAGGACGCGTGCACAATAAGAGGTCGCATCGCTAAAACTCCTCCACGAGGCAATCGACGACCGCAATTCGCGTTGAAAGATCGTGGAGTGCTTCGTCTGTGAGCACACCCAGCGTGTGGGTCCCCGGTAAGACGCGCAACGGCCCATTTTCAGACGTGGAATCATCGAGGTGAACACGCAGCGCTAACACCTGACTCAGCGCATTTGCTGGGGCGTGAGCGTAGATCACATCGTCCTTCACCGACCACGGTCCCCACCCGGGCGTGTCGCGGCGTTCTCGCAAAGGTAACGCTGTATCCTGATGCCAGACCACGAGCCAGTTTGCAGTCGGAGACTTATCGAAGAGCGTCGCCCGAAACGGAAACGCGCTGCTGCCAAGAATTTGCTGAGCGATTCTCAAAAGCGTCGAACCTCGCGCCATTGCCGCAACCGTTGCGAGTTTCATGGCATGGCGCACACCGGCTCGGCTTCGAGGTAAATCCACCCGGCTCAATTCTTCGAGCAGGTCATCAACGTCCTGTTGCGCCAGCACGCCGGGAAAAATTCCGAATCCCTGTTCTTGGATCGTTCTTGCCAAAATCAACGATTTTTCTTCCTTCGCCGGTCCTGCTACGGAAAGTGAACGTTCTAGCCGGACTAGGCTTGCGTGGCGCGGTCGGCGTTGACGGCGGCGCCGATGATGCCCATTTCGTCGGAGGTTGGGACTAGTTCGAAACGACTGCCTTGGAGCGGACTCATCTTGACCATTTCGTGGAGGAGCCTGTCCAGCAAGCCGATATCGATAAACTTTACTTCTGGTCCGGTGACGAAGAATGTTCCCGGGCCTTCCATGTGGATACTGGTAGCGGTGGCAGCGGCGAGAGCGCGGTGACACAAAGTCACGAATTCCTTGCAGCGCGCATCACCAGCACTGGCGTTTTCAAAAACTTCTTCGGGTTCGAGATCCAGAAAACGCAAGCGCATGGAGCGGCGCCCGAGAATGCCTTCCAGATGCCCGCGGCCGCCACAGCCGCAGAAATTTTCCTTTGGATCGAGAGTGACGACAGAGTGGCCACCTTCCCAGATGCCTTCACTGGAAGGGAAGCGGCCGAAACCGATGCCGTTGCCGAGCGTCCAAACGCGGATGAGTTTGTTCAGCTTGCCTTGCGTCGCGGCGATTCCTGCGGCCATGACGTCGGCGTCATTGAAAAGGTGAACGTGCGCGCCAGACAGTCTGCCGCTCAGCGCGGAAGACAAGGCGGCTTGTAAGGAAAAGCCTTTGGCCTGCTGGAAGTTCGGCGAATCCTCGATGACGCCATTTTTAATGATGCCAGGGAAGCCGATACCAATCGCTTCAACCTCTTCGCCGCGCGCCACTTTCTCAACTTGTTGCCGGATGCAATCGACGATGCCTTCCGAGGGCATGGACTGCAGCGGGTCGAGCGATTGCACGCTTTCGGGATAAATACTGACCGAGCCGAGCACCTTGTGGGATTCCACCAGGCCCACGGCGATATGTTCCATCACGAGTACGCCAACTGTCCTGCGCATTGTGCTCCTACTCATTCCATCGAATCGATGATTCCAGCAATCGATTCCTCATTCGCATGCTGCTAGCCCCTCGCTAGCTTGTTGAGCCCGTTGAATGCGGCAGCTTTGTAGCATTCCGCGAGCGTAGGATAATTGAAAACGGTATCGACGAAATACTCCACCGTACCTTTCAAGGCGAACACCGCTTGCCCGATATGCAGCAACTCAGAAGCGCCTTCCCCGATGATATGCACGCCGAGCAATTCCTTGGTCGTGGGATCAAAGATGAGTTTCAGGCGTCCGGTGGTGTCACCACGAATCTGCCCGCGAGCAATTTCACGAAAGTAGGCCATGCCCACTTCGTACGGGATGCCGTCATCGGTCAACTGCTCCTCGGTTTTTCCGATGAAGGAAATCTCGGGAATGGTATAAATCCCGTAGGGGTAATTGGCGCGGTTGGAATTCGTCGGTATGCCGAAAGCCCGGGCCGCGGCGATGCGTCCCTGCTCCATGGAAACCGAGCCGAGGCTGGGAAAGCCAATCACGTCTCCGACGGCGAAGATGTGCTGCTGGCTAGTGCGGTAATTTTCGTCCACGGTGATACGTCCGCGCGCGTCGGCTTGCAGGCCGGCGGCGGGGAGATTCAATTCATCCACGTTGCCCTGGCGGCCGACGGCATACAGCAGAGCCTCGCCGGAAACTTTTTTCTTGCTCTTCAAATTGGCCACGACGAGGTGGTCCGGAGTTTCTTCGACGCTTTCGACTTCCTCGTTCAAGCGGAGAGTGACGCGGCGGTCCCGCAGGTGGTAGCAGAGCGCTTCGACCATCTCGGCGTCGGCAAACTCCAGCAGGCGCGGGCGCTTTTCAATGAGCGTCACGCGCACGCCCAGCGTGGCAAACATGCACACGTACTCGACGCCGATCACTCCGCCGCCCACGACAATCATGGACTTGGGAATTTCCGGCATCTTGAGGATTTGGTCGCTGTTGATGATCGTCGTGTTGTTGAAAGGAACGAGCGGAGAGACTGCTGGCTTCGTGCCCGTGGCGATAACAATGTTGTCCGCTTCAAACTCGGTTTGTCCACGCGAACTCGTCACTTGCATGTGACGGGGATCGAGAAAGCTGGCGGTTCCCGTGACGACGTCGATGCCGTTGCGCGAAAGCTGCGCGCGAATCACATCGATTTCCGTTTTGATGACGTTGAGAGCGCGGAAGGAGAGATCGGCCATGGTGATGGTCTCCTTCACGCGATAGTTAACTCCATAAATGCTTTGATATTGGTACCCGGAGAGATGCAGGACCGCTTCGCGGATGGTCTTGCTGGGAATGGTACCGGTGTTGATGGCGGTTCCGCCGATGACTTCCAGCTTTTCGACGAGTGCCGCCCGCTTGCCAAATTTCGCCGCTTGAATTGCAGCCCGCTGGCCGCCGGGTCCGGAACCAACCACGATGAGATCGTACTTTTCCATGGTTCGCCGCGGGAGTATACCACCGTTGCAATCGTAGAGTCCTTGTTGACGCGCGCCGAGCGCTCTGCCATCATTTTGAGAATTTGCTTGGGCGCGATTTGGATTGTTGAGTCGGAGAAGTTTCCAAGAGGTGAACGATCGGCTTGCGGGTTTCCATATTAGCGTCAGGCAGCTCGGGCAACATCACATTGCTCGAGACCGAGCGGACCCGCCTCCTCATTGACGCCGGACTCGGCAAACGCGAAACACTCGCCCGGCTCGCTGCCGTCGAAAGAACCGTCGAGCACATCGACGGCATCCTCATTACCCACGAACACACCGATCATTGCAACGGCTTGCCGCAAATGCTCGGACTGTGGAAAGCGCCGCTGTACGTTACCGAACCCACCATGGACGCGATGAAGCGCATCCTCCCGCAAACGCTTGGCAAGCGGCTCAGGCGCGTCGAAGCGATTCAGCCGGGCCAGCATTTCACTGTCGGAGATATCGAAGTGCACGCTTTCGCGATTCCGCACGACGCTGCCGACCCGATTGGGTTCACGTTCCGTTCGAATGGCGCGAAGATGGCCATCGTCACCGACCTCGGCTACATGCCCGAGCTCGTCAAAGTCCATCTGCGCGGCGCCGATTGCCTGGTACTGGAGTCCAACCACGATCTCGATATGCTCAAGGTCGGGCCGTATCCGTGGGTGGTGAAGCAGCGGGTCCTCAGCCGCACCGGCCATCTTTCGAATCATGCAGTGAGCGAATATCTTTGCGACCCTGACGGCTTCGACGCCGTGGCGCGCTACCTAGTCCTCGCGCACGTTTCGCAGGAGAACAACAATCCCGACCTCGTCCGCCTCTCCGCCGAAGAAGCCCTGAAGCGCCGCCCGGCCGAGTCCGCCTTCACCGGCGAACTGCTCGTCGCTTCCCAGTACATTCCCCTCAAGCCCCTGCAGCTCTAGGCGCGGAATCCATTTTTTTGCTCGACTACTTTTGGGATCTCTTCCGCAAATCGAGAAGTCCTTCGAGCTCGGGTATAACTTCCAGGTCGCGACTGCGTCCAGCGGCTTTTTTTGCGCGGATAAGTCCTTCGAGGGACAGAACCAGACAATCCATTTCGAATATAGCCATGACTTCCGAGTTCTTTTTCACTTCCTCATACCCGCCCAGACCGGCAACTTCACCGAGAAAATCGATCCAGCCCAAATCCGTCATCAGCGTGAAATTCAAACCCTGTTTGATAGTGGCGGCGTCGAAACGGAAGGGCAGATTTTCTGGGGCGCCTCTGAGTCTCGGGTGGTGGGGTGCCAAGGCTAGCGCCAGCCGTTCCAGGTTTTTTGACGAGCGAGCGTAGCAGAAGTCCAGGTCCTCGGTCAGATGAGCGGAGCCTTGCATCTGCATTGCCGCACCGCCGATCAAAACAAACTCGACATTCGCGTCGAACAGGGCGCGAAGAGTTTCTTGGAGTTTCACTTTTTCGACCGGTGACGCTCGCCGGCACGGCGCAGTTCTTGCAATGCTTTGGCCCCGCTGGACAGTTTCTTCGCTCTCTCGGTTGGCGTCAGGGCGAGATTCTCAACCAGCAGAGTAAGGTCGACACCGTACTTCTTGGCCTTGGCAAGCTTACTCCCCCGAGGAGGGCGAGCGACCAATTGGAGGGCGCGTTTCCTTTGATCCGAGGTCATGGGCCACCAAGCAAATCGTCTCACACTCACGGGACGCGTTCAATTACATGTGCGTTTCTGGTGAGGCGCACAGAGATCCACAGTTTTTTGAATTCGGCCCATTCGAATTTTCGTTGCAGCTATAGGGCTTTCTCCTCTAGACTTATAGTGTCTTGGTAGAGGTGCGGAAGCCATAAGTAGCCGGGCCGGAATTCCGATCAGCATCGGAGGCTCGCGCGAAAGGGGCAATCTAGTTGGTAGTTGTTGTCCGCCGAAATCGCTGCGGTAGCTGAAACCGCGGTGGTTGGGGAACAGGTCCAAGGCCTGTTCACTGTCATCCGTTCCAACGGATGAAGCGCTATCGAGAGGCAGCGGCCTCGATTTGTATCCTCGCGGTTCCTTCCTTTCGCTTCGCTCATCCAGAATTGATTGATTCGAATGGATCTTTTCGAGCTAACACGCGCGCTGGTGGACATCGAGTCGACCACTGGCCAAGAAAAAAATGTGGGCGACTACCTGTTCGCGCATTTGTCCGCTCGCACGGCTCTGCACAGCGGGCAGATCGAGCGCATCCACGCCGAGCCTGATCGCGACAATATCCTTGCGTGTTGGGGAGAGCCGGTGGTGACACTTTCCACGCACATGGATACCGTTCCACCGTTTTTTGGTTCACGCGAGGACGGCGATTTTATTTGGGGCCGTGGTTCGTGTGATGCGAAGGGAATTATCGCCGCGATGGTTGGCGCGGCGGAGAAATTGCTGGCCGCGGGCACGCACAATTTTGGACTGCTCTTCGTTGTCGGCGAAGAACGCAACAGCGCGGGGGCAAGAGCAGCCGCGGCAACGCCGCGCGGCTCGCGATTTCTTATCAATGGCGAGCCCACTGAAAATCGCCTCGCGCTCGGATCGAAGGGGGCGCTGCGCTATGAAATCGCCACACATGGAAAACTCGCGCACTCTGCTTATCCCGAACTTGGTCATTCCGCCATTCACGCGCTGCTCGAGGTTCTTCAGGACATTCGGCAAATTCCGTTGCCGCACGACGATCTGCTCGGACGAAGTACTCTGAATATCGGGACTATCAGCGGCGGCCGGGCGCCGAACGTTGTCGCGGATGTCGCTGAAGCGGAAATCATGTTCCGGACGGTGGGCGATGCGGCAAAGATTCGCGAAGCGGTCTCCTCCGCGGTTGCTGGCCGCGCCGAGGCTCGCGAGGTGCTGCACACTCCGGCAGTCCAACTGAGTAAATTCGATGGTCTACCTACCACCATCGTGGCCTTCACCACGGACATTCCGACGTTCGACGGAGCTTGGGGGCAGCCGTTCCTCATCGGACCCGGCAGCATTCACGTGGCACACACCGCGGAGGAGCGCATCTCCAAGAGGGAATTGTCGGATGCGGTGGATATTTACGCGCGCATGGCGACACAACTCCTGACGACTGGCCGGAGCGGAGCATGAGCACTGGCCTCGCGATTGTCGGTTACGGAAGGATGGGCCACCTGATCGAGGAGCTCGCGCCCGAATATGGCTTCGACGTGCGCGCGAAATTCACGCGCGAAAACAATTTGCACGATGCCGGGATCAACGGGGATTCGTTGAGCGGCGTAGATGCCGCGGTGGAGTTCACTACGGCGGATTCCGCGCGGGATAATCTGCGCCGCCTTGCCGCTCTCGGCGTCAATACGGTCTCCGGGACGACAGGCTGGTTCGAGCATCTTCCTGCGGTGCACGAGGCGATCCTCTCGTCCGGCACGGGGCTGGTTTACAGTGCCAATTTTTCCGTGGGCGTCAATGTGTTTCTGCAGACGGTCGCACGAGCAGCGGCGTTTTTTGCGAAGTATCCCGAATACGAAGCGTGGGGCTGGGAGATTCATCACTCAGCGAAAAAGGACGCCCCTTCCGGCACGCTCAAAAAGCTCGCGGAAGAAATCCGCGCCGCGGGCTACGACCGGCCTTTAACGCTGACGGCCAACCGCGCCGGCGCGAATCCCGGAACGCATGAAATTGGTTTCGATTCGGCGGCGGATACCATCACGCTGCGGCATACGTCACGGAACCGCGAAGGCTTTGCGCGCGGGGCGCTCCGGGCGGCGCGCTGGGCCGTTGGCAAAAGAGGCGTTTACGAATTTCGCGAGATTCTCGGCGAATTGGGCTGAGAAAAAGGAAGGAGTAACACCATGTTTACAGGTACCGGCACTGCGCTTGTCACTCCATTTTGCGGCGATGGTTCGCTCGACGAAGCCACGCTGCGGGGGTTGGTCAAGCGGCAAATCGACGCGGGCATCGACTTTCTTGTGCCGTGCGGCACAACAGGCGAGAGCCCCACGCTTACGCACGAAGAACATCTGCGCGTTGTAGAGATCACCGTCGAGGCCGCTAAGGGAAAGGTTCCCGTCCTCGCCGGTGCTGGAGGCTACAGCACCGCCGAAGTGATTGCACTCGGGCGCGAGCTTGCGGGTCTTGGCGTGGATGGAATTCTCTCCGTCACTCCTTACTACAACAAGCCGACGCAAGAAGGCCTTTTCCAGCACTATCGTGCGATTGCCGAAGCGGTTTCTTTGCCCATCATTCTCTACAGTGTGCAGGGCCGCACGGGAGTGAATATCGAGCCGGCTACAGTGAGGCGCCTTGCCGAAATTGAAAACATCGTGGGTATCAAGGAAGCCTCGGGCAACGTTTCGCAGATGGCTGCGATTCTGAACGCCGTGCCGAATGACTTCTTCGTTCTTTCGGGCGATGATGCGATAACGTTGCCCGTGATCTCACTCGGCGGCCGAGGCGTAATCTCAGTTGTGTCCAACGAAATTCCTGCGGAGATGTCTCAATTGACGCGGCTCGCGCTACAGGGAGATTTTCCGGGGGCGCGCGCGATTCACCGCCGGTTTCATCCGCTCATGGAAATCAATTTCGTGGAATCGAACCCCATTCCCGTGAAAGCGGCGATGGCGGAGATGGGTCTGCTCAAACCGCTATGGCGCTTGCCACTGGTGGCGCCGAAGGCGGAAAATCAGGCGCGCGTCCGGGCGGTGCTCGAATCGCTCGAATTAGCTGACCGCGCTGCAGGCTCGACTTCCGTCGAGAGGGTTCATGCTGCCATCGCAAGTTGAACGATTGTTTGACGAAGCTCCGGCTCATTACGAAGAGGAACATCAATGGCTTTTCCGTGATTTCAAAGCGGCGCTGAACCGCGGTGAGATTCGCGCCGCCGAACCGGATGCTTCCACGAAATCCGGCTGGCGCGCAAACGCCTGGGTGAAGAAGGGAATCTTACTGGGCTTTCGCATGGGCGCCATTGCCGATATGTCCATCGACGCGGCGAAACAGCCATTCTTCGACAAGTCCACCTATCCAGTCCGCACATTTACAGCTTCCGATGGCGTGCGCATCGTTCCTGGCGGATCCAGCATTCGCGATGGCAGTTACATTGGCCGCGGAGTGATTTGCATGCCGCCGATGTTTGTCAACGTGGGGGCTTATGTGGGAGAAGGCACGATGATCGATTCGCACGCTCTCATTGGGAGCTGCGCCCAGATTGGCCGCAACTGCCATATTTCCGCGGCAGCGCAGATCGGCGGCGTTCTCGAGCCGGTTGGCGCGCTGCCGGTGATTATCGAGGACGAAGTCCTGGTTGGTGGAAACTCGGGTGTCTATGAAGGAACGGTTGTGAAGCGCCGAGCGGTTCTGGGCACGGGCACGATCCTGAATCGCTCCATCCCGGTTTACGATCTCGTTCGAGACGCAGTTTACACGGCCACCGAGACCGAGCCGCTGATTATTCCGGAAGAAGCGATCGTGGTGCCGGGCTCGCGTGCTGTTTCGCATCCCACCGGTGCGAAGTGGGGACTCTCACTACAAGCCGCAGTCATTGTGAAATATCGCGATTCGAAGACTGATGCGCGAGTACATCTCGAAGATGTATTGCGCTAGCGCTTCACTGCGACAGCACTTTTTCAAAGAATTGCAGCGCGCGCGGATCATTGGATTGGCCCAGCCAGAACATCGCCTGTTTCCGCACTGCCGGATTCCGATTGTTCTGCGCAATCTCGATCAGCTTCGGCACACCTTCATCCTTCGGCAACTGGCTGAGCGCAAAGACGGCTTTTTTCTTTACGTCGGTGTCCGGGTCGTTCTCGATGGCTCCGGTGATCGTGCCAACTGCTTTCCTCCCTGCTTTTTGCGCCAGCCAGAAGAGCGCTTGTCCGCGCACGTGCGAGCTGGTGTCATCGTGCGCCATGCGGATCATCTCATCGAGCGCTCCCGCTTCATGGCTCACGGAAAGCGCGAAGGCCACGTGGGCGCGCACGTCCGAACTCGGATCGGTTTTCGCCATGTGCTGCAGAACGGTCAATCCCGCTTTACCTCGCGCTGCGCCCATCCAGAACCCCGCCTGTCTGCGCAAACCTTCGCGCTGCTCCGGCGTCACGAAAGATTCGAGCGCGCGGTCAGCCGACGCGTCCGCATGCAACGCGATAGCCGTCAATGCGCCATTGCCGGGCCTGCGATCCCCATGATCATCGAAATCGGAATTGCGGACGTAAGTGGTCAGCAACGCTATGCTATCGGTCGGTTTCACTCCCGTCAGCCAGAAGAAGGGCAGCCCGCCAGCATCCAGCGTGCAGTCGTTTGATGCAACGCGAATCTTCACGACCTGCTTGGCTTCCAGACGATAGAGCACGACGAGTTGGCGTCCGCTTTCCAGTCTAACGTTTCCATCCGCGTGCGCTGTGCCAGTCGTCCCGCTGTTTTCTTTTTCCAGCCTACAGGTCCCGCAATTGCCGTCATTCCAATTGTTGTTGCAGCAGGCTTCACGATTTCCAGCTACTTGGTCGACGGAGTAGCCGACCCATACCGCTTTTTCCGCGCCGTTTGCGATCTCGCGAAAGGCCCCATCGAGACTTGCGCCGACTGTCCGCGTCTCCAGCTTCGCATTTTCAACCCGCGGAGCTTCCGCCGCTTGCGCGGCAACGGGGCTGGCTTGCCCTGACCGGGGCGGAGCACCGCCATTTGCCAGTTGCACGGCGGCGCTGCTAATCCCTCCGAGGATCAGCAAGAGCCCGAGTATTCTCCGCACCGTAACATTGCGCTCATCTCGCATCGTTCCCCCTTACTTCTGCAGCAGTTCCATCAGGTAATCGGTGCCTTCCTTGGAATTCATCAGACTCAACTTGGAAACTGCTGTCTTTTTAAGCTCCGGGTCTTTCTCACTTCGCGCAATGGCCACCAACGCTTTCGCATTTCCCTGCAGGAAATACGCGTTCAATACTTCGGCTTTGACCGAGTGGTCTGTTTCCTTGCTATAGATTTCTTGCAGCGCCTTTCCCGAATCGTCCGAATTTATGAGCCCGAGGTTTCGAATCGCTGCGCGCCGCAAGTCTGGATCTTTTTCTCCCTGCGCGGCTTGCACGAGCCTTCCCGAATCGCCCGCCAGGAAGAATGCCTGCAGAATTTCCCGGCGCACATCCGGCAAATTTTCCGTCTTATACAACTGCTCTAATTCGCTAGTGCCGTGAACCAGTCCCAGCTGCCGGATGGCTTCACGGCGCAACGACTCGTCTTTCTCGCTCTTGGCGGCGGCAAAAAGGCGGTCATGATCTCCTCCGATCATATAGCTGCGCAGAATGGCGTGCTTCACCGAAGCATCGCTGCTTGATGCGTAAACGTCGGCCAGCGTCTTGCGCGCTTCAGAACCGCCGAAGATTCCCAGGTATTCAACTGCCTTGCGCTGCAGGTCCGGGTTGGTCTGGCCTCGCGCGATTCTGCCCAAAATCTCTCGTGCTTGCGGCGACCCGCTTTGTGCCAGTACGAATAACGCTTTTGATTTCTCTTTCGGAGTAGCGGAACCATTAATCACCTTCTCGAGCAGGGGCAAAGCGCGTTCGGAGTCGCTGTTCATTAGTCCTTGGATCACCAGTAATTTCAATTCCTCGTCGCTCTGGTCCGCTGGCTTTCCGGGTTGGCCGGTCGACTGACGCACTTCGATTTCAAGGGCGCCGGCGTCCTTTTGCCATCGGCTCTGGGGAAATCGCCGCTTGAAGTCGGCGATCGTCCCTAGCGCCATATCTCGCTTGCCCATCCGGTTTTCCGCGTATGCCTTCCAGTAAAGCGCCGCGTCGGATTGCGGGCCGTTCATGTCCGCCAATTGTTTGAATTTCGCCGCCGCCCTGTCGTAGCGGTCTTCATCCAAATCTTCACGGCCGTCGTCATACAATTCTTGCAGCCGCTCGATTTTTTCCTGCTCCCGTTCCCGGGCTTCCTGCTCCCGCTCGCGCTTTTCGTCTTCCCGCTCGCGGCGTTCCTGCTCCTTGTCCCGAGCCTCCTGTGGGTCCTGCAAAGAATCCGCGGTTTGCTGAGGGATGGCCTTAAGCCCACGCGCGCGCGTAGCGGGTGCCACCAAGAGCAGAGCTATGGCCAGCCAAGCCGTGCTTATCTTTCGAATCGAATTTCCCATGGTCATACTTTATTCCTCTCTCTTTTCGTCGACTCGTTTTGAGCCGGCGCGGGCTTGGTGGCCTCCTGCCGTTGTTGCAGTTCCTTGCTGACCACCCGAACTTTGAACAGAATTCCTCGTACTTGAATCTTTTTGCGAATCGTTTCCAGCTGCGCCGGCGTGACTTCCCCCGGGCTGTGCGCCACGTCCAGCAACACGCGCTCCAGTTCGTCCAACACACTGGCGAGACCTGCGTCCCCCTCTTGCAGCGCGGTCTGCCGATACAGCCGATTTTCTTGAAGCAAATCTTCCGCACGCCGTTGCTCGGCCGAGATATCCACTTGTTTCTGCTTTGGGTCGTTCGGCGCCTCGTTCGAAAGCTCGATCAGCATCCGCTCGGAGTGGCCCAAGTGTTCGCCTACGGCAACCACCAAGATGCGCTCGCGTACTTGCTCCTTGCTCGCGATGTTGTCACCCGTACCATCCCGCTTTGTGAACCGCCCAGCGACGAACGCCGCGACAATCAGAGCCATAACAGCGCCTGCCGCTACGAGCCGACGGGGTTCGAGCCAGACTTGCCACCATCGCCCCGGCTTGTCCGCTAGCCGCGGTGCAATCTCCTTCCAGACTTGCCGCCCGTAGTCTGCTCCCGGTTCCGGCACCGGCAGAGTATCCAGGGCCGCGAGCACCGCCTCGATTCGTTGCAACTCTCCGCGGCACTCTTCGCAGGCGGCCAGGTGCTCGGAAATTGCCGCTCGTTGTTCGGCGACTCCCTCACGGTAAGCAATCAACTCTTCTTCCTTCAGGTGTTTCATGATTCCGTTCCCATCGCGCGGGCCTGCGTTCTTGTTCCCACAATGGGCTGCAGCGCACGCCTCAGTTTCTGCACCGCTCGAAAGACGGTGTTTTTCGTTGCGTTTGAACTGGACTTCAAGACTCCCGCGATTTCTTCTATCCCGCAGCCTTCCCAATGACGCATGACAAAAGCGGTTCGCTCCGCATCTGAGAGTGCGGCAAGCGCCTGTTCCATCTGTTTTCGCAGCTCGAGGCTCTGCGTCAATCGTTCCGGCGTCGGCGCCTCATCCTTGACACGATTCAACGGGTCGTTTTCGATTCCGTCAGCGTCTTGCACTCTGGGCGCTTCCCGCCGCGATTCTTCCTTTTGCCGTTGACGCATGCGGTCAATCGCATAATTCGCCGCGATTCGATAGACCCAGGTTCCGAAATTCGCTCGTGCCGCAAACTGCCCCAGCTTTTGATACCCACGCAAGAATGCCTCCTGGACTACTTCCTCGGCATCGTGCCGGTTCCCGGTCATGCGGTAAGCCAGCCGGAAGACGTTGTGGCTGTGCCGCTCAACCAGGACACGATAGGCATCGCGATCGCCCGCGAGCGTGCGCTCCACGGCGATAGCGTCGCTCTCGGCGATGGCCTGGGTGCTATCGGCGCTCGGTTGCATCCGATTCATTAGACAGGATTTGAGGCTTGCGGTTAGGTCGAACTTAGGCCCTTTTCCATCAATAACATAGCGCTGATTGGGTCGTCACACGGTAGTTCGAAGTGCCCCTCGATCCAACTCGTAAGAAATGCCGCGCCTGAAGCTGCGGATAAAGGAAAGAACGCAGCGGTCGTTGGCGGCTCAAATATCCGACTTCGCTATTCGTACCTTAGGGACACAATTGGATCGACTCTCGTGGCCTTTCGTGCCGGCAAGTAGCATGCGATGAGTGCACTCGCAACCAGAGCTACCGAAGCACCGGCAAATGCCGTTACATCCGTCGTGCCGACGCCATAGAGCTGCGAAGCCAGCAGCCGCCGCATCGCTAGTGAACCAAGAGCTCCAGCAGCAACGCCAAACGCCACCCACGTCATGCCGTCGTATAGGACCTGGCGCAGAATCGCCGCCGAAGGCGCTCCCAGCGCCATGCGAATCCCAATCTCGTTGGTTCGCTGTGTGACCTGATAGGCCATCACGCCATAAATTCCGACGGCGGATAGCATAAGTGCGAGCATCCCAAAGCATCCGATCAGTGTGGCGAGAAATTTCCGCTGGGCGACCGATGTCGCAATCAGTCGTTCCATCGGGATTACGTCATCGACGGGAACGTCCTTATCTATGGAGCGGATTTCAGCTTCGATGGAGCGCTGCAAGACGCCGGGATTGGTCCGGGCACGTACTAGCAGCGTACTGGCATTGCCCGGCTCGGTTGAGTCCAGCAGGTAGGCGCTGGGTGTGTGGCTCGTATCGAGGCCATATTGCAGAACGTCGCCGACGATTCCAACGATCGTGGCCCATGGCTTTTTCTTGTCGCGCCCGCCGAGCTGGATGTGCTTGCCGAGCGGGTTTTCTCCGGGCCACACTTGCCGCGCCGTCGTTTCACTGATGAGGGCGACAGCGGTGCCCGGCGTCGCAGCGTCGGTTTCCGTCAATAAGCGTCCTTGCAACAAACGGATGTCCATCGCCCCAAAATAATCGGGTGTGACGTAGTATCGGTCTACAGATGGCGAATCCGTGTCCCTTGCCAGCGGGCGATCCTCGATCAGCAGCGTGCACTGGTCAAAACTTCCGCCCAGCGGCAGGATGCTCACTAGCGCTACGCTCTCCACTCCAGGAACAGCGCGAATGCGATCCATCGCTGCGCGCTCGAATTGCAAGACACTTTCATTCTTGGCGTACCGCGACCCTCCCAGAGAAAACCCGGAAATGTACAATTCCTTCGCCTGGAAACCCGGATCGACGGTAAGTACGTGATGAAGGCTCTTGAGGAGCAAACCGGTTCCAAGCGTCAGAAGAAATGCCAGTGCCACTTCGCTGGCAATGAGCGCGTCGCGGAGTTTTCTATGACCGCTGCCTGTGGTGCCGCGCGCGCTCTGCTGCAGCGTCTCCCGCTGGTCGGAGCGCGCCGCCGTCAAGGCCGGCATCAAGCCAACGATAAGGCCGGTCAGGAGGCTCACGCCAACGGTAAGCCACAACACGCCCCCGTCCAGACGCACCTCGTTCCAACGCGGGATGCGCACCGGAGCCCACATCCGGAAAAACTCCAAGCCAATTTGTGCGAGCAGTACGCCGATCGTGCCGCCGACCAAGGCGATCAGCGTGGTTTCCGTCAACAGTTGTCTTGCCAATCGCAGTGGGCCAGCGCCGAGCGCCGCACGTAACGCAATCTCGCGCCGGCGAGCGGCTCCGCGCGAAAGCAGCAAGTTTGTCGCGTTTGCGCAAGTAATCAGCAGCACCAGGCTTGCCGCCCCGAGCAACAACCAAAGCGTGCTGCGTACCTTTCCAACCAGCGCTTCATCGAGCGGCATAACATAGACGGTAAGGTCGGAGACGTAATCGTTGGGGAATTCCTTGGATAGGCCGGGCGCAATCGAATTGATCTGCACCCGCGCCTGCTCCAGTGTGATGCCTTCTGCTAGCCGCGCCACAGTCCGCAAATGCTCACAGCTCCGGCAGGCGTTCGGCTGTGAAGAGTCATAGCCAAGGGGCGCCCAAGCCTGCGGTGTGCGGGAATAGGGATTGAAAATTGTGGGCAAGAAAGTTGCCGGTAAGACTCCGATGATCAGAAAGGGCTCTTCGTCGACCTTTATCGTTTGCCCAACGATGTTGGTCCGCCCGCCAAACTGTTCCTTCCAGAAATCGTAGCTCAGCAAAACAACATGCCACCGGTCGGGCCGGTCTTCTTCACGCGCAAAACCGCGTCCGAAAATCGGCGAGACACCTAGCGTGTCAAAGAAATCGTAAGACACCCGCATCCCGCGGATATTCTGGGGGTGGCCATCTCCGCGCAAGGTCCCGCCCCACCCCCGGTACATCGCGATCGATTCGAAAGAGTGGTTGCGCGCCTTAAAATCCTGCACCTGGCCGTAAGATACATTCAGCGCGTCAGGCGTATGTGAATCGTTAGCGGCCAGCCGGACGAGCCGCTCCGGCTGCCGATAGGGGAGGGCGTTGAGCAGCACCGCTTTAAAGACGCTGAAAATCGCCGTGTTCGCTCCGATGCCCAGAGCCAGCGTCAGAACGGCCGCCGCCGCAAAGCTCGGCGACTTAGCAAGCATTCGCCACCCATACCGTGCGTCCTGCAGCACCCGCTCCACTGAGGCCCAACCCCACATCTCGCGCGTCACTTCTTTCACCAGTCCCACATTCCCAAACTGCCGCCGCGCTGCTCGCTTGGCCTCTTGGCTCTCTTCGCCTCGTTCCGTGCATTCCCGTGCTGCCATCTCCAGATGGCTCCGCACCTCTTCATCGAGATCTTTGTCTCGTTTCCGTTTTCCGAAGAGTCTGCTCAACCAATTCATTCCGGCCCCTCTTCTTTGAATTTCTGATTTCCACTTTCCAATAACTATTCGTATCTCAGTGCTACGATCGGGTCGACTCGCGTCGCTCTTCTGGCGGGCACGAAGCAAGCTAGCAATGCAACGAAGGTCAATATAATTCCCACGCCTGCAAACGTAATTGGATCGGTGGCACTGACTCCGAAGAGTAAATTCGCCATCAGGCGAGTCAGTGCCAGCGCGGCAGGTATGCCGACTGCGACTCCCAGGAAGGCCATTTTTAGTCCCTGCCCGAGGACCAGCCGCAGCACATCTCTTGGTCGCGCTCCCATGGCCATTCGCACGCCGATTTCGTGTGTTCGCTGGCCGGCGAGATAGGACACCACTCCGTAAATCCCGATGCTTGCCAGCAGCAGCGCCAGCGCCGCGAAAATGCCGAACAAGATCATCGAGAACTGCCGCTCCGCCAAGGAACTCGCAATCACTTCGCTCATCGTTTGTGCGCCGGACACGACCTGATCACTGCTCATCTGGTTGTTCGCCTGGCGGATGGACTCAAACACCTTCGCTGGTTGATCCGAACGCACCACCACACCGGCACCTCCCCCAATCCCCTCGGCGGGCAGTTGCATGAATGGAGTATAGAGTTGTGCCCGCAGCGTTTCTTTGTCGTCGGTATCGAGCCCCCACTGTTTCACGTGTCCCACGACGCCTATGATCTCCACGATTTCGCCGTTGTTCAGGTGCAGTCGCTTGCCGATGGCATTCTGCCCCGCAAAAAATTGATTCGCTAGAACCTCGTCAACGACAGCCACGCGAGCCGCGTGCTCACCGTCCTGCGCGGTAAAGAAGCGACCGCTCTTGAGCGGGATGCCCATGATTTTCAGGTAGTCGTAGTCCACGACGTAGTCAATCGCCCAATTCATGTCGTTCTCGCTTGCAGGTTTAGGCTGGCCATCAATCCAGAACTGCCATTCATCATCTCCCTGTAGAGGTGCCGCGCCCCAGGAGAATGCAACCCCTTGCACGCCCGGCGCGGACTGAAATTTGTCGTGAACTTCGCGCAGTGCCGCCCGAATGGCCTCCGGGCTTGCATTTGTCATCGACGGCGGAAGAGAGAACCCGAACGTCATAACCTTGTTCGCCTCGAAGCCCGGATTCACATTCCACAGGGCCGCCAGCGTGCGGACCATCAATCCCGCCCCGATCAGCAAGACGAGAGCCAGAGCCATCTCCGCCGCGACCAGCGCACCCTGCGCCCGATGACGCGTTCCACTTCCTTCGCGTCCGCCTTCTTTAAGTGTTTCATGCACGTCGGGCTTCCTTGTTTTCAGCGCCGGCACCAAGCCGAAGCAAATTCCCGCGAGCAGTGATATTGCTCCCGCAAAAAGTAGAACCCGCCCGTCCACGACTACATCCGTCGCGCGCGGCAGCGTGGTCGGCAGGACGCCCAGCGCAGCCCGTGTCCCGGCGGCTGCCAGCAGCACACCAAGACCTCCGCCAATGGCCGCCAGCAAAGTGCTCTCCGTCAGAAGTTGCCGGACGATTCGTCCTTGCCCGGCGCCCAAAGCCGCACGGATTGCAAATTCTTGCGCCCGCCCTGTCGAGCGGGCCAGCAGCAGATTCGCCACGTTCACGCACGCAATCAGCAATACAAAACCCACCGCTCCGAACAGCACCAGCAGGAATGGCTCGACGGATCCGAGCAACCACTTCCGTAGAGGAATCACCGCAGCCCCAATGCCTTTGTCGGCCTCCGGGTACGCCGCCGCCAAATTCTGTGCCACGCGTTCCATGTCCGCGCGCGCCTGTTGAACCGTGACGCCCGGTTTCAAGCGCCCGATTCCACCGATGCCAAGTCCCGCAGCCCGGTTCATCAGTAGCGGATTGTTCCATTGCCCAATCGGCACATATACCTCTCTTGTACGGAGACTCCCCAGGAGATCAAACGTTGCGGGAATCACGCCGATGATCGTGTAGTCCTTGCCGTCCAGCGTGAGGCCCTTCCCCAAAACGTCCTGCGCCGATCCGAATTTGCGCTTCCAGAATCCACCGGTAATCATTACCGTCGGCGCCGCTCCGATGCGATCCTCGCCCGGCGCAAACGCACGCCCGAGGACTGGATTTACGCCCAACTGCTCGAAGAACCCCGTGCTCACAAAAACTGCGTCCACCTGCTCCGCTTCACCCAAGCCCGTGAGGATGAACGACCGATTGCCCCGCAGGATCGCCATGGATGCAAACGTGCGATTGTCTTTCTGCCAATCCAGAAAATTCGGATACGAAATCGAGCCCGTGGCGAAATTCGGCTTGCTTTCGCGCAGCTCCACGAGTTGCTCGGGCTCGGGATAGGGCAGCGGATTCAGCAGTACGCCGTTCACTATGGAAAATAGCGCCGTGTTCGCGCCAATTCCCAGCGCCAGCGTCAGGATCGCCACTGTCGTGAATCCCGGTGACTTCGCGAGCATCCGCATGCCAAAGCGCACGTCCTGCGCCAGCCGGTCGAGGAATCCCCAGCCCCACGCATCGTGGGTCACTTCCTGCACCAGTCCTACATTCCCGAACTCCCGCCGCGCCGCATGCTCCGCCTCCTTGGCCGTGTCGCCTCGTTCCATGCGCTCCTGTGCCGCCATCTCCAGATGGCTCCGAACTTCTTCGTCGAGTTCCTTCTCTCGTTTCCGTCTGCCGAAGAGTCTGCTCAACCAGTTCATCGCGGCCTCACTTCTTCCAATTCCCCGTTCCTGAATCCCATTTTTCAGCTTCTATTCATATCTCAGCGCAACCACGGGATCGACCGACGATGCCCTTCGCGCTGGTATGAAGCAGGACAGTCCTGAAGTGGCAACCAGCAGCAGGATCACGCCCAAAAGGACCAGCGCATCGAGTGAACCGTCCTGAATCCAGCGCGCCAGCACGCGATTGAGCGTGACCGTCAGAAGTAGTCCCGTCAGAACGCCGCCAGCGACGCTCGTCGCCGCAGAGTGAAACACCATCAGCAGAACATCTCGGCGCTCGGCTCCCAGGGCCATGCGTATGCCGAATTCACCTGTTCTTTGAGCGACGGTGTAGGAAATCACGCTGTAGAGTCCAGTGGCGGCGAGCGCCAGTGCCAGGATTGCAAATCCCGCAAACAGGGTCGCTACCAGATGTCCCTGTTGCCATTCCGGCTGTCCGGTAATCCACCCATCGAGATCGCGAACATTTCTCGATGCTTGCTGGTCGGGATCAACGGCATGAATCTGCTTGCGCACAGCACGGAGAATCTGGAGCGGAGGAACCCTGGTTCGGACCAGGATCTGCGTATATTGCGGCATCACAATTGTGTACGGCACAAACACAGAGGGCTTGATGGGATTGCGCAGGCCGTCATCGAGCGCATCGCCGACGATGCCAATGACTTGAAACCAGCTGTCGCTGCCTTCGACGGCGAGGTTAAATGGAGGTTCGCCCTTAAATCCCGGCACGCGAATCTCGCTGCCAACGGCATCGCCATTCGGAAAATATTGACGAGCCAGCGTCTGATTGACCAGCGCCAGCTTGGATCCATGCATTGTCTCGCTTTCATCCCAGGTTCTTCCCTGTACCAGCGGAATGTGAAGAACAGGGAAGTACTCCGCACTGATGAGGTTGAACCGTATCAGTTGTTGGTCCGCCATTGGTTTGCCGGAAATCTCGAAGCGCTGTCGCCATCCGTTGTCTGGAGGTGTGGCGTTCGTCGAGATCCCTGCCGAAACAACGTCCGGCATCGCGCCCACCTTCTGAAGCAGCTGACTGAAGTACGCTCTCCTGGCCTCCCACGTGGTGTAGGTGTTGTCGTGCACCGGGATTCCTACCGACATGGTG
>Ga0179592_10000099_pt1 | contig 36246 bp, 31 predicted proteins | sample CZODoug2_1_08_16_FD_148623 | JGI IMG/M metagenome (GOLD analysis project Ga0179592, IMG submission 148623) | Vadose zone soil fungal communities from Angelo Coast Range Reserve, California, USA - CZODoug2_1_08_16fungal (Illumina Assembly) | ecosystem: Environmental > Terrestrial > Soil > Vadose...
AGGCAGGCGGCAGGTCGAAGGGGCGCGCATTGGTTTGACGCATGTCGTCGGGCTCGGCAGTGCCTGCGCCGTGCACATTCTCGAGAAGGCCTAATCATATGGGCAGAATGGTTGAAGGCAAGGTTGTAGTGGTGACCGGCGCGGGCGCGGGCATCGGTCGCGAGTTCGCGAAGGCGTTTGCCTCGAATGGGGCCAAAGTAATCGTCAACGATGTGGCGCGCATTCCGGATGAAGACGTGTTCGCAGCGGACCGCGTCGTGGAGGAGATCAGGCAGGAAGGGGGTGAAGCAGCGGCTGTTATTGAAAGCGTTGCCGAATGGGAGTCGGCCCAACGAATCGTTCAGGCGGCACTGGATCATTTCGGGCGGATCGATTGCGTGATCAACAATGCGGGAATTACGAGAGATCGATTTTTTTTCAATATGTCGGTGGAGGAATGGCGGACGGTGCTGGACGTCCATCTGAGCGGGTCGTTCTTTACCGCACGGGCGGCAGCACCGCACTTCAAAGGCCAGGGATCCGGCTGCTTCGTACACATGACATCCACGAGCGGCTTGATCGGCAACCTCGGGCAGGCAAATTATGCGGCTGCGAAAATGGGCATTGTCGGACTGTCCAAATGCATCGCAATGGACATGGCGAAGTTCAACGTCCGTTCCAACTGTATTGCTCCGTGGGCGTGGACGGCCATGACTGCCGGCATTCCCGCTGACTCCCCCGAAAATGCCGCGCGCATCGAGAAGCTCAAGAGGATGGAGAGCAACAAGATTCCACCCCTGGCGGTGTACCTTGCGAGCAATGCTGGAGTTAAAGTCTCGGGACAGATTTTCGGCGTGCGGGCCAACGAAATCTATTTTTTCAGCCAGCCGCGCATCTTGCGCACGCTGCATCGCGCCGAGGGGTGGACCCCGGAATCGATTGCCGAACACGCGATTCCCGCCCTCGAGTCGAGCTTTTATGAAAATGTCCCATCGATGGCAATTACGCCGTGGGATCCGATCTGACGACGATACGGGGAGAATTTGTGAGTGATGAAACGAAATGCGCGTGCGCCGTGCACATACTCGAGAAAACCTGATCAAGCCCCCATGCCGTACCGGTTCGTCAAGGTTGCCCGCGAGGATCATTTGACGTTGATCACCATCGATCGCACGGATGTGCTGAACGCCTTGCATCCGCCGGCACATCACGAACTGGCGACGGCGTTCGACGAGTTCGCATCCGACCCCGCACAGTGGATCGCCATCATCACCGGCAGTGGAACGCGCGCCTTTTGCGCGGGAAACGACCTGAAACATCGTGCAGCGGCAGGAAGACAGCCGCTGCCGGCGTCGGGTTTCGCCGGTCTGACGATGCGTTTCGACATGTACAAGCCCATTATCGCCGCCGTGAACGGTCTCGCGTTGGGCGGGGGTTTCGAGGCGGCTTTGGCGTGCGATCTAATCATTGCGGACGAAAATGCACAATTCGGGTTGCCAGAAGTCAAGATCGGTTTAGCCGCATTGGCCGGCGGATTGCAGCGTCTGCCGCGGCAGATCGGACTGAAGTCCGCGATGGGTCTGGCGCTGACGGGGCGCACGTTCGACGCCAAGGAGGCCCGGAGACTCGGGTGCATCAATGAGATTGCGCCGGCCGGCGGTGCGGTACCGGCGGCACGACGATGGGCCATCGAGATCATGGAAGCCGCTCCCCTCGCCGTGTGGGCAGCGAAGCAAACCATGCTACACGGTTTGCGCGAGCCCGACCTGTCGACCGCGATGCGGCTCCAGGAACAATATCCTGCCGTGCTGGCGATGCGCGCCTCCGAGGATGCCACCGAGGGCGTAAGCGCGTTCGCGGAGCGACGTACGCCGCGGTGGCAAGGCCGATGACGCAAGCATCAAGCCGATGATGGAGGAGAGGCGGTGTCGGTGATCGAAAGCGTCGCAGTGGCAGCGGAGGGCTTATGAGCAGGCAAGAGTTCCAACGTATTGAGGGAAAAGTCGCGGTCGTCACCGGCGCGTCGCGGGGCCTCGGCCTGCGGATATGCGAAGCGTTCATTCGCGAAGGCGGCAAGGTGGCGCTCATCTCACGCAGCGCCGGACCACTTCAGTCGGCGGCAGCCGAGCTCGGACCGGCCGCGAAAGCTTTTGTTACCGACATTTCCGATCCCGCGGCGGTTCGCCGCAGCATGAGAGCCATCGTCGAGCATTTCGGCTCGGTCGACGTACTGGTCAACAATGCGGCGCTCGGTCACCTGCAACGGGTGGAGGAGGCGGACGATGCGTTATTGCAGCTGGAGGTCAACACCAACCTGCTCGGCCCTATTTACTGTATCCGGTCGGCAATTCCTCTCATGCGTGCCCGCGGCGGCGGCGATATCGTGAACATCACATCCGAATCCGTCCGCCTGCCTTACCCGTTCCTGACGGTGTATGCCGCGGCGAAGAGTGCGATCGAAACCTTGTCGGTCGGTCTGCGGGCGGAGCTGCGCGGCGAGAACATCCGCGTCAGCGTGCTGCGCTCCGGGCGCCTGGCCGAAAGCGGCTTCAATCGCGATTGGCCCGAGGAGCGCCGCGCGGAGTATCGGGCAATCGTGCAGAAAGAGGGCTACTACGCATTGTCGGGCGAACCTATTTCGCCCGAAATCACGGCGCAGGCCATTGTCGACCTGGTATGTCTGCCGCGCGCAGCGCGCGTCGACCTTCTTGAGCTGCGCGCATCTTGATTACGGGAGGACATAGGATGCGATTCAACGGCAAAATCGCCATCGTCACCGGCGCGGGCCAGGGCATTGGCGAGGCCTACGCGAAGGCGCTCGCGCGAGAAGGCGCGGCGGTCGTGGTCGCGGATATCAACGGCGAGAAAGGACGGGCGGTGGCCGCTGAAATCACCTCGGGGGGCGGCAGGGCGATATTCGTCGAGACGGATGTCTCGTCGCCGGAATCGGCAGCTGAATTGGCAGCGCGTACGGTGTCCGAGTTCGGCGCTATTGACTACCTCATCAACAACGCGGCGATCTTTGCCGGTATGCGCAGAGAAACCCTATTGAATGTGGACTATGCATACTACAAGCGCTTCATGGAAGTGAACATGAACGGCGTATTGATCGTGACGCGTGCGGTGTACAAGCACATCGCCGCACGCGGCGGCGGCGCCATTGTAAATCAGTCTTCGAGTGCCGCCTACGAAGCCGGCAACTACTACAAGATCGCGAAGACCGGTGTCAATGCCATCACGATCGGACTGGCGAAGGAGCTGGGGCCGATGAACATACGGATCAACGGCATAGCGCCCGGTCCCACGGACACCATGGCCACGCAGACCAGTGTGCCGCCCGAGCGCCTGCAGGCGCTGCTCGCGAATCTACCGCTCGGCCGCATCGGCACCACGCAAGACATCGTAAATACCTGCCTTTTCCTGTTGTCGGACGAGGCCAGTTGGGTCACGGGACAGACATGGTGCGTCGATGGCGGCACGGTTCTTAGGATTTGACGTGGATTTGAAGCTTCGCGGCAGTGTCGTCATGATCGTGGGCGCAACCGCCGGCATCGGGGCGGCCACTGCGCGTCTGTTGGTCGCGGAGGGCGCGAGGCTCGCACTGGTGGCGCGCCGCGAAGCGGAATTGAATCGCGTCTGCCGCGAGCTGGTGGCCGCCGGGGGTGATGTACTCGCGCTGCCCGGTGATGCGTCGGTGGGTGGTGCGTTGGATGCCGCGGTGGCAAAGGCCGTGACCCATTTTGGCATGCTGCACGGCGTGGTGGTCGTCGCAGGGCCCATCGACGCGCGCGCGCAGCTCCATGAGTTGAGTGATCAGCAATGGGAATTGTATTTTCGACAGGGCTTGATGATTTCCGTGGCGGCTTGCCGTGCGGCGGTCCCCGAACTGCTGAAGACCGCGCACTCGGCCATCGTCTTGACTTCCGCCTACTCGGTGCGGGCGCAAAAGCCGGATCTGGTGGCCTACACGGCATTCAAGACGGCAATCGTTGCGGTCAGCAAAAACATGGCGAAGACCTATGGTGGACGTGGATTGCGCGTCAACTGCATCGCCCCCGGAGTGATCGAGAAGGATGCGCAGAACACACGGGAGCTCGCGCGGCGCTACGGCGTAACGGAGGCGCGCGCCCGCTACGAATACGTTCATCGGGAATACGGCATGAACGTCGCGCTCGAGCGAGCCGGCCGGCACGAGGAATTCGCCGCTCCGATCGCCTTTTTGTTGTCCGGGGCCGCGTCTTATGTAACGGGCGCGTTGCTCAACATTGACGGCGGAACCGACTTCTAAGTTGCCTAGGTTGCTTACATAAATGACGATATATCAGTTATAATTACCACGCCCCGAATTGGAACACCAAAGCATCACTCATGGAGCCGGCGATGATTGACGCGGCGATGATTCTGGATATTGAAGAGATCAAGCGTTTGAAGTCACGGTACTTCTACCATCTCGATCACAAGGAGTGGGATGGTTGGCGCGAGAACGTCTTCTGCCGGGACGCGTCCATGCACGTTCCGGAGGCGCGCTCAGAACCGATTGTCGGCATCGACAATATTTTATCCTTTTTAATTCCCTTGCTCGATGGAGTGCTCACGGTGCACCACGGACATATGCCTGACATACAAATCCTCTCGCCGACGACGGCTAGCGGCATCTGGGCGATGGAAGACGTGCTCTTCTGGCCCAAGGGACGGCGCCCCGATGGCGTTGAAGGGCGCGTCCAAGGATACGGTCACTATCACGAAACGTACTCGCGGGAATCGGGCGGCTGGCGGATTAAGACGCTTCGCTTGAGCCGGATTCTCGTCCCCGTGCCCTTGCTGGCTCCCGTGCCATGATCGGCACGTCCTCCGCCGTCTTAGGCGCGCTGTTCGGCTTAGATGGCAAAGCGGCTGCGGTCACCGGCGCCGCGGAAGGCATCGGTCGCGAGATCGCACGGCATCTGGCCGGGGCGGGTGCCTCGGTGGCGATTCTCGATCGCAACTCCGCCGGTGCGGCGGAGGCCGCGCGCGCGATCGGCGGCAATGCCCACCGCGCCATTGCGATCGGCATGGATCTCTCCGACGAGATATCGACCGTCGACGCCTTTCGGGAGGTTACCCTTAAGCTCGGTCACCTCGACATACTCGTGAACTGCGCCGGAATTCAAAATCGGGAATTGATAACGGAAACCTCCGCCGAACTGTGGGATTTACTGCAGAGGATCAACAGTCGCGGCCTGTTCATCTGTTTACGCGAGGCTGCGAAGATCATGCGCGCTGCCGGCAAGGGAGGGCGAATCATCAACATCTCGTCCATGGGCTCGATTCATCCGGTGATGCCGGGCCTTGCGGCTTACAACGCGTCGAAGGCGGCCGTCAATGCGTTGACACGGAGCGCCGCCCTTGAATTGAGTGGGGACAGAATCACGGTCAACGCGATTCTACCGGGAGCCGTGGCCACGGTGGGCGCCGGTAAAGCGCCGGGACCCGCACCGTCCGGCAGAGTGGTGGCGGGATTACCTCCGCTCGGGCGACTGGCGACGCCGACCGACATTGCGGCGGCCGTACTATTATTTGCGGGCACCGGCGGCGAAGCCATCACTGGTCAGACACTCATCGTCGATGCCGGGTATCTGCTGAGCTGAATCCAAGCCGACGGATCTGAAACAACTGCGTAGGACTACCGATGGATACTAGCGTTGGCGCCAACGATGTCGAGGCGGTCTGGTCGAGATTGCATAAGGCGATGACCGATCCGGTCGGCCTGCAAAACCCCTACCCCTTGCTACGTGAGATGCACCGGTATGGAGATCAAGTCAAAACGCCCACGGGCGTTCACGCCGTATTCGGTTACAACCGTGTCAACGAGTTGACCCGCTCGCCCCTGTTTAAGAAGGATACGGCTGTCGTCTTCAGCTCGGCATTTGCGTCCGCGACCGACCGACAAAAGGCTCAACTGCGTGAAGTCGCCGAAAAGGAGGCGCCTTTCCTGGTCCTCCTCAATCCGCCCGATCATTCGCGAATCCGCGGAATCGTCAACCGAGGTTTTCTCCATTCTCATCTGGTGGCTTTGCGGCCGACGATACAATTCCACATCGATCGTCTCCTCGCGGACATCGATCCCACACGCCCGGTCGATATCATCGGATCATTTTCCTCGCTGTTCGCCCCGGAGATCGTTGGGCACTTGATCGGACTGCCGGCGGACCAGCGTCACATCGTCTCTCAACAGACGATGCGACAGATGCGCGGATTCGACCCCAGCGCCTCGTTCGACCAGCAGATCGACGGGGCCCATGCCCGGGTCGAGCAGGCCGACTATATCCGGCGGGTTGTCGCGGACCGCCGCAGACAACCCCGTGAGGATTTCATCACGGGACTCATCTCGCAAAGCGATGCTCAAGGTCTGATCAGCGATCAGGAGCTCGTGGCTTTGATCCAGATTCTCTACATTGGGGGATACGAGACGACCTCGCATATGATCGGGAACGGCTTGGTCGCTTTGCTCACGCATCCGGCTCAGCTTGCCGCGCTGCTCGCTGCGCCCGATCGCATGCGCAACGCCGTCGACGAAATGCTGCGGTTCGACGGCCCCATCTCGCTGACCCAGGTTGTCGCAGCGGAGGGCGCGGAGCTTGGTGGACGGCCGGCCGAAGCGCGCGCAACGTATATTGGTCTCCTGGGAGCGGCCAACCACGATCCAGCCGCTTTCGATCACCCGGAGCTGTTCGACATCGACCGCCCTCGAAAGCCCAGCGCGTCTTTCGGCGGGGGCGCTCATTTTTGTCTGGGCGCCGGCTTGGCGAAGCTGGAACTCGAAATGGTGTTCGCCGAACTCATCAGACGCTTTCCGACCATGATCCTCGCCGACCCGTCGCCGGTTCGGATTCCCGCTTTCCACCAGCGCGCCTATCAAGCGGTTTCGCTTCTGCTCGAACCCTAGCTGCCGGGCGAACCGCTCGGCCTAGCAGCCGGGCGAACCGATCGGCCGCTCACGCCGCGCCAGGACCCCTCGCGGGCTAAAAACGCTTACGGATATCGATACCAAAGGTCGCCGGCAACCCGGGAATCGTGTAGGCATAACCCAATGAGGTCGAGAAGTCGTTGCCGCCCACGAAGTAGTGCTTATCGGTGATATTTTTTCCCCACACCGACACCGTCGTGTGCCAGTCGCTGATCTCTTGACTCACTCTGGCGTTTAATAAACCGTAGCTACCTTGCGTCGTCGAAAAGGCGGAGTCGGCAGTATGATTGTCCGGTACATAATCCACGCTGCTGCGGAAGGAGGAGTCGATCGTCGTGTCGAGCGGACCAAACCCGTCCTCCACCGTATAGGTCCCCGCTAAGCCGGCCTGCCATCGCGAAACGTTGGGGAATCTGTTCCCGGACAAGTTGATCACCGTACCGGTCGCATTGAAGCCTCTATACGAATCGTACTTCGGAGCCGTGTAAGCGGCGAATGCCGAGAGTTTCAGCGGACGGAACGGACGTGCCGTGACCTCCAGTTCCACGCCATTGATTTTCGCCGCCGCGGCGTTCTGTACCTCGGTAACCAACGAACCCGCCTCGATCACCGATATGGTCCGCTGAATGTCCTTGTAGTTGGAGTGATAAACCGCGAGATTGGCCCGAAGTCGTTGGTCGAACCATTCCGATTTTGCTCCGATCTCGTAGTCCGTCACCGTTTCGGGGGCGTAAGGCAACGCGGGATTACTCCGCTGATTGGTGCCGCCGGCGCGAAACCCGGTGCTCGTTTTCGCGTACAGCAGCAAGCGCTCCAATGCCTGCCAATCAAGTCCGGCCGTATACGACGTGTTGTGGAACGAATTGTAGAAATCGGCTGTGCAGGGCGCCCCGGTAGCCGGTACGCCCTGCACGTCGCAAGCCACTGCATTGCGATTGCCCAGCGTAAGTTTTGTGCTTTCGGACGTATAGCGCACGCCCGCGGTTGCGTGTACATCGGAGGTCAATGCATACGTTCCCTGCCCGTATCCTGAATTGCTCTTATCGGCGAACTCGCTTTGGGCAACTATAGGATTCGGCAGGAAGGGAACGATTTCCACATTCAGTGCATCATCACCGCCTTTCAGATGATAGTAGTAGTATCCGGTCACCCATTTTAGCTTGTCGCCGAACGCATCCCCGCCCACCTGGAGCTCTTGGGTGAACTGGTGCGGGTTCTGATCATCACCGATGCCGCTGACCAATAGAAAGGGGCTTGCACTTTCGCTCGACACCGTCGAACGGGTGGTTTTCTCGAAGGCGGTGATGGATTTGAGATACAAGTCCGCCGAAAATTGGTACGTCGATACCACGGATCCGCCGGCAAGGTCCACGGCTGAACTGGGCACGATGGGGACGTTGGAAATTCCAAACGCCGCTAGCTGCGCGGGAATGGGGTAGGTGACCGTGCGGCAACCGCTGCAAATGTTACTGACCAACGCGGTGCGGCCCTTGTTCACGTCGGTGAAGAACGCACCAATTTGCTGGGGCGTCGCACCCGCGGGCGGAGCTCCGGTCGTCAACAATGCGCCGAGAATGTTGAAATCCGAGGGGGTAAGCGCACCGATCTGGGCCCCGACGGCCGCCGCGGCGATCGAAAAGCCCGGGACCACGTAAGAAAGATTTTCGATATTTTGGGTCGAGGTTGCATGCACCCATTCGCCTCGCACGAGCACCTGCCATTTATCGGTCAGATCCAGTCGCAGCGTCCCGCGAACCGCTTCGCTTTTGTTGGCCTGTAAGGGCACGCCGTTGCCGATATCCCGGCCATAGCCGTCGTTCTTGGAGTACTGGGCTGCGAGATTCAGTGCCACACGATCCGTAACGATTGGCAGATTGAGCGCGCCCGATACCGTCTGGGTATTGAAGCGGCCGTAACCCACATGGATATCGCCGGCCGTCGCGCCATAGTCAGGCAGCTTCGTCGCTATCTTGATCGCGCCACCGGTGGTGTTTCGTCCGTACAGGGTGCCCTGAGGTCCTTTGAGGACCTCGACCTGGTCGATTCCCTCGAAATTCTCCAACGAGGTCGTCAGCGTGTTGGGGTAATAGACGTCATCCACGTAAATCCCCACCGGCGGGGTCTGCGTAATGATGATTTCCGTAGCTTGCTGTCCGCGTATGCCGATGAAACTGCCGAAGGAATCATAAGGGGACTCCTGAAAATTCAGGCTGGGCGTCTGCTCCCCGAGATTCCCGACGGATGTAATTCCCAATCGCTGCATGTCTTGTGCATTGAAAGCGGTGATCGCGATGGGTGCCTGCTGGTTGTCTTCGGAGCGTCTACGCGCCGTGACCACGATCTCCTCCAATCCCGCGGAATTTGTCCTAGGACCTTCAGTCGCGACATCCGTACTCGACGTGTCCAGAACGGCCTCCGCCCGCAGGTCGGCAGATTCGAACGAGGCTATCGCCGCGACGGCGCACACAAGAAATCGTTGCAGTACCAACCCCCGCTTCATCTTATTCTCCTTGGTTTCTCAAGAACCATGGGTGGCGGAATCTCGGCTGCGGCAGCCGCATTCGTTTTGTCCCAGCCTGTCCAGACCTCGCAACTATAAATTGGGAAACTCTGCATTTCAATCGAAAAGTGACGTTTCAACAGTTTCTGGAACTTTTCATTTATATATAAGCCATTGATATTACAATGGTTATGCAGTTATTATATTTCTTGATTTACATACAATATTTCATTTTCCTGAAGCGCAAACGATCAGGAGAGAATTGGCTGAAAGATCGACGGAGCTGAGGTGGCCGTTCGCGCGTGTCGCGTCGCGGTACCGGAGTTGTTGAATCACGGGGGCGCCGCCATCGTGCTGACATCCGCCTATTCAATCCATGCGCAGGAGCCGGAGTTGATCGCGTACACGACCATGGAGAGCGGCTTCGCGTCCATAAGCAAAATCTGGCGAAGACTTACCGGAATCTGGGCTTGCGCGTCAATTGGTTGCGCTGAGTGATTCAACGCGTGGCTGCTGCCAAACAGGTCCAGGTCGTGGATTTCATCGTGGGCTCAATGGGTCAGGGCTGGACAGCGCACGCACCGGTTGAACGTCACGACGAAATCCAGCTCGCGGCTTTCTTTATCGCGAAGGTAGAAAAATTCCCAGCTCTCACCGACCGCGTCCTTGCGAGATTGAGCGTATTTCAGCCCCGCGCGCCTTCGGACACCGGGGCCTTCGCCATCGCGAGCTTCGATCCGCAGGCAGATTGCGCCGCTACCCGGACTTGGATTGATCTTCCGCGACTGCAGATCGGGCTAGCTTGTCGATCAGATAGTCGCGGAGGACTTCGACGCGCTTTGGTAGCGGCCCCTCGGGCGGCGTCACCCAGTAGACAGCGCCGAGTGGAATAGACCAATCAGGCAATAATCGCTCGAGCCGCTTAGACTCGAGTGCCTCGCGTAGGAAAAATTCCGGCAATATACCGAGGCCCGTGCCCGCGATCAGTGCCGGCATCATCGCATCGCCATTGTTCACGCGAAGCGGACCCGAGGGCCGCACGCTGGCGGATTTGCTGCCCTTTCTGAACCGCCAGACCTCGCCGTTCATAGTGTAGCTGTAGCCAATGCAGCGGTGCTCTGTGAGGTGGAGCGGGTGTTTGGGTCTCCCATGTCTGTCCAGGTAAGCGGGCGAGCCGACCAGGTAGCGCGGTATTTCACTCAGCCGCTGCACCGCGAGCGAGGCTCCAGGCTGGACGGCGATGCGGATCGCAGCGTCGAACCCTTCCCCGATCACATCTGTCATCGCGTCACTTAAATGCAGATCGATCGATATCTCGGGGAACGCAGCAAGAAAATCCGGCAGCAGCGGAGCCACCTGCAACGTGCCAAAGGACATGGGAGCCCCTAGACGCACCAATCCCCGTGGGGTTCGAGCCTGGGCCCGAGTAACATCCTCGGCTGCCTCACCCTCGGCAAGGATGTGGGCAGCGCGACCCACCAGCTGTCGTCCGGCATCTGTCAGCGCAAAACGGCGCGCCGTGCGGTTAATCAGCCGCGCACCAAGCCGTGACTCAATCCTGCTGATCGCCTTTGACACGGTCGCTTTCGAAAGCCGTAACTCCGCGGCGGCGTCGGCGAAGGAGCGACACTCCGCAACCTTCGCGAAGATGGCGAGCCCTTCAAGGTCCGGCAGTTTGGCCATGAGTATAAATTTCGAAACCTCGGGTTTCGACAGTTTATATTTCTAAATCGATCCGCTGTCCATAAAATCAACCTGGGCGGAATCCTTTAAGTCCCGCGATATCCGCGGAGCAGCGACCTGAGATGGAGGAGAGCCGCCCCAGGAGAGATCAATGGAGCTACGAGCCTACGGAGTGAGAAAGTATCCTCCGACATCAGCGTTGCTGGCCTCATCCGCCGGGCTTGGCTGGTCCACAATATCCGCGGAGCTCCGATCTCATGGGGTCAGCGAAGCGCCGGCGATCGTTCCTCAGCATGTGGAGATCTGCCTGGTTGTTGCCGGCAACAAAGATGGTCTCGTAAGGCGAACCGGAGCGGGATTCTGCCAGGAGGCGACGCCGGAAACGGGTGCGATCTGGTTGAGCCCATCTGGGGTTGGCAAGGAGATCGTGATAACTGCGCCAATTCCCCAAACAATGCATCTGTACCTACCCACAGCGCTGTTTGATCGATTGAAGGACGACTTCAATCTTCCGGTCGCACCGGCCCATTCGATCCGTCATGCTGTCGGCATCAGCGACCATGTCGTCGATCAGATTGGACGTTCAATCCTCTTCGAGCTCAACGTCGAGACGGCCGCAAGTCGCCTGTACGTCGAATCAGCCTCTCTGACGCTTGCGGCCAGACTCCTTCAAAAGCATTGCGATAGCGGGGCATGCGCGCCCACCGAGTCGTCCGCGCATCGTCTCGATCATATTCGGCTCCGCCGCGTTCTCGACTATATCGCAGCAAATATCAAGGATGACTTCACGCTGACAAATCTCGCTGGAATCGCGGGTTACAGCCCATTTCATTTTGCGCGTAAGTTCACACTCGCCATGGGTATCTCGCCGCACCGCTACATAAGCCGCATTCGGATGGAGAACGCCATGGCGGAATTGGCTGCGCGCAAACTGCCGCTTGCGCAGATAGCGCTCAATGCGCAATTCTCCTCACAGGCCAGTTTTACGCGAGCGTTTCATCGCACAATCGGTATGACGCCCAAGGAATATCAGCGCCGTCGACTCTAGCGAGCGCGAAACAGGTGCGCTTCTATTACGTTGGGGCGCCCACGATAAGATGAGCCGGCAAGCAAGAGCGGTAAAAACATCCGCAAGCGCGGGAAAGACAAGCGACCTCCCAATGCTTACGTTTCCATTCTGATCTTCCCCCTCCTTTAGGTCGTCGAGCAGGATAGAAAGATGAGCATCAAAACAACAGAACAAGGCCGCAATCAGCAACTGATCCGCCGCTTGTACTATCTCGCTGAGGCCGCCTCCAAAGACACGCCAAAATTCATGTCGCTATTTGCAGATGGCGGCTACTTCTACGATGTAGCCGGCGGCAAAAAATACTATGGCTCCGACATTGGCCGGACGGTCGACATCTATGCCGCCGCCTTTCCCGATATGCACAGAGAACTCGATCGTTTCTATTTTTATGACAACGTCGTCATCGTGGAACTGTCGTTAAATGGCACGCATAAAGGCGAACTGGCAATGCCGGCGGGAACGATTACTGCGACGGGAAAAGAGATGCACGCGCCGTGTTGTGATGTCTTCCGCATAGAAAATGGAAAGGTCACTTCATTTCACTGTTACCTCGCGGTTCCCATTATTCTGGGGCAGCTGGGCGTGCTCATGAATCTCGGGGCAGCCTTCAAGCACTGATTTGAGATATCAGCGATGTCGTTCAGCGAGCCCTCACCAGGCCAGGCACAGCACATCGCCTGCTACGTCACACCTCTCGAGGCGACTGCCGGCCGACACCCGCTCCCCCTTTGGTCAACTACTGAGGACGCCGATGATTGAACGCAGGCCCTTCCACCAGCTTCCAAGCGAGGACCTCGGCTGGCTCAAAGGCCGGCGTCACTTTTGCTCCACGGCGAAGGATGCTCGGTCGCGAAGTGGCTGGGGCTGCATGCACGTTTGGAATGACGAAGAGATCGCGCCAAACGCGGGCTTTGCGCTGCAGGTGCATGCCAATATCGAGATCATCATCTATGTCCGTGAAGGTACAGTCACTCACAGAGATAGTCTCGGCAACGAAGGCCGGATCGAAGCGGGAAACGTTCAGGTCGTGAGCGCCGGCACTGGCATTCGACATGCGGAATACAACCTGGAGCAAGCGTCAGCACGAATTTTCCAGATGTGGATCACGCCTGCTTCGTCCGGTGGCTCGCCCGCCTGGGGAGTTCAACCGTGTCCCGTGGCCGAGCGTTCTGGATGTTTCGTGGCAATCGCGAGTGGCTTTGACAGCGACCGCGACGCACTGCCCATTCGCGCTCGCGCCCGCGTGCTCAACGCCAAGCTAAAGGTTGGCGAGTCTAGTAAGTACGTGCTTCGCGAACCGCAGCTTGCTTACCTAGTGCCTTCGACGGGAACCGTTGATGTCAACGGCGTGAGAATTCACGCCCGAGATGGCGCCGCGATCAAAGACGTCGACATAGTCACTATCACGGCCATCGAAGACGCAGACGTAGTTATGGTCGATGTTCATTAGGCCAAAGCCGCAAAGTTGCGGAGATCGCGAACAATGACTGATGCCGGAGAACAGGCGCTTTCTCACTCTAATTCAAAGAGGAACTGGCTGTGAAAGAGGAACCGGCTATGCAAGGATCGACCACGGACCGCACATCGACGGCTTTCGTCGCAACACATCCGCTCGATCCCGAAGACGCAGCGATCACCGCCGCCATGCGTGCCATGGTCAGTTCCAGCAAGGGTGTGCGACCAGGAATCGAAGCCCGTGGACAGTTCGACGCTCTCATGGAGAGCGTACTGCCACGCGACGACGTGACATTCGAAGCAGACACCCTCGGCGGCGTACCGGGACTTTGGGTACATCCGGCGGATTGGCGGTCAAGCGAGGCGATCGTCCACCTGCACGGTGGTTGGTTTAACTTTGGCTCCGCCAAAGCATACCGTCATCTTGTCGCGCATATTGCAGCGAGAGCGGGCGCGAGGGCGTTTATCCCGGACTATCGGCTTGCTCCCGAACATCCTTTTCCGGCGGCCACGGACGACGTGTTGGCATGTTACCAAGGACTTGCCGAGAGGGCCGTTCACCGGATTGCTCTCACGGGAGACTCCGCTGGAGGAAATCTGGCGCTCGTACTCGCCTCGCGCGTTACCGGCGAAGCCGCCTCGAAGATCCTGTCCAAGGTCACCGGAAACTCACTACTCATCGCTGGCGGCGCTCGCCCGCAAGAGCGGTCAAAACAATCGCAAGCATGGGAAAGACGCATGTCGAGCCGCGTGTTTACATCGCCCTGTGCTTGAGGAGGGGTAACCAAAGTGAGTCCTGATCCGCGCTTCACAGCGCTCTGGACAAGGGCGCCCACGGCAATCCTTGTCGCACTTGTTCTCGCCTTTGGCGCGTCGCGCGTTTTTGCGTCCCCTCAAAGCATCGCCAGTGACTCAAACGACGGCGACTGGGTGTACGTCGACCACGACCTCGCGGGAACCCGCTACTCCCATCTCAAGCAGATCACAACGAAAAATGTATCGCAGCTTGTCAAGGCCTGCGCGTACTCATTTCCCGACAAAGAGCCATCGCAAACCGCTCCGATTGTGTCGGCGGGCACGATGTACCTGACGACTGCCCACTATACCGTTGCGGTCGATGGCGCCGATTGCCGCGTGATCTGGTCGAGCACGTGGACGCCACGCGAGCACGAACCGCTGAACACGCATCGCGGCGCGGCTCTTGCCGACGGGAAGGTCATTCGCGGTACCAATGATGGCTTTCTACTGGCGCTCGACGCCAAGGACGGGCACACGCTTTGGGCTAAGCAGATCGCCGATCCGAAGGAAGGTTATTTCATCAGCATGCCTCCTCTGGTTCATGGTGATCTGATCTACATCGGGCCGGCGGGCGCTGAGACGGCTGCGCGCGGTTGGGTGGGTGCATTTCGAATCAGGGACGGCGAGCAAGTGTGGCGTTTCAACATTGTGCCCGACGATGGCGAGCCGGGAGCCGACACTTGGGGGCCGGATTCGGCCGCACGCAAACACGGCGGCGGCAATCTGTGGACTCCGATGTCCTTTGACGAGAAAAAGAGTCTGCTCTACGTGCCGGGCGGAAACGCGGCGCCCGATCTCTATGATGACGACCGCCCCGGCGACAATCTATATACGAATTCGCTGATTGCCTTGGATGCCACGACTGGTCATCTCGCTTGGTACCGGCAATTCGTACCCCACGACGTGCACGACTACGATGTCTCGCACGTTGCGCCGGTGTTCAAGACAACGATCAATGGGTCGTCACGCAATGTGATCGCCAGCACCGGCAAGGACGGACTGCTGCGGCTCTTGGACCGTGATTCGAAGGACATCATCTATAGCGTTCCGTTCACCAATCGGCTGAACGTCGAAGCCCCCATAACCAGGACGCCGGTGCGCGTTTGCCCGGGAACTCTCGGGGGGGAGGAGTGGAACGGCTCCGCATACTACGCCAAGCGGAACATGCTGATTGTGCCTGCTACCGACTGGTGCGCGGAGTTCAGCAAGGATGCTACGGCACCGGATCCGCAGAAGGAACACACCCACGGCTTTTACTTCGGCGGCCAAACGAAGTTCGATCCGTGGTCAGCCGCCCGGGGACGACTCACTGCGTTCGACGCTTCCACGGGTCATGAGAAATGGCGCTACGACGCGGCGAAACCGATGATAGCCGGCGTCACGACGACCGAGGGCGATCTGATATTCACCGGTGAAATGACCGGCGACTTGCTGGCGTTGGACGCCAGATCCGGCAAGGTGCTGCTGCGGCGCGAGTTAGGCGGCCCGGCCGGTGGTGGCGTAGTCACCTACAGTGCCCGCGGTACGCAAAACGTTGCGGTCGTCTCGGGCATCGTAGGGGTGTACAACTTGGTCGCTCCTGAAATTGGCGGCAGCAATACCACGGTCACCGTGTTCCGCCTTCCTGGGAAGTGACATCGGTCAGGGAATAATCATGCCCTTCACAGTCGACGTGCACCATCACATCCTTCCCGACATCTTCTGGCGCGCAACGAACGACGCGCACAGCCCTGTCGGAGGCATCTTGCCCGCGCCTTGGTCGAAGGAGTCTACTCTATGTTATATGGATGACGCCGGGATCGACGTTGCGATCACCTCCATCAGCACGCCGGGCGTCCATATGGGCGATGATTCCGCGGCCCGCGATCTTGCCCGCCGCGTGAACGAACTGTCGGCCGAACTGATCCAGGAACGACCCGACCGTTTCGGCGGCTTCGCAGCCCTGCCGTTGCCCGATGTCGACGGTTCGTTGCGCGCGCTGGAATACGGCTTGGACGTTCTCAAGCTGGATGGTGTCGTGCTTTTCTCCAACGCGCGAGGCATCTATCTCGGCTCGACGGGATTCAGGCCCCTGTTCGACGAATTGGAAAGGCGCCAAGCCGTGGTTTTCGTGCACCCAACATCGTCCCCAGACCCCACCGCCCGCCGCCTAGGACTGCCGGATTCGTTGATCGATTTCACCGCCGACACGACGCGGGCGGTGGCGCAACTGCACTATGGAAATACCTTCGCGCGCACCCCGAACGTGAAATATATTTTCTCTCACGCCGGCGGCACGATTCCTTACCTAGCGACACGTTCTTCAATCATCGACGAGATGAACGTGATCCCCGGTGCGGAAGAGCGTGGGACTGCGGCGGACACGCTTCGCAGGCTCTATTGGGATACGGCATTGTCGTGGCGGCCACCTGTCCTGCGGATGCTCCGTTCCGTGGTTGGCATGAGTCAGGTGCTGTTCGGTTCCGACTATCCATATCTTCGCCGGGATCTCGCCGTCGATTGCCGCCATGAGGTCGAGACAAGCGCGGAGCTGGACAGCGAAGAAAGCCGCAACGTCCTTGCCGACAACGCTTTGAAGTTGTTCCCACGGCTGGCGGCCCGCGCGCGGACCAGGACGGAAAGCGCCCAAACCCTGCGAACCGAGTCAACATGACGGCCAGCGAGGCATCGCCGCTATCGTGAACTTGATCTGAACGTCGCGGCCGAAAAGAATCCGGAATTCATGCTTGCCGATGCCGCCTGATTTCACCCTCACAAAGGACTAATTGTCATGAATGCTATCCGCTACGCTCCCTTCGCTGGCCGCCTGTTGATCGGTCTGCCTTTCGCCATGAGCGGCCTCAGCAAACTAGCGGCCATCGGCCCGACCACCGAAGCGATTCGTGCCGCGGGTCTGCCGCTGCCGCCTTTGGCTCTTGCTCTTTCCGTTCTCGTCGAGTTGGGTGGCGGCCTTTTGCTCGTCGCCGGTTTCCAGACCCGCATCGTTGCAGCCGCGCTCGCCGTGTTTTCGTTTGCGACCGCGGCCTCATTCCACAGCAATTTTGCCGACCAGAACCAAATGATCCACTTCCTCAAGAACGTGATGATGGCCGGCGGACTGCTCCAGATCGTCGCGTTTGGCGCAGGTGCGCTCAGCATCGATAACCGCAGCGCCAAGGGCGGTACACAGGAAAAATCATGAGAATGAGAACAACCGCTAGAATTACCGAGGAATCCTACCGGCACTGTTGGCACGTAAATCAATAGGGTGGGGAGACGCTGTAGCCCACGGTTGGTATCGTGCCTCCATCGATCACGTAATCGACACCGCTGATCCTCAGGACATGCCCGAGGAGTCCGCGTGGCGTACCGTGATCGGATGGCCTATCTTTCAAACCGGCTAGGCGTCTGTCAGGAGAGTGGTCCATTCCGGGTGCTGGACCCTCGTATAGCGTAACTAGTTCGCGCCGGCCCGGGAGACGGACAGGGGTTCGGTGCCGGCCACCGCGCCGGCATTCTGCGGACCGTGCTCACTCCAGCCGCCGCCCAGCGCCTTATATAGCGTCACCAGGTTCTGTAGCCGCGACAGCTTCACGCCCACCAGAGTCTGCTGTGCCGTATACAACGAGCGCTGCGAATCGAGCACGCCGAGATAGCTGTCGACGCCGTCGCGGAAGCGCATTTCCGACAACCGATAGCTCTCACTGGTCGCCTCGAGGAGTGCCTGATCGGCCGCGATCTGGCTGTCGAGCGTACTGCGGCCGGCGAGCGCATCGGCGACTTCGCGAAACGCGGTCTGGATCGCCTGCTCATACTGCACGATGGTGATGTTCTTCTGCACTTTCGCCAGATCGAGTGAAGCGACATGGGCTCCGGCCGCAAAGATCGGCAGGCTGATCTGCGGTGAAAATGTCCAGGCCGTGGAGCCGTGATCAAAAAGTCCGGACAGTTGCGTGCTGGCGGTGCCGTAATTACCGGTGAGCGTGACGCTCGGGAAGAACGCAGCCCGCGCGGCACCGATGCTGGCGTTCGACGCCATGAGGTTGTGCTCGGCGGCGAGTATGTCGGGACGCCGCACCAGGAGATCAGAGGGCAGGCCCGCCGGCAGCTCGGCCAGTAGCTGCTGCTCGTTGAGTCCGGCGCCCAGCGGAAGATCGGTCGGCAGGGGTGTGCCGAGCAGCAGCGCCAGGGCATTCTGATCCTGGGCGACCTGGCGCGCGTACTGGGCGAGATTGGCGCGCGCGGTATCGACCGAAATTTCCGCTTGGCGCAGGTCGAGTGCCGTGGCAATACCGCCCTCATAACTCCGCTGCGTGAGGCCGTACGAGTCCTGCTGGCTGCTCAGCGTGTCTGCCGTGATGCGCAGCAGTTCCTGATCCGCGAGCAGGGTGAGATAGGTGTTCGCCACTTCCGCAACCAAGGTGATCTGCGTGCTGCGGCGGGTTTCGACGAAGCCGAAATATTGCTGCAGGCGCTGGTGATTGAGACTGCGGAGGCGACCGAAGAGGTCGATCTCATAGGAGGTGAAACCGATACCGGTGTCGAAGTATCGAAAGGTGCTGTAACTGCTGCGGCTGCCCGCGATGCTGCCGCTGGAGGCGGCGGCGATACCCGCCACGGCGGGCGGATAGCTTTCCACTTGCTCCAAGCCGGTCGCCGCGATCGACGGAAACAAATCGGCGCGCTGGATCCGATACTGCGCGCGGGCTGCGGCGATGTTGAGCGCAGCGATCCGCGCATCCGGGTTGTGCCGCAGGGCTAATTCGATCAGTGTCTGCAGACGCGCGTCGGTGAAGAAGTCGCGCCAACCGATGTCGGCTGCCGACGGTGCCGTGCTATAACCGCCATTCATGCCGCCGGCGCCCGCGGACGCCGGATCGTTTGGCCAAGTTTCAGTCACCGGCGCATCGGGGCGTCGGTAACCTGGTTCCATCGTGCAGCCGCCGATGCCGATTAGCAGCGCGATTGCGGCGCCGATCACGGCCGCCAGCGGGGTGTGCGGCTTGCCGCAGGCGAACGTGGCATGACTCCTATTCATATGGGGTCCTCTACTTTTGCGCCGCTGAGTTGTGGCAACGGCGAATCGTGCTGCGCAGTTTTTTTACCGCCGAACAGCTTGACCGTCGCGACGAAGAACACGGGCACGAAGTAGATGGCCAGTACCGTCGCCGACAGCATGCCGCCAATGACGCCGGTGCCGATCGCGTTCTGGCCACCGGAGCCTGCACCCTTTGAAATCGCAAGCGGCAGCACACCGAGCATGAAGGCCAGCGAGGTCATCAGAATCGGCCGCAGACGTTGACGAGACGCGTGCACGGTGGCCTCGATCAGCTCCATGCCTTTATCGTGATTTTCCTTCGCGAACTCGACGATCAGAATCGCATTCTTCGCCGACAGGCCGACCGTGGTCAGCAGGCCCACCTGGAAAAACACATCGTTGGCCAGACCCCGGAGCAAAGTCGCGAGGATGGCGCCAATCACACCGAGCGGCACCACCAGCATCACTGCCACCGGGATCGACCAGCTTTCGTACAGTGCGGCCAGACACAGGAATACCACGATCAGCGACAGGGCGTACAGCGCCGGCGCCTGTGAACCCGATAGGCGTTCTTCGTACGACAGACCGGTCCATTCGAGATCGAAGCCCGGCGGCAACTGTTTCACATAGCCCTCTATGGCATCGAGCGCTGCGCCGGTGGTGATGCCGGCGACCGGTGCACCCAGGATTTCGACCGAGGGCACGCCGTTATAGCGCTCCAGCTTGGGCGAACCATGGTCCCACTTCGCATCGGCAAACGCCGAGAACGGTACCATCTGCCCGGCCGAGTTACGCACGTACCAATCGGTCAGATCCTGCGGCAACATGCGCGATGGCGCATCGCCCTGGATGAACACGCGCTTGACGCGACCCCGGTCGATGAAGTCGTCAACGAATTGCGACCCCCAGGCCGCCGACAGCGTGTTATTGATGTCGGTGATGGTCAGTCCCAAGGCGCTGGCCTTTTCCCAGTCGACGTTGAACTGGTATTGCGGCTCATCATCGAGGCCGTTGGCGCGGACCTGCTCGAGGCGCGCATCCTTGTGCACCAGGGCGAGCAACTGGTCACGTGCTTGCATCAGGTTCTCGTGACCCTGGTTGGCGCGGTCGAGCAGTTCCAGGTCGAAGCCGCTGGCGTTGCCGAGCTCCAGCACCGGCGGAGGGGCGAACGCAATCGCCTGAGCATCGCGGATTTGTTTAAAGCGTTGGTTCGCGCGCGCTGCGACCGCCTGCACGCCATTACGCGCGCCGGGCCGGTCAGCCCAGGGCTTCAGCCGTACAAATAGAACGCCGGACGTTTGGCCGCGACCGGCGAAGCTGAAGCCAGAGACAGTGAATGCGCCGTCGACTGCCTGCTTCTCGTCGTTGAGAAAATAATCGGTCACCTCGGCCAACACTTTCTCAGCGCGCTCCGTGGTTGCGCCCGGAGGCGTAGTGACCTGCGCAAACAGGATGCCCTGATCCTCGTCGGGCAGGAACGATTTCGGAATGCGCGTGAACAGCAGGGCCATTAAGCCGATGATGACGGCGAAGACGATTAGGTAGCGGCCGGTATGGTTGACCACGCGCACCACGCCGCGTTCGTACTGGCGATTGCCGCGCTCGAAACGGCGGTTAAACCAGCCGAAGAAGCCGCGCTTCTCGTGGTGTTCCTTTTCGGGCGGCTTGAGGAGCGTGGCGCAGAGAGCCGGCGTGAAGATCAACGCGACCAGCACCGACAGGGTCATGGCCGACACCATGGTGATGGAGAACTGTCGATAGATGACGCCGGTGGACCCGCCGAAGAACGCCATCGGCACAAACACGGCCGACAGCACCAAACCGATACCCACCAAGGCACCGCTGATCTGTTCCATCGACTTGCGGGTCGCGTCGCGCGGCGACAGACCTTCCTCCTGCATGAGCCGCTCGACATTCTCGACCACCACGATGGCATCATCGACCAGCAGACCGATCGCCAGCACCATGCCGAACATGGTCAGCGTATTGATGGAATAGCCGAGGGCCTGCAGGATCCCAAACGTGCCGAGCAGCACCACGGGCACCGCGATGGTCGGGATAAAGGTGGCGCGGATGCTCTGCAGGAACAATAGCATCACCAGGAACACCAGGCCGATGGCTTCGAGCAATGTCTTCACCACCTCTTGGATCGAGGCGCGTACGAACGGTGTGGTGTCGAAAGGGTAGACCGCTCTCAGACCGTGTGGGAACCCCGGCTTCAGCTTGTCGATGGTGGCCTGTACCGCTTTCGCGGTCTCCAATGCATTGGCGCCGTTCGCCAGCTGCACGGCAATGCCGCCTGAAGGTTTGCCGTTATAGTGCACGTCAAAGGCGTAGGTCTCGCTGCCGAGGTCGACCCGGGCCACATCGCGCAGGCGCACCTGCGAACCGTCGGCATTGACCTTCAGCAGGACGGCGTCGAACTGTTCGGGGGTGTGGAGACGAGTCGGACCGATGATGGTGGCATTGAGCTCCTGGCCCTTCACCGACGGCAGGCCACCGAGTTCGCCAGAGGCGATCTGGACGTTCTGGGCCTGGATGGCATTGCTGACGTCGACCGGCGTCAATCCGTAGTTATTGAGCTTCGCCGGGTCGAGCCAGATGCGCATCGCGTATTGCGCGCCGAACAATTGATAGTTGCCGACGCCCGGCGTGCGGCTCACGGGATCCTGCACGTTGCTCGCAAGAAAGTCGGCGATGTCGGCGAAGCTCATACTGTCGTCGTCGGAGACGAAACCGATGACCACCAAGAAGGTTTTGAACGCCTTGGCGACTTTAATCCCTTGTTGCTGCACCTCCGGCGGCAACAGTGGCGTCGCCAACTGCAACTTGTTCTGCACCTGCACCTGGGCAATGTCGGGATTGGTGCCTTGCTCAAAGTTGAGCGTGATGGTCATGCTCCCGTCCTTATCGCTTTCGGACGAGAAATACAGCAGATGATCGATGCCGGACAGCTGCTGTTCGATCACCTGTACGACGGTGCTTTGCACGGTGTCGGCCGAGGCCCCCGGATAAGTGACGGTGATCTGGACGGCGGGCGGCGCGATGCTCGGATACTGTGCGACCGGCAAAGTAAAGACGGCGAGGGCGCCCACCATCATCAGGACGATGGCGATCACCCAGGCGAAGATCGGGCGTTCGATGAAGAACTTTGACACGACGGCTCCTGGCTATGGCTCCAGCCGTGAACGGGAGTTGGCGGTTTCCTCAACACCGGTTAGATTCGCGGAGGCGACCTGCCCGCCGTCGAGCTGATCGCGCGACACTTCCATGGGCTTGACCTTGACAACGCCGGAGCGGAGGCGCTGCAGTCCGACGACGATCACCTTGTCGCCGGCGGCGACGCCGCCGCTCACCAGCCATTGGTCGCCGATGGCTCGCTCGGTCTTGATCACTCGCGTGCTGACGGTGTCATCGGCGCCCACCACCATCGTGGTCGCTTCACCACGCGAGTTGTGCGTGATTGCGCGCTGCGGGACCAGCAGCCCCTGTTCGTTGACGCCTTCCTCGAGTTGCTCGTGCACGAACATGCCTGGCAGCAGAGTGTGCTGCGGATTCGGAAATACGGCACGCAGGGTCACCGAACCGGTTCCGGAGTCCACCGTGACTTCGGCGAACTCTAACTTTCCGGTCCGCTCGTAGAGGGTATTGTCCTCTAGCGTCAGCTTGGACTGTGCCTGCCTGTCGCCGACCTTCTTCAGCTGGCCATTGGCCAACTCACGCTGCAAGCGCAATAACATGGTGCTGGGTTGGGTAACATCGACGTAGATCGGATCGAGCTGCTGCACCACAACCAGTGCCGTGCGCTGGTTGGCATCCACCAGCGCGCCTTCGGTTACCGAAGAACGGCCGGTGCGTCCGGAAATCGGCGAGAACATCCGGGTGTACGTCAGGTTGATGTGTGCGGTATCGACCGCCGCCTTGGCCAAGGCGATATCCGCCTCCGCCTGGCTTTCCGCGGCGATGGCGTTGTCGTAGTTCTGCTGACTGACGGCATGCGCCTCCGCCAGCGGCTTATAACGCTGCGCCAAGAGCGCGGCAGATTTCAATGTCGCCCGGGCGCGCGCCAGCGACGCCTGCGCGCTTTCCAGATTGGCCTGAAAGGGTGCCGGATCGATTTGGTACAACTGCTGTCCCGCCTTCACTTCGCTGCCCTCGGTGAACAGTCGCTTGACGATCACGCCGCTTACCTGTGGCCGCACCTCGGCGATGCGGTAGGCCACCGTGCGGCCGGGCAGGTCGGTGGTGATGGTCACCGGTTGGGGATGCAGCGTCACCACACCGACTTCCGGTGGTGTGCTTTGGGCTGCGGGTTCGGTGGACGAACACGCCGCCAATATCGAGCCGCAGACGAGACCGAGGGTCGATGTGCGATGGAAAGGCGAAATACTGCGATTGTGCATCGTGCATCCTTTATCGATTGACTGCGGGTGATCTGTTACCGGGCATTGAGCGGATCAATGCGAGCGAACCGTCGTGCGATCGCTGGCGCTTGGCGGTCGCGGCCACCGACAGACGCGCTTTCTCTTGCAGCCACCGCGTGTCTTGCTGTTTAAGGCGATCGATGAACCAACGTCCCGCCGGCCCCGGTGGGCTGTCGGTCCGATAGATGGCCGACATTGCTATGACGTAACCCTCGGGGGGCGAGGTCTCGGCCGTAATCTCAACGAGCGCGCCGCTTGCCAAGTCCACCTCGATCACGTGCATCGGCAAGCGGCCAAATCCAAGTCCTGCCCGCAGAAAGGCAAGCTTGGCCCCGAGGTGGGCAAGGCGCCACACTCGCGGGGATAGCAACGTCAATCCGCCGGCTCGCGACAGATCCGAGGGATCGATGTGTACGAGCTGGATGTGCTCCGCGAGAACGCCCGTCGGAATCGGCCCGGGGTGGAATGCCAACGGGTGCTGCGGCGAAACGACAAGGGGCATCCTGACCGTCAGCAGCCGCTGGTGGGTGAGGTGCGGCGGCGCGAGCGACCAGGATCCCATTCCCCAAATGCCGACGGCGCAGCGACCGTCGAGCACGGGCTCGATCACGGCGCTCGAGTCGACGTCGAATCTCAGTAAGGTTGAGGGGAATTCCTTCTGGAAGTCGGCGACGGCAGCTGTGAACGGCTCGAGCGGAAACGTGACATCGACGGCCACGCGCAGTTCCGGTTCAAGTCCGCCGGTCAAGCTCTTCGCCCGGGCTTTAAAGAGGTCTACGCCGCTCGCCACCGCGCGTGCATCGGCGAGCAGCACACGTCCCTCATCGGTCAGCGCCGGAAGACGGCCCGTCCGATCGAAGATCTTCACACCGAGCTGCCCTTCCAGATTCGCGAGGGTCTGACTCACCACAGACTGAGCACGCCTCAGGCGGCGGCCGGCCGCCGAGAAGCTGCCTTCGTCCGCGGCCGCGATGAAAGTGCGGAGTTGATCCAGTGAAACGCCGTCCAACATAGAATCACCTCGACAACAGGCGCGCATTCGTGGCCGGCAACATGTCCCGACGGCCAAACAGAACTCGCAAATCTATGGCCAAAGCATGCGCCGTTGCTTGCGAACCGAAAGGAAACCTATTGGCTCATGTAAACGATCGTAGACAGGGAAGAGATCTTAGTCAACAGATGTATACATACTAAGAAGCGGGAATATTTACACTGTTCGAAAGGAAATTGATTTATCAATGTACACAGGTGTATACTTCCTGCGGAGGAATATGTCCGCAGGTGTATACATGACTGAGAAGAAAGATTTGCCGATCGATCGACCCAAGCGCCCGCGAAACGCTGCCGCTACCCGCGACGCGATTCTGCGTTCGGCCTTGGCCGCGTTCTCGCGCTGTGGCTACGACGGCGTTGGCGTTCGGGAAATAGCGCAGATGGCAGGCGTGACCGGCGTTCTGGTGAATCGGTATTTCGGTTCCAAAGAGGAACTGTTTGCCGCCACCGTCGAGATAATATGTGCCGACAATGGGATCTTTGAGAATGACTCGACGACGCTGGCAAAGCGGCTGACCGCCAAGGTCATGTCTAAAACTGAACCCATCGATGCATTGCTTCTGATCCTGCGCTCAGCGCCGAATTCCCGCGCGGCGGAAATTTTGCGGGAGAACATCGCTCGGCTTTTCGAGCGGCCGTTGAAAGCTTCACTGCCCGGTCCCAACGCAAGTGAGCGAGCCACAATGATCCTCGCCCTGGTCGTGGGCTTCCAACTCTTTCACAAAGTCATTGGCAGCAAGGCGCTGGTCCACGCAAGCCGCGCGAGCCTTTCCCGTCATCTCATGGCAATGATTCAACAACTCATCGATAGCCCTCGAGCGGTGCGACGCCGATCCGAAGAAGCCGTGTAAATTGAAGCAGGACGCGATCGACCCCGGCTTCACCGATTGCGGCGCTGACCAACAGGGGATCGCGTACGTTTGATGTCAAAGCTAGTGGTTTCTCCGGCAAACGTCACCGCAATTCATTGACTGTGCGGGATCACTAATCGGCAATGCGAATCGTGAAATCGCGGCAACCGCCGATCGCGGAAGGCTCTGAAATCACGCAAGTGAATTGTTGCAACCACTAGTTCCTCTCATAATTCTCGAAATCCGGCTCCGGCCCGTGCTGACCGCCTGTCAGCCAATCGATTTTGGCGTGCAGTTCGACCGAAAGCGTGAGCGATCACGTGATCATTCTGAGAATGCGGTGAGTTCCGTTTTTGATGGCCCCGCCGGGAACCGCAATACCGATAAGCCAGACGGAATCAATGAACTCCACGGCAAGCATATATCCGCGTTACCGATACATTCTATCGAAAGATATGAGCTACCAACCGATACACGTCGGGAGTAATCTTTTACGGATGAAATTCGCACCGACGCGGGGCGGTCTACGAGCGACTGCACAACTACGCCTGTGCGCGACCCAACCTGCTCGCTTACACATGCACACAGTCTGTACATGAACTCGAGCCAAGGCGCAATCGTGTCTTTGTGTCCGCAATCCTGCCTAAGGAAGCGGCTTTGGATGTGCAATAGATCATTGTGAACCGCAAGAGAGTAATGACTATGAGTCTCGATGATGTCTTGTTCGGAGTTATAGTAAGCGGCGTCGGCTTGAGTGTCGCTTACTTTAGAGACGAATACATTGGATGGCGAGAGCATAAAGCCGCTGAGATGCGGAAACAGACGAGTAGGCGAGAACTTCATATCGATAAATCTGCACACCGAGAAGACGCTGATTCAATTCGAAGCGCCGTGACGCTCGAACCAATCGCCGACACGGAGAGACCGGAGGTAACGAAGGTAGCGTACAGAAATTCCGCGATTGATGATCCAACTTGGGGTTAGGTGCAACGCGACGGACTCCGGCGGCAATGGAGCGGTGCGTACGCGGGTTGTTGTTTGGAAGCGTTTGCTCCGGCCTCCAGCTTAAAGACGAAGCGGCATACCTTTAAACCTCGGTTTCAGTATATCTCTACCAGACATCTTTCCGTGATGGATACTACTCAGCGGGCCGGTAATGTCGCGACGGCGCACTCTTCTGCGGGCGAGCCGCCTACGGAGGAAGCAGAGCGCGCACTTCTCGCGCTCATCTCCGCTGGCGATCGCTCCGCAATGGATAAGCTTTACGTTCTGTACTTTGCGAGACTCGCGAAATTCTTTCTGCACCTGACTGCGAACGCCGATCTCGTCGAAGAACTCGTCAACGATACCATGGTGGAGGTATGGCGCGAGGGTGCGTCAATCGGAGGGAATCCCTCAGTCGCGGTGTGGATCATGGGCTTGGCCTATTCGCAGGGAAAGAGGCGTGTTGCCAAAGTTGGGGCGCTGCTGCATGCGCAGCCCTCTGCGCTACATACGGAACACGACAGGCCGCGGTCTACGAGGACTTTGGAAGCGTCCTCGCGCCTGGATGAATTCCTTCTAAGACTGCCTGTCGAGGAGAGGGCGCTGCTCCACCTTGTCTATTCGGGCGGGCACTCGCGGCGGGACATCGCCGACATAATGAACATTTCGTGCGAATGTGTCGACGTGCTGTTGAGTGATATTCGGCTTCGGCGTGGCTATGCACAGGGATATGTTGCCGGGAATCCCAGTTGCTAGACAGTCGCGAGCAGGAATTCGAACATCTGGGTCAGGGGCTTCCCGAGACGGGTGTCCATCCTTCCGGCACAGCCGATCGAATCAACAGGAGCACACACAAACATGAGCGCAGTCTCTCGTTACCTTACCGCAGGCGCGATCATCGCGGCCTCGGCCCTTAGTGTCACAGTCGCGGATGCCGACGATGGAGACTTCGGAGGGCATCACAACGCGTATGCCGTCACACCCCTTGTCTCCGATATCGGAGGTGACGCGGCGGTGTTGGATCCGGTCTTGCAAAATGCGTGGGGCGTCGCGTTCACTCCGTCGGGCAGTCCGTTCTGGGTCAATGACAACGCCACGGGTTGCTCGACACTTTATGCGGGAGACGGCTCAATCGTACCCCTTCAGGTCGCGATCCCGCTGCCGGGGAACATCATTCCGAGCAACGCATGCCACCCAGTCGACCCGAAGAATCCGCCGAAGGTCGCGCCAGCAGCGCCCACCGGCATCGTTTGGAATCCGTCCGCAGCCTTCCTCGTCCCCGGAACCAAGTTACCGGCAGCTTTCATCTTCGCCACCGAGGACGGAACGCTGTCTGCTTGGGCCGGTGGACTAACTCCCGCGGATAACGCGGTCCTCGCGATCGACAATTCGGCATCCCCCAATGCCGCTACCGGTGCCGTCTATAAAGGCCTTGTGGTTGGGGTCAACGCCAAGGGAGTGTTCCTTTTCGCGACCAACTTCCGCGCCGGCACGATCGACGTGTTCGGCCCCACGGGACCCAACGGCCTCTTCACACCTGCAACAACCGACGGCAATTTCAAGGATCCGGGGATCCCGGCAGGCTACGCGCCCTTCGGCATAGCGAACATCGATGGCGATCTCTTCGTCACTTACGCGCAGCAGAACGCTCAGAAGCACGACGACGTGGCAGGCCAGGGCCACGGCTTTGTCGATGTGTTCGATACCGACGGCCATCTGCTGCGACGCTTGGTCAGTCGCGGACCGCTGGATTCGCCTTGGGGCGTTGCGCGTGCGTCGTATGCCTTCGGCCGATTTAGCGCCGATATCCTCGTCGGCAACTTCGGTAACGGCCGGATCAATGTATTTGACGAGAATGGACGATTTATCGATGAGTTGGACGACAAGGATGGCAAGACACTCGTGATCGACCGATTGTGGACCTTGATATTGGGCGGCGGCCGCACGTCGAAATCCGATACGCTATATTTCACGGCGGGCCCCGCCGGTGAGACCCATGGTCTATTCGGAACGATTACACCTGTTCTCGACCCGTCCGACAACCAATAAGCGAGGGCGATGGACCGCGGGCGCCGAAGGGCAGCCCGCGGCGTCCTCCGCCGACCAGTTCTCGAAGGGCGGCCGGATCCGCCCCGTCGGAAGAACGTCGGTCCGGCTACACCGATCTCAACGATGAAACACGCCGGTTTCAAGACGGCGATTTTGCCAATCCGGGCATGCTCTGGATTGAAAAATGGCAAGTGCTCTGGAGACAGGCCGCAGGTCAAGGCCGACGCCTTCTGTTCCACGGTCGAGAAGGCAGCCGCTCTCGCGACGAGGCGCTGGGTATATCTTCTACTTAGATACCTCATATCTATAAATATAGGCTAGTAAGTTCGATGGCCTGATTCTAGGCTGTAGTCAATAGTCCGCAGCCACCCATTGGGGGCCCCATGCCGCAAGCCATTCCGTTACTTCGCCCGCCCCATCTCGCGCCGGGCTCATGATCGGCAGAGCGGGGGTAGCATGGTGCGGCTTATCGATGTCCTCTTCGCTCTAAGCACCCATGAACCGGGTACCCGCGTGCCTCCCGACGGTAGAAGCGGTCACCCGCAACGTCGACTTCCGCTACTGATCCTGCTCATCTGTCTCGTTTGCCTGTTATCCCTGGGGGGATGCGCCGGCCTCGCGGTCAGTGCGTCGCACTCACCTGTTGAGGACCCGCCTGGGACGCTCGCCTACTCGATGCATTCACCGGTAGAGTACGCGATTGACCCAGCCGTCGCAGCGAGTGTTCTAGTCGCGGATATATCCGTCCCGCCGCGGGTTTCGGCCCACAATTCAACCAGCGCAAGCGTGAGACGTATCGTCCTCGACGCTACGTGTCATCTAGAAATATAGGCTACAAAGCACGACCACTCGGGACTACTCTTCCGTGATGGAAAATCCATGCGCGCCGATACCTAGTTCCGATGCATACCTATGAGCAGGGCTTTCCCTAAGACTCGCAACTCATATACGGGACGTTCCGATCTCGCGGCGGGCACTAGTATTGGCGATCTCAGCCTTGTGCGGTGTGCGCAGTCCGGTGAACGCCGAGCCTTCGACCAATTGGTGCTCAAGTACCGGCCCCGGGTAGTAGAGCTTGCAATGCGGTATACACGCAATCCCGCCGATGCGGAAGACGCCACCCAGGAAACGTTCATTAGGGCATATCGAGGACTACAACATTTTCGCTGCGAGAGCAAGTTCTATACCTGGCTCTATCGCATCGCGAGCAATTGCGCCAGGAACCTGTTGAAAGTGCGCGGCCGCGATGTACTCAACAGCACGATCGAATTCCCGGATGACCAGACTGCTGCCCACCCCCCAACGCGCCTGCGGGAATTAGAAACGCCCGAAGAGCTAATGGTCACTGATGAGATTCGCGGCATGGTTAATGCCACTCTCGAGAGGCTATCCGAAGAGCATCGCACTGTAATCACATTACGCGAAATCGATGGCCTAAGTTATAAGGACATCGCTTCCGCGATGTCCATTCCAGTCGGCACCGTACGCTCACGCGTCTTCAGGGCGCGCGACCTCATCGATCATCAGTTGCGCCGCGTTTATGTTGGCGGTCTGGGTCGCCATTGGGTACAACGGTCGCCTCACGCTCCATCGGGAAAACCCGGGCCGCACCATGTCGACGAACATGCACTATCGAATGAGATCTGAAATTTCATCCGCCTGACTGAAAGGTGCACTCGCGATAGCTCATCGCAGATGACGACCTCGTTTTGTGCCATATCGATTTTTCTTGGCCGAGCTCCGCGAAAGCATCAATTGGCGTCTTAGGCGAACCCGCCGCGACCTCTCGATGCTAGCCCCCTTTTCGGTGCCAGCTCCCTTTGGCCAGGTTGCCATGAGTAGGGACAGAATCCACTGAGCAACAATCCGCGAAATAAATGGACGAATCCCGATACTTTTTGGAGTCTCCCTATCTAACACGGATTGATGCTGCGCTCATGTCGAGCGGCGACTACTACATGCATCTCGCCGATCTTCAGTCGTACATGGCGGCCGATCAACGAATGATCGGGACGTACCAAGCTCGCGAGTCATGGACTGGGATGGCTATCAAGAACATAGCGGCGTCGGGTCCGTTCTCAAGTGATCGCACAATCGCCCAATACGCGTCAGAGACCCGGAAAGGTCTGATTTCCGTGCAAAGAGTGCCGGTAGATCCACTACATGAGGGATTGAGAGCGTATTCCGCGTGGCGTGCGGGCAAATGAATAGACGCGTGCGTTCATGTTTCAAATAGTCATATTGAGGGGTTCGGTACAAGTCATATTGGGCAGCTGCGGTTGAGGGGTTGCGATTCGTTCGATGGCCTGGGTCGAGCTAAGGCTGCTCCATCCGCAGTGCGCTACCCGCAGGGCACGCAAGGTCAACCACGGTGAGCGGTCCCAGAAGGGCCGCGATGCCGCGCGCAATGCGTCTTGAGCGACGGCCGGCGCGAGGCGGTTTTCGACACCGGGGACTTGCGACTGTCTAAGGTGCCGCAGAATCTTATGGGTCAATATGGGCCAGTATTTATAAAACAGCGAGGCCAGAGTGCTTGCGGAGGCGATATAGATGCCAGTGGCGACGACTGCTCCTCGTCGGACTATATCTCGGGCGACCCATTCCATGGGTCTTTGTGCGGTATAGGCAACGGCAACGGTTGGCCGATCATCCGGTGCCCTCAGTACCAGATAGTCCTCGTCGACCCCTAAGCCCACGATCCCGAGCGTGAGGATGCCTACAGAGAGGAAGCGCCGTTCTGAGAGTGCCCGATGAAGAGCGAGTGTCAGGGTCCACTCATCTGCGACGTAGCAGCGAGCGGGCAGTATCGTTATCATCGCAGTGGGCGTCCGCGCAGCTATCGACAGTACAGCAGCCGCAGTGGTAAGCAAAGACCACCCTGGGGACTCGCTCACGAAGCGATGCTCGGCTCGCGTGAACCATAGCGCCCGTTGCCAATGCAATCGATGTGCTTCGGCTGCTGTCACCATGACGCGGGCCGGGTGCGATATTCGAACTGCGCGGTGTAGAGCCTTCTGCAACATTGTCGTGGGCTCGCCGAGGCCGCAATATTGAACCGGCGCCGTCTGCGCATTGATGTCTTCAGAAACCGGCCACTCCGGGCCGGCTGAGTCCGCCACCACAATGCACCAACGGGAGCGAGTCTCTGGGCGAGCACTACTCATAGGCAGTCTGCGAGCAGGGATGTTCCATGCACAAAGGCTAGTACTGATGCCTCCCGCTTGGTAGCCTATATCTGTCGATACAATGTATCGCTAGGATAGATATATGCTAGATGACGTTGTATCATCATGTGGGCTCGACCGTAGCTGACACCGACTGGTCGGGAGACGCCGCCGCAGGCTCAGGGGCCTCTCTCCTCCGCGCCTGCCTACGTGGCTGCGGCCGATCTGACCTTTCCTCGACGGGGTGCCCATAGTCCAGGAAATCTAGTAATTCTACGCGTCGAGACATCGCGTCAGAAAACCCCAAATCTATTAAGTGGCGACAATAGCTGCTCTCGAATAACAAGTAACTCAGCACACCCGCGCCATTCGGATCCATTACGCCGATTCGGCGGGCGAGAAATCGCATGGCACGCGGTAACTCCTGCGCATGAGAAGCGGCGATCATATCCATTCGCTCGGTCGGCCGGATAATGAAGGTATCGATCGTTTTCAGTTCGGGACTGGACCGCCACCCGGTGTTCTCGCGCACAGATGCCAGGGTCTGGTTCACGCGTTGCAGTCGTTCGAGATCCATGTCCAGTGTATCAATAAAAATGGCGTCAAGCATGTGGCCTGCGATCTGTGCGAGCGAAGGCCAGACACTGCTATCACGTGCGCTTCGTTCGCCGAGTGATGTCGAGCCCACGCCAATGGCCAACACGCGTCGCGCTCCGAGGTGCAGCGCAGCGCTGATGGGCGCCAATTGGTGCATCGATCCATCGCCAAAGTGCTCGCGGCCGATCCGAACGGCGGGGAACACGATCGGAAGCGCACACGACGCCATTACGTGTGATAGACCAATGTCCGCCGGACACCCGACACGGTGGGCCCGTCGCCACGGCTTGTGCGAACCATCGCTCTGAAAGAAGGTGACCGAGTCGCCTGTCGCGTAGCTTGATGCGGTAACGCTCAAGGCGTTCAGGTGGCCGGCTGCTATGACGCGCTGGATACGACGGAAGTCGATCATCCGGAAAAGTAGAGAGCCCAATGGTCCACAATCCAGGAGCGAGACCGGCCGGGATGGATGCTCTCTCCTACCCAAAAGCGCGACAAGGCAACGATGCAAGCTGCGGGCGAGACCGGATAGATCGGTCCGATATACGTCGTTGACATGTAAGTTCCCCCAAACTCTGGCGAGCCGTGCGACCCCGGCGCCAAACCGATCGGCGTTGCTTGCAAGGCTCGCCGCGTTGATCGCGCCGGCTGACGTGCCGCAAATTATCGCGAATGGATTCGCCGCGCCCCGCGGCAACATGGCTGCGATGGCGCGCAAAACCCCGACCTGATAGGCGGCTCTGGCGCCACCCCCGCTCATTACGGCCGCGATAGGGAGCCTCGGTCTTGCAGAAAATGTTTTAACTATCACTCCTTGCGCGATCGCTCTGTGAGGGAGAACGCCAAAAGCGAAAACGTGGCTGCATTGCGTAAGGCATCGTCAGATGCTTCGGTTCAGCAAGCGGCTTTAGTTGATGGCGACTACTTATGACGTCTTGCGCATTCGCGCCGTCGCCAGCGTGGATTTCGAGTGGGATGCGCTGTTTGCCGCAACGATCTCCGTAGAGACCTTCCAGAGGTGCTTTGCAAGGTTACTATCATTCAGAAGTGGATTTCCTACCGCAATTTGGCAGTCCGACCAATATTCGCCGGTAATTCCAGCGACCAGAGGACTTGCTGCGAGCAACGCCTGTGTGGCCGCTCCCTGGCCCGGTGATTTCATGAATAGTTGCATCGTCGATAGCGCAACGCGCAAGGGAATCCGGAGGTTCCTGTGGAGGCCCGTGCCCCTCGTGGCACCGGGATGCAACGAATTGACGGCAATACCATGTTCGTGCAATTGACGTGACAGTTCCTTGGCATACAGCGCCACTGCGAACTTGGATTGTCCGTAAAATGCCATTGGATCATAGAATCGATGACCGTCGAGATTGTCGAACATGACTCCTTCTAGAGGGGCGTGTATGACGCTCGCGCTGCTGCTTACGATAACGATACGTCCGGTGCCCTTGCGCACGAGATCGATTAACTGATTCACCAAGGAAAAGTGGCCTATGTGGTTGACCAGAAACTGCAGTTCGATTCCATATCGCGTTTGCAGCGTCGATGGGTGGGCAATCCCCGCATTAGTAATGATCGCATCCAAAGGAACTCGAAAACGCCTTATCATCTCGGCCGCAACGGCAATCGAGTCGAGGTCGGCGAGGTCGCACGCGACGGGAGTTGTGCATAGGCCGACCTTGTCGCAGGCGTCCTTTGCGCGAACCGACGATTTGGCGAGCCCGATAACGTGCGCGCCGTTTGCAGCCAGGGCATTCATCGTCGCGAATCCGATTCCGGAATTGCATCCTGTGACTAAGATGCATTTTCTTGTGAGGTCGATACCTGCAAGAACCTGATTGGCGGTCGAGCGGGCGCCGTGAGTGATTGAGCTAGCCATGAGAATACCTCCTTAATCTATCGGCCACTCTGGGCTCGCAGCGTCCGCCACCACTATGCACTCATGTTGCATTTGGAAAGAGTAGTGCTGTCGCTTCCGACTTGGTAGCCTATATCATTCGATACGATGTATCGCCGGAGTAGATGCATGCTAGATGGCGTTTCACTCGATCAAATACGCACCTTCATTGCTGCGGCGGATGAAGGAAGTTTCTCGGCGGCGGGTCGTCGCCTGGCGCGGGCGCAGTCCGTGATTAGCCAGACCTTGTCGAATCTGGAAGGGCAGATCGGGGTGAAGTTGTTCGATCGCAGCGCCCGCTTCCCCGTGTTGACGGATCAGGGTCGAGCGCTGCTCGCCGACGCACGAACGGTGGCGGGTAACGTCGACCTCTTCAAGGCTCAGGCGAAGAGCCTGGCGGGCGGCCTCGAACCGGAACTAAGCGTGGCCGTCGACGTCATGTTTCCGGATGCCACGTTCACCGGCGCTGTGGTCGCTTTCCAAAAGGAATTTCCCTCGACCCTACTCAGGTTCGACGTCGAATCGAGCGCCGTTGTCGATCCCGTGCTCAACGGGCGCTGCGCCGTCGGCGTAGTGGGGTCATGGTCGTTCGCGCCACCACAACTCACCCACGAAAGGCTGCTGACCGTGAGGTTACCCATCGTCGTTTCGCCGCAGCACCCGCTTGCAACCCACCGCGGGGTGGTTCCGACAAGCGTGCTCGACCAGTACGTCCACCTCGCTCACATTGATCTTGCGGATCTCTCTCGAACGCTACTATTCAAAATTCGGTATGCGAGAACCTGGCGCCTTTCCCATCTCGGGGCCAAACTGGCCTTCCTGCGTGCCGGGCTCGGATTTGGCGGCATGCCGCTGCATTTGGTCGAGGCGGACTTGGCGAGCGGCGCACTCGTTCAGATCGCAGCCGAGGATGCGCCGCCGGGAGGCCACATCACGATCATGTCGGCCATCTTTCGAACCGACAATCCGCCGGGCCCGGCGGGACGTTGGTTCATCGAGCGCCTCAAACAAGAGGACGCACAGCGGTCGAAAGAGATGACGGCTCGATCGCCTGCCTCGCGCGAGTCGGCAGCGAAACGCCGGCAATCATCTGCTCGCCGTTCGCCCGCCAGGAAAAGGAAACCGAACCGTTGATGGCGACCCTCGCAGGCTGCGCGGGGCGGCGAGTAATGCAGCCTCGCTCTTCTTCGTTTCACGAGCACGCCCTGGGCCCTCCATCTGTCGGTCGCGCCGCTTCAACCTTTGCAGCACCGTCGAGCGCTAATCGAGCGCAGCTGCGTTCAGACTCGTGCCCTGCATGACATGGCAGGATGCATAGCAGCTGCTCGAGAAGTTCTGTCAGATGCGCGAGTTTTTCCAATTCGATGTTTGCTAGTAATTGTTGACGAACGGCTGCGGCTTCGTTCTTTAAGTCCGCGTAGATACGATGGCCAGCGTCGGTGATCACGATACGATTTACCCTCCTGTCGGATATGGATGGCTCTCGTATGACAAGACCCTTCTTAACCAAACGATCGATCATGTGCACCATGGACGCGCCCGACACCGAGAGCATGTCGGCAAGTTCGGACTGAGACAACGGCGAGCGAGCTTGCGACGCCACTGCAATAGTCATCCAACTGGCCAGACTAATGCCCAAGCATTCGAGGCGGCGGTCCACCGCGTCCCGCCAAGCTCTTGCGGTGTTATACAGCGCGCTTTCGAATCGCTCAGCAAGGTTGGCCACGTTGCCCGGACCCTCAATCATTCGAGGTAACCGTCAGACAGTCCCAAACCGGGT
>Ga0179592_10000100_pt1 | contig 36137 bp, 32 predicted proteins | sample CZODoug2_1_08_16_FD_148623 | JGI IMG/M metagenome (GOLD analysis project Ga0179592, IMG submission 148623) | Vadose zone soil fungal communities from Angelo Coast Range Reserve, California, USA - CZODoug2_1_08_16fungal (Illumina Assembly) | ecosystem: Environmental > Terrestrial > Soil > Vadose...
GAAGTTTAAGCCCCGCCGTTTTGCGTGCGGCCATCGACGGCGCGGCGCTGCTGGGGAAGGAAGCAGTGCTGGCGCGTTTGGACGAGTTGCACGCTCGGTACGTCGCTCGGATCGACTTGCCCTAAGGAAGGGTAAGAAGCCTCGAGGCAACGAAAAAGGCGCAGTTGCCTCGAGGCTGCTTACCCTTCCTTACGAATACTCGAACCGATCAACATCCGATGGCGGCGCTTCCAGCGAGTGTTGGGACGACACCGGATTTTCCGGCCTACGAGCGCGAATGGGGCCACATCACCGCGGATGGCCTTTCGAAACTCGTCCTCCTGCACCGTGAAGTTGAGCGGTCCAGTGTGATAAGGACTAGGGGATAGGAAGCTTCAAGGAAACTGCGTCTTCGTTTCCTTGAAGCTTCCTATCCCCCAGGCCTTGCGAGAACCACCGCTCAACTTCACGGTGCCGAGGTATTAAGCCCAGAGCGCCTTCAGTCGATCGAGCATCAAGCCGCGCACCTGGCCGATCTGGGTGTCATCGGATGTGAACAGGGGTGGATTACGCCGCAGCATGGGCCAACGCTCGGTGCGCAGCACGCGGTGCAGGTAGCCCACGTTGCGTTCGATGGCCTCGAGATAAGGATTCTTGCCGCCGAACAAGCATTCGAGATAGCGGTAAGCATGCTCGAACTCACCCTCGAGGCGCGCGACGAATGTTTCCCGCACGAACTCAGGCGTCTGGCGCAATAGATCCAGCCCGGAGCTGTAGCGAACTCGCAGCGAGCCATCGATACCCGTCGTGGCGGCAATGCCGCCCAGCACGAATTCCGGATAGAGCCGGTCGCGGCATTTCTCCAAGTAGCAGCGATCCGCCATTTGGGCGATCAAATCCGCGGTGCCCAACAGGTGCCCCAGCTTGCGATCCTTCGGATCGGCGAGCTGGATCATGTTGAGCTTGATTTCGTAACCGGTGAAATGGACGATTCGCGTCGCCACCGGCACCCAGTTTTCCAAGCCGATGCTCGGCAGGTAGCGCGCGAGGAAGCGCGCGCTGCGCGTCACATGATAGAGGGTGAATTCGGCGCCATTGCAGTGCTGGCGGTCGTCGAATTCCCGGATGTAGCCGGCGTCATGAAACAGCGAGGTCACCAGCGCCATGACCACGCGCTCGCCGCCGAAGCGCAAGCGGCTCTCGACGGTGCGCTCATACCCGACCAGGAGCCGGGCCATGGCAAGCGTCATGTCGAGCGAATGTTGGCGATCGTGGTAAAGGGTGTCGACGCCGTGATAGCCGGGCATGCGGCCGGTAAAAAGCTTGTCGAAGTCTTCGAACGCAACCGCGACCTTGTCGAAGGATTCGGACGGCCACGCCGTCGTGAACAGTTCCCTGACGGCCGCGGCTACGGCGGCCGTCGAGCTGACTTGGACGGAATTGGCAACGTCGTAGTCGTTACGTCGGAGGTCGTACATCGCAGTAAGTTTAGGCTTAAAGGCCCGGCTGCGCCATGCAACTACTTCTGCTTGTGGACGCAGCTCACAGTATTAAGTTAACCGGCAGACCACACCTACGCAAGAAACCCACACCTACGCAAGAAACCCGCGTTTAGTAAACTTTGATGCCGCCGAACTTATGCCTCACGCGCCGCGCCAGCGTCGCGTAGCCCAGCCAAAAACCGCATGCCAACCCGATGAGGAGGGCAATGCCGGCGATCGCCTGCCACAGCGTCTCGGCGGGAGCCTGGATGGCGGCGAGCTGGCCTGACGCCGGCTGCGGAGGCGCCGCCGGCGATGCTGCGCCGCTGCGCGCTGCCGCCAGCTCGCCTTGCTTTGCGGCAAGTTCTTGTTTGAGCCGCTCCACCTCGCGGCGCGCCGCCGCCTCGGCCAGGGCGGGTGTGGTGGCGCGGGTGCGATCGAGTTCCTCTTCGAGCCGTTTGACTCGAACCACGGCAGGTTCCGTAGCCGTCAGGAAGGCCGTTTTCACCCAGCCAGTCGTTCCGTCAGCCAAGCGGACTTGGGTGAAATCGCCGTTTTGCGCCAGCGTCTCGACGCTTGTTCCCGAATGCAGGGTGGCCAAGCGTTGACCTTGGTTGTTCTGTTCGGCGTAGACGCCGAGCACCAGCTCATCGCTCACGTAAGCGGTGGCCGCCACACCCCGTACCGCCAGCAGCGCCAGCAGCAGCGCGGCCGGCCGCTTCACGCGGCAATTCCGGTTTGTTTGAGCAAGGGCCGCACGTCGGGCTGGCGCCCGCGAAATCGAACGAACGCGTCCATCGCATCGACACTGCCGCCGCGGGCGAGAATGGATTCGCAAAACCGCGCCGCCGTCTTGGCGTCGAAAACACCGGCTTCCTCGAATGCCTCGAAAGCATCGGCGGCCAGCACTTCGGCCCATTTGTAACTGTAATAACCGGCCGCATAGCCGCCGGCAAAGATGTGCGAAAAGCTTGCGGGCATGCGATTGAATGGCGCTGCCGGCACCACGGCCACCCGCCGCCGTACGGCAGCCAGGGTCTCGGCGACATTTGCGCCCAGGCCGGCATCGAAGTTTGCGTGCAATTCAAAATCAAAGGTGGCGAGCTCGATTTGCCGCAGCGTGTCGAGTGCGGCGTTGAAAGTGCGCGTACCGAGCAGGCGCTGCAGCATGTCGACGGGCAGCGGCTCGCCGCTGTCGATGTGCGCCGAAATCAGCGGCAGTACCTCGGCACGCCACACGAAGTTCTCCATGAACTGGCTCGGCAACTCGACCGCGTCCCAGGCGACACCGTTGATGCCGGCGATGCTGGGATACGCCACGCGCGTCAACATGTGATGCAGGCCGTGCCCGAACTCGTGAAACAGCGTAATGACCTCGTCATGCGTCAGCTGTGAGGGTTGAGCGCCGACGGGGGCCGTGAAATTGCAGACCAGCTGCGCCACCGGCAGAGCCGTGCCTGAAGGCAGCGCCTTGGCCACGACACACTCGTCCATCCAGGCACCGCTGCGCTTTTCGGTGCGCGAATACGGATCGAGGAAAAAGCCGGCCACGGCGCGCCCGTCCCTGTCGAGCAGATCGTAGAAGCGAACGCTGGGATGCCAGACGGTGATATCGGAGCGCGCCCGGACGCTCACGCCATACAGACGCTGCGTCAACGCAAACAATCCGTCCAACACCTTTGGCAGCGGGAAATAGGGGCGCAGTGCTTCCTGCGATACTTTGTAGCGGCTTTCTTGGAGCCGCTCGCTGTAGAACGCCAGGTCCCAGGCGTTGAGCTTGCGGCCCGCAAATTCCTCGAGATCCAAAAATTCCTCGCGCGCCGCAGGCCTGCAGCGGCGCGCCAAATCCTCCAGAAAGGCGAGCACCTGCTTGCTGGTCTTGGCCATGCGGGTGGCGAGCGCGTAATCGGCGAAGTTCGCAAAACCCAGAAGCTTGGCGAGTTCGTCACGCAGCGGCAGAATTTCCGCAATGATGCCGTTGTTGTCGAAGCGTCCGGCGCTCGGGCCGAGTTCCGACGCACGCGTGACCCAGGCTTCGTAGATGTCGCGGCGCAGTTGTTCGTTTTCTGCGCTGGCCATGATGGTCATGTAGGTGGGTTGATCGAGCTTGAACAACCAGCCGGCTTGATGGGCCTCGCGTGCATCAGCCGCGGCGCGATCGACCGCGTTGCTGGGCAGGCCCGCAAGTTCCGCGCTGTTGGTAACGCTGCGTGTATAAGCACGGCCGGCATCGAGCACATTTTCGGAAAACTTCGTGGCCAAATGCGCCAGGCGCTGTGCCACCTCGCGATAGCGCGTTTTTTGGTCGGCCCGCAAATCGACGCCCGCCAATCGGAAATCACGCAACGCATTTTCCAGCAGTTTGCGCTGCGCCGGATCGAGCGCGGCACCTTCGCTCTTCAGCACGTAGGCATAGCCGGCCTGCAGCGCGGCGTTTTGGCCCAGTTCCGAGGAATACTCGGTGAGCAACGGTACGCATTCGTTGTAGGCCTCGCGCATCTGTGCCGAATTGGCGACCGCGTTCAGATGCGAGATCGGGCTGAACACCCGGCTCAGGCGGTAGCTCAGTTCCTCGACCGGCACGACCAGCGAGGCAAAGGTCGGATGGGCTTGCGCGGTCAACTCCGCCAGGCGCGCGCGGTTCTCGGCCAGTACTTTTTCCAACGCCGGACGAGCATGGCTCGCCTCGATACGTCCGAAGTCCGGTAGTGCGCCGAGGTCTAGAAGTGGATTGCTCACCCCGTAATTCTAGCAGACGCGCGTCAAAGCCCCGGCTCGAGCCTGTCTGAGGGCAAGGGCGGCGGCGAACACGTATCATGGCGCTCTTTTCGAAGGACGGAATCGGCAGTGTCTACCCCAGCATTCGATCTCATCAGCATCGGCGGCGGCAGCGGCGGTCTTGCCTGCGCGCAGCGCGCCGCTGAATTCGGCGCCAAGACTGCGGTGATCGAACCGCACCGCCTGGGAGGCACCTGCGTGAACGTGGGATGCATTCCGAAGAAAATCATGTGGAACGCGGCGGGCGTCGCCTTGAACCTGCAGGATGCGAGCGACTACGGCTTCGAAGTCAAAGCGGGCGCAAGCGACTGGGCGGAATTGAAGCGCAAGCGCGATGCCTACGTGCTGCGCTTGAACGGAATCTACGAGCGCAATCTTGGCGCAAAGGGCGTGGCGTATGTGCGAGGAGCCGCCCGCTTCGTGGATGCGCATACCGTCGAGGTAGACGGCCGGCGCCTGAGCGCGCGGCACATCGTGATCGCCACCGGGGGCAAGCCGATGCTGCCGAAAATCCCCGGCGCGGAGTTCGGCATCAGTTCGGACGGCTTTTTCGATCTCGAGACTCGTCCCCATCGCGTAGCCGTCGTCGGCAGCGGCTACATTGCCTGCGAACTGGCAGCCTCCTTTCATGAGCTCGGCAGCCAGGTGGAGCATTTCATCCGCAAGGATCGGCTCCTCACCAATTTCGATGTGATGCTCGGCAAGTCCCTGATGCGCGAAGTCCGCGCCCTGGGGATGATCGTTCAGCACAACGTGGTGCCGGTCGCGGTGCGCCAAGCGTCGGGCAAAAAGACCCTGGTGGCGCAAGACGGCCGGGAGTTTCCCGGCTTTGATTGTGTGTTGTGGGCAATCGGCCGCGATGCGAATGTCGCGGGGCTCGATTTGCAAAAGGCCGGCGTAGCGCTCGACGACTCGAGCTACGTCATCACCGATGGCTTTCAAAATACCAATGTCGCAGGCGTGTACGCGATCGGCGACGTCACCGGCCGGGCCGCACTGACGCCGGTGGCGATCGCGGCGGGCAGGCGCTTGAGCGATAGGCTGTTCGGCGGCAAGCCCGAACGGCATCTGGAATACAACATGATTCCGACGGTAATTTTCACGCATCCGCCGATCGGCACCGTGGGAGCCACCGAGGCGGAAGCGCGTGCGCAGTATGGCGACGCCGTGAAAGTGTATGTGGCCGATTTCACGCCCCTGTATCACGCGATGACGACACGAAAAACGCATACCGACATGAAACTGGTTTGCGTGGGTCCTGAACAGCGCATCGTCGGCTGCCACATCTTGGGGAACGGCGCCGATGAAATGCTGCAGGGATTTGCCGTGGCGATCCGCATGGGCGCGACCAAGGCGGATTTCGACGATACCGTGGCGATCCACCCGACCAGTGCGGAAGAATTGGTCACAATGCGGTAATACCTCGGCACCGTGAATTTGAGGGGTGCGCATGGCCTGGGGGATAGGAAGCTTCACGGCAACGAAGAGCAGTTGCCGTGAAGCTTCCTATCCCCTAGTCCTTTCAAACCGGACCGCTCAACTCACGGTGCAGGAGGACGAGTTTCGACGGGCCATCCTCGGTCGTGTGGCCTCATGCGCACTCGTCGGCCGGAAATCGGGCGTCCAACACCCGCCGGTAGCGTCGGCATCGTGATGTTGATCGGTTGAAGTATCTGTCAGGAAGGGCGACGGCTAAACCAACCGGTCATAATCACTGGCCCGAGCTACCGGTCTGTTTACGCGTGCTGTGCCAATGCCTCCAGAGCGGGCGCGGTGTCGGGGCGAATTCCGCGCCACAGCAAGAAAGACTCTGCGGCCTGTTCGACCAGCATGCCCCATCCCTTGATGGTGCGCGCCGCCTGCAGGGACTTCGCCCACAATGTAAACGGCGTATGCCCGCGGCCGTAGGCCATGTCGTAGCAAATGCTTTCCTCGCCCACCAGTCCCAGCGGCATTTCCGGCATCTCTCCTTGCAAGCTGGCCGAGGTGCCGTTGATGATGAGATCGTAGGGCGGGCCCCGCACCTCGGAGAATCCGCAGCCGGAGATTTCACCCAGGTCGGTGAACTCCGCGGCCAGCCTTCGAGCGCGCTCTGCTGTGCGATTGGCGATGACGACCTCGCGCAGCTCACGCTCCATGAGGGCGCCGAGCACGCCGCGTACCGCACCGCCGGCGCCGAGAATGAGTACGCGTTTGCCGACGAGCGCCACGCCTAAATTGTTCTCGAGATCCGCGGTGAGTCCCAGGCCGTCGGTGTTATCGCCCAATAGCGACGTCTGCTCGAAAAACGCGATGGTATTGACCGCTTTCGCCCGCTCGGCGCGCGGCGTGAGCTCATTCACCAGTTCCGCGGCCGCCTGCTTATGCGGCAGGGTGACATTGAGACCCTTGAGTCCGCCGGCGAACAAGCGCAGCGCATCGCGGCGAAAATGATCGGGCGGGATGTCGAACAGCCGATACACCAGATTCTGCGCCGTGGCTTTGGCGAACATGCCGTGAATGAACGGCGACCAGCTATGGGCGATGGGATGACCCGCGACGCCATATTGATCGGGAGCTTCCGACCCTACGCTCAAGTTCACTCTATCAGCCACTGCGCCGCACGTTTGGCAAAATACGTCAAAATGCCGTCGGCGCCGGCGCGCTTGATGCACATCAGCGCTTCCAAGGCGACGGCGCGTTCGTTCAGCCAGCCGTTGCCGGCGGCGGCCATGATCATGGAGTACTCGCCGCTGACCTGGTAGACCAACGTAGGCATTCCAAACCGATCCTTGACCCGCCGCACGATGTCCAGGTACGGCAGTCCCGGCTTGACCATGATCATGTCGGCGCCTTCGCTGATGTCGAGCGCCACTTCGCGCAATGCTTCATCGGAATTGCCGATGTCCATTTGGTAAGTGTGCTTACCGCCGCCGCCGAGTTGCGCGGCCGATCCCACGGCATCGCGAAACGGGCTGTAAAAACTCGACGCGTACTTGGACGCATAGGCCAGGATTCGGGTGTGGATCAGTCCGGCGGTTTCAAAGGCATTGCGAATCGCGCCGACGCGCCCGTCCATCATGTCCGAAGGGGCGACGATGTCGGCACCCGCGTCGGCATGCGAGCGCGCCTGGCGCACCAGCGTCTCCACGGTGAGATCATTCATCACATAGCCCGTGTCGTCGATCAGGCCGTCCTGCCCATGCGTGGTAAAGGGATCGAGCGCCACGTCGGTGATCACGCCCAGGTTCGGGAATTCCTTCTTGACGGCTCTGACCGCGACCTGCGCGATGCCATCCGGATTCCAGGACTCGCGCCCGTCGAGGGTTTTCTTACCCTCGGGGGTGACGGGAAACAACGCGATCGCGGGAATATTGAGCCGCACCAGGGTCGCGCATTCGCGCAGCAATTGGTCCACCGAGAGCCTCTCGATGCCGGGCATTGAGGCCACGGGCTGCCGATCGCCGCGGCCTTCGACCACGAAAATCGGGTAAATCAGCGAGTCCACGCTCAAGTGGGTTTCGCGCATCAAGCGGCGCGAAAACTCGTCGCGGCGCATGCGCCGCATGCGGGTGCTTGGAAATGAATGAGCGCCAGTTCCGGTCATCTTCAATGTGACTCCCATCATCAACCACGCCACTGCAAATTCGCGTCGCCGAGGCCCGGCACGGGCTTCTTACAGAAGGCATCGTCGGCATAACGCGGTAATATCACCGGGACGATATCTTAAGCCGGGTGCTGATTTATACATGAACGATGAGGTTGGCGGAAATCAGAGACGCGCCCGGTTTCAGGCGCTATGCCAGTCCCTGCGTCCGGACCTGCTGCGGTTCGCGTTCTGGTTGTCCCGTGACCGTGCCTTGGCCGAAGACGTGGTCCAAGAAAGCATGCTGCGGGCTTGGAAAGCCCGGGACTCGCTTTTGGACGAGACGGCGGCCAAGCCCTGGCTGCTGACCATCATACGCCGGGAATATGCGCGCACTTTCGAACGCAAGCGCTTGCCGACGGTGAGCGTCGATGAACTGGTCGCCAAAGAGGAGCCGATGTTGGCCGCCGCCGAGGAACAGAACATTAACGACGTGCGCGCCGCCTTGATGAAATTGCCCGACGAATACCGCGAACCGCTCGTTCTGCAGGTCTTGATGGGATATTCGACGGCAGAGATTGCCCGCGAGCTGGAATTGTCGGGTCCTGCGGTGCTGACGCGGCTGTACCGTGCCCGCCAACAGCTGCGTGCGGCATGCGGCGAAGACTTGAGCCTGGATCCGCAAGAATGATGGATCACAGGCAGTATCGTTCCGCCATCATGGCCGATCCGCACGACGCGGATCCCGACCTGCTCGCGCACCGCGGGTCTTGCGCCGAGTGCCGCGCATTCACCGAGCAGCTGCTGCGATTCGAAGCGCGGCTCGAACGCGCTTTGCGGGTGGACATCCCAACCAAGGCGGTCGTGCTGCCGTTCGCGCGCAAGGGGGCGCAGGAAACTCGCCGGTGGATGGCGATGGCAGCCAGCCTGTTGCTGGCGCTGGTGATCGCCGGAGGAGTCTGGCTTACGCTGCCGCAGCGCAGCCTCGCCGCCGCTGTGGTTGCGCACATGGCGGACGAGCCGTATGCGTGGCAACTCACCGACGTACCGGTCCCTGACGCTGAGCTGAACGCGGTGCTCGAGGATTCAAAACTTCGCTTGAAACCCGACGCGGGTGTGGTGAGTTACGCCAGAAGCTGCAATTTCCGAGGACACAAGGTGCCGCACTTGGTCGTGCAGACGCAGTCCGGACCGGTGACGGTCATGGTGCTGGTGCATGAAGCGGTGCGCAAATCCATGCAGTTCGACGAGCACGGCTATCGCGGCACCATCGTGCCCGTGCCGGGCCATGGCAGCATCGCCGTTCTCATGCGCGACGCAAGTTCGCGGAGCGGCGAGGTCGAACGCATCGCCGCACGCGTTGACGATTCGATCGTCTGGACGCGCTGAATTCTTTAAATACCGACCTCGCTCAACAAGTCGATGAGCCGCCGCGCACTCGCCGCCAGCGTCGGATGTTCGGCCTCGAATTGCACGGCTACCCGTTCCAAGCGATCCGGAAGCGTTTTGTCGACGGAGGAGTCGGCAGGCCCTGCCGGCTCATCGACCATGCGCTTGACGTCCGGAAGAATTTCGCCCAGCGATTGCCGCGTCGCGGGATCTTCCTGATGCGCGTTGGCCAGTTCGGCGTGAAGCTTCGCGAGCCGTTCGCGCAAAGTGTTTTCGTCCATCGTTGTACCCTCGAGGAAAGCGTGTCCTATTGTGCCATTCGCTCGGGCGTCAGGCGGGCTACTTCAACGTAACCCGCGCCCGCGGCGGCAATTCCCTGGTGAATCGCGCCATAGGCGTCGCGAAGAAACTGATCCGCACCATACGGCGGATTCACGATCAGCAGCCCGCTTCCTGCGAGTCCCAAACCCGCGTCGTCCGGGTGAATCGCCAGATCCGCCAGCAGCATTTTTGGAATTCGCAAAGCCTCGAAACGCGCATGCACCATGCTGCGCTGGGTCGCGCTGCGAATGGGGTACCACATCAGGTAAATCCCGCTGGGCCAGCGCCGATAGGCGTCCTTGAAGGCCTGCAGCATCGTCTTCAGCTCATCGAGGCTTTCGTAGGGCGGATCGATCAGCACCAGCCCGCGCCGCTCGTCCGGCGGCAGAAACGCCTTGAGCGCCGCGTAGCCGTCGTCGATTTCCGTTCGAACGCGACCGTGAGACTCGATCTCGCGTTCCGCGGCGCGGGCTTCCGCCGGCATCAGCTCGACGAACAGTGCACGGTCCTGCGGACGCAACTCTTGCGCAATCAACGCCGGCGACCCGGGATAGCGCGGCAGCCGCTTGCCGCGCCGCGCGTGTATCGCCGTGAAGTAGTCCGCCAAGAGTTTATTGCCGAGAGCCTCGACGATCAGGCGCTGAACGCCGCGCTCCGCCTCGCCGGACTTCTGCGCTTCCGGCGCTTGCAAGTCGTAGTAGCCGCGGCCGGCATGGCTGTCGAGCGCAAAAAATCCCGCATCCTTGCGCTTCAACGCCTGCAGGCAGAACAGCAAGCCGACGTGTTTGGCCACGTCGGCGAAATTGCCCGCATGATAGATGTGCCGATAATTCATGTCGCATTGTGCCTGTCTTACGCGAGTGGCGCCAAAGGCCAAGGAGCCTGTCCAACCGGCTGCTTGCGTACCCAGCGGCAAGTGTGCAGTCTTGGACGACCGGACTTTTGCGGGGTCAATCAATGAAAAGCGGAGTGTTCGAGATTGACGGCGTCGAATATCCCGACGCTGACGCCTCGGACCCCATTGCCTTGGGGTGGATGCGGGGCTCACCACCGCCGCCGGCAAAACTGATCCGCTTCCAGGATGATCGGTTCCTGGAGTTCCCCCAAATCCGCTGGACCCTGTCTCACATGCGCGAGCTGGCGCCGACGGCCGCCGTTTGGCGCGGCAGCGCCGCACCCAGCGATCTTGGGCGGGCTCCTCACGGCCTCGAATCCGCGATCGACGCACTCGTGTTCGAGGATTTGCAGGGCCATAGACTCACCTGGGCAGAGTCGCTCAAACACACCTACGCCGACGGCGTTGTCGTCTTGCATCGCGGCCGCCGAATCTACGAACGCTACTTCGGAGCCCTCGAGGAGCAGCGGCCGCATGCCTGTTTCTCGATCACCAAATCGTATGCGGCGACGCTTGCGGCAACGCTGATTCATGAACGCGCTTTGGATGAGGCCAAGACGGTGTCGCATTACCTGCCGGAAATGACCGGCACCGCCTACGAAGACGCGACGCTACGCCAAGTGCTCGACATGCAAATCGGCGTGGAGTACTCGGAGCTGTATGCTGATCCGAAGGCTCACATCTGGGACTACGGCAGAGCCGGCGGTCTGCGTCCGCGCGGACCGGATTACGCGGGACCGGGTAATTTCTACGAGTACCTGCGCACCTTGCGCAAGGAAGGAAATCACGGCGCGGCATTTGCCTACAAGACCATCAACACGGAGGTGCTGTGCTGGGTCATGAAACGCGTCACCGGCATTGCCCTGCCGGATATGCTGAGCCAGAGAATATGGTCGCAAATCGGCTGTGAAGAAGACGGTTACCTAACGGTCGATACCATCGGCGTGGCGATGGGGGGCGGCGGATTGAGCGCCAGTCTTCGCGACTTATGCCGTTTCGGCGAACTCATGAGATGCGAGGGTGCTTGGCGCGGCAAGCAGCTCATCCCGGCGGAAGTGATCGCAGATATCCGCCGCGGTTCCGATCCGGCCAGATTTGCCTTGGCGGGGTACACGCTCCTGCCCGGCTATTCCTACCGCAACATGTGGTGGGTGTCGCACAACGCTCTGGGCGTGTTCGAAGGGCGCGGCATCCACGGCCAGCGCCTATACGTGGCGCCGAAAGCGGAACTGGTGATTGCCCGATTTTGCTCTCACCCGATCGCCTCGAGCGCCGCGAATGACCCGGTCACCCTGCCGGCATTTGCTGCCTTGAGTCATATGCTCATGACGGGCTGAGCGATCGCGATTGACCGAACGCGGCTGCAGCGTGGCCAAATGCAGCGATTTCCCCCGCGCCATTTGACATCTTCTCCGGCCGGCGCCTGGAATCGCGCGCCAGTTCACAGTTGGTGCGGTTGTCAACGCGCGCTATCGGCTACCATTTCCGTGGGTATCGTTGAGTAGGAGAGAGCGATGAGTACGGTCGCGGCGGAAATGGTCGAGGCGCACGAGTACTACGGCGACGAGCTGGTCCGGCGGGCGACACTCGAGCGCCGCAACTACGAGCGAAAGTCCGTCGCCATTCATGCCAAAGTCACGGTGATGGGGATGTCGGTGCTGCCGGGACACACTGTCGATATGTCGCGCGCGGGGGCCAGCATCACGGTGCCGTTCGAACTCGCGCACGGACAAGCCTGTCTCATCGATCTGGAATTGGAAGCGTGCGGGCAGACCAGCACCTTCCACATACCTGGGGAAGTGCGCTACTGCGTGCCGATGGGCAACGGCCGCTTCCGGGCGGGTGTGCGATTTGGCGAAACGGATGCGGCGACCAGCGCGTTCATCGCGGCAATATTGAAAACGCCCGTCTGAACTCAAAAAACTCGTCTGAGCTCACCGAATCCCGTCTGAGCTCAAGAAATCCCGTCTGAGCTCAAGAAATCCTGCGTGGCCGTGTCGGCGCTCCCCCAGTGAGGAAAGGCGCTCAAGGCATCCACATAGTTGTGAATCACGTCGGTGTGCGCGTCCTCCTGCCAACCCCCCGGTTGCTGGCTGAGCGCCAGATCCCGCGGGCGGCCTTGCTCGTCGATCGAATACAGCGTGAAATTCAGCGCCTGGCGCGCTTCGCTCGCCAGTATCGGCAAGTGCGCGGCCTTTGCGTACATGGCGAGCACCGCACCGTAGGTTGAATTCACGCCGCCCCAAGCCTGCTTGTCCTCATCCTGCTCGTGACACACGTTCACGCCAAATTCCCGATGCGTGAAATTCGCACGGACAAAATGCATCAACGAGCCGCAATCGCCGAGCCACTCCGGATCAACCGAGTCCTTTTTTTCGAGCAGATAGCGCGCGAGATTCAAAGGAGCCCAGGCGGTGCGATTGGTGGGCGTGTCGTGGTCTTCAAAAAACTGAGCGAACAGGCCGCCGCCGGCTGCGGCGCTCGGTACCTGGCAGTCCTTGATCCACCGCCACAACGATTGTCTTGGCTCGGAAAATTCCGGGTAGCCATGCTCCGTCAGTCGATCGAAGAGCCGCAAAATATAAGTCATGTTTCCCGACACCGGACCGCGCCCGGCGCCGCTGCGATAGTCCACGCGAAACGGCCAGGGCGAGTGGGCGGCGTCGCCGGATTGCTGGTTGGCAACGAGAACCCGGGCGTTTTGCAGCGCCTGCGCCAAGTATTTCGAGTCGCCCGTGGCTTCGAACAGCAACACCAGCGCGTGGCCGGCAATGCCGCCCTTGTCAGGTTGGATTTCATACGGATGATCGGATTGCGAACCGCAATCAGCCGGCTGCGGGAAGTGTCCGCGCTTTCCCGTCGAGCGCGTAAAGGCGGGATATTTGCCGGCGTCCGGCGTGAGCGCTTCCTTGACCAGATAGTCGCCCATGAGGCGCGCGGTCGCGAGCGTCGCCGGCTGCTGCTCGCCGTGCATGCCATAGAATTTCAAGTACGACAGAATTCCCATGCCGTTTTGGGTCGCGGGAATGATGTCGGTGCGTTCGCTACTCGGCGTCCAGCCGGCATCCAGAAAGGTTTCGCAGGCGAAACGCGGATACCCTTGGGTTAACGGGCACTGCTGGTAGAAATTCATTTCCCGATCCAACGCCGCGGCCCACGACGTCCAAGGCAGCAATTGTCCCGAGGCATCGAAACGGGCCACGTGCCCCGCCAGGGTGACCGGCGTATTCAAGAGCGCTCGCGCTGCATACGCGTGTTGGGAGCGGCCACGGGGAACACTCAGACAGGCTCCTTGAGCGCTCGGTAAAAGAATTTCGTGTCGCACAACCCGCCGCCCGGCAGCAGAGCAAAGCCGGGAATGACGCCGCAGGCCTGCCAGCCGAGCTTCGCATATAAGCGTTCCGCGTCACTGCTTGCGGTATCGAGCACCAGCAGCGTCCTGCCTGCGCCCAAAGCGGCGCGCTCGGCGGCCGCGAGCAGCGCGGCCCCGATGCCGTGCCGGCGCGCGCGCCGATGGACCAGCATCTTCGCGATGTCAGCGCGATGCGGCTGATTCTCGAACGGCGCGAAAACAATTTGCACGGTGCCCAAGATGGCGCCTGAAGCATCCGCTGCGGCCAGCAATAGCCGCTCGCCGCGCGCCACGCCGGCGGCGACTCCGAGCCAGAACTCATTCGCTTTAGCGCGCGACAGAGGCTGCATGAAACCGACGGAAGCGCCGCCCTCGACGCAGTCGATCAGCACATCGCTCAAGGCTTGGATCTCGCCGTCGCCAAAGGTCCGCAGGGAATGAATCTGGGTGGTATTCAGCACCGTTCCATCATTACGCCGCACCTGCCCTGAGATTGTCAATTTGCGCATCGACCCCCCGCTACAATGGCGTCGGAGGTGTGGGCCATGACTTTGCACGAACTCTTCGGGGTGGAGCTTCCCATCATCCAAGCGCCCATGGCGGGCTATCAAGGGAGCGAAATGGCGATTGCTGTCTCCGATGCGGGCGGCTTGGGTTCACTGCCCTGCGCCATGCTGAGTCTGCAGGACATGCAGGCCGAGCTGACGGCGATTCGCGCAAGAACAGCCAAACCGTTCAACGTGAACTTCTTTTGTCACGCGACGCCCAAGATCGATACCGGGCGAGAAGCGGCGTGGCGCAAGTTGCTGCGGCCGTACCTCGAGGAGTTCGACATCGTGCTGGGCGATGCATCCGCGCCGTCGCGGTCCCCATTCAGCGCCGCCGCCGCGGATTTGTTGGCAGCTTTCAAGCCTGCGGTCGTGAGTTTCCATTTTGGATTGCCCGCAGCCGACCTGGTCAAGCGCGCGAAAGAGTGGGGTTCGAAAGTGCTGTCGTCGGCCACGACCGTTGAAGAAGCGCTATGGCTCGAGCAGCGCGGCGCCGACGCGATCATCGCGCAAGGGTTCGAGGCCGGCGGCCATCGGGGCATTTTCCTGTCCGAAGATCTGACCACCCAGGTCGGTACATTCGCGCTGCTACCGCAGATCGCGCGAGCGGTAAGGGTGCCGGTCATCGCGGCCGGCGGCATCGCGGACGCCAAAGGCGTGGCAGCGGCCATGGCGCTCGGTGCCGCGGGTGTTCAGCCCGGAACAGCGTACCTGCTGTGCCCGGAGGCGGCGACCAGTGCGGTGCATCGCGCCGCCCTCAAGAGCGATCGCGCCGCACATACGGCGCTGACCAATTTATTTACCGGGCGGCCGGCGCGAGGCATCATGAATCGGTTGATGGCGGAGCTGGGCCCGATCAATGCCGCGGCGCCTGCTTTTCCGTTGGCCGGCGCCGCGCTCGCCGCCCTGCGCAAGAAAGCGGAGAGCCTGGGAATAGGTGATTTCTCGCCTCTGTGGTCCGGCCAGAATGCCAGCGGCTGCCGGGAAATTCCCGCGGCGGCGTTGACCCGATCGCTGGCCGGCTGAGACAGGCTCATGGCGCTCGGCGCTACCGTTTATTCATTCAAAATCGAACTCGCCGATTCCGATCGCGGCGTTTATGTGCCTCTGGATTTTCGCGTCGCGCGCCATCCGTCGGAAACCGAGGATCATCTGCTGACGCGCGTCTTCGCCTACTGTCTCGAGTACACCGAGGGGATCAGTCTTTCGAACGGGCTGTCGGACCCCGACCAGCCCGCCATTTCGGTTCGCGATCTCACCGGCGCACTTCGCGTGTGGATTGATGTCGGCGCGCCGGATGCGGCGCGGCTGCATCGGGCCGCCAAGCTCGCGCCGCGCGTCGCGGTATACACGCACAAGGACGCCGAACTGCTGGCAGCCCGGCTGCGCACCGAAAAAATTCACCGCGCGGAAGCGCTCGAACTGTACGCCGTGGATCGCGAGGGGCTGGCGGCGCTGGCATCAAGGCTCGCACGGCGCATGGAATTCGCGCTCACCGTGGCGGATCGTCACATTTACCTGTCGATTGGCGCGGAAACGCTTGACAGCAGCGTCGAGAGGCTGCAGATCGGCCCGGAAACCTAGGTCAATGCAACGGCGACGCCGCTGCGTGCGCCCAGCAGCAGCGCTTCCAAGGTCAAGCTTTCAGTCAAACTCATTCCCTGACGAGTTCGGTCAGAAAGTCCCGCGGACGCAGAAAATCTTCATAAAGACGCGCCTCGGGCGATCCCGGCACGGGGCGCCAATCGTAGTCCCAGCGAACCAGCGGCGGCATCGACATCAGTATGGATTCGGTGCGGCCGCGAGACTGCAAACCGAACAAGGTGCCGCGGTCGTAGACCAGGTTGAATTCGACATACCGGCCGCGGCGGTAGAGTTGAAATTGCCGCTCGCGATCGCCGTACGGCTGGTCTTTGCGACGCTCCAGGATGGGCATGAACGCCGGCAGAAAATGATCGCCGATGCTGCGCTGAAACGCGAATGAGCGGTCAAATCCGCCTTCGTTCAGATCATCGAAGAACAATCCGCCGACGCCGCGGGTTTCGTTTCGATGCGGCAGAAAGAAATAGCGGTCGCACCAGCTCTTGTATTTCTCGTACACGCCAGGTCCGAATGCCTGGCACGCATCCCGCGCGGTTCGATGCCAGTGCAGCACGTCCTCGTTGTGCGGGTAGTAGGGCGTGAGGTCGAAGCCGCCGCCGAACCACCAGACTTCCGGCGCGTTGGCCGGTCGCGCCACGAAGAACCGGACATTGCAATGCGTGGTGGGCACGTGCGGGTTTCGCGGATGAAACACCAATGACAGCCCAATGGCTTCGAAGGGTGCGCCGGCAATTTCCGGACGCAGACTCGAGGCGGATGGCGGCATCTTGTCGCCCAAGACATGCGAAAACGAAACTCCCGCCCGCTCGAATACGGCGCCATCGCTCAATATGCGGCTTTCGCCCCCGCCGCCTTCGGGCCGATCCCACAGGTCGCGCCGAAATTTCACCGAATCGATATTTTCCAGCGCCGCGGTGATGCGATCCTGCAACTCGCTCAGGTAGCTCTTGACCGCGGACGCGTCTGCCGACTGAGTCATTGCCTTAAGCTCCCGTCCTTACGTCTTCTTTTTTGCGGGACTCTTCTTGGCCGTAGGCCTGGCCTTTGCGGCCTTAGGAGTGAGCCTGGCAGCCGCAGCCGGCTTCACCGGCGCCTGCTTGTTGACGGCTGTTTTCTTTCCCTTGGCGGCGAGCTTCACGCGGACCGGCGCGGAGCTCGCCGCCTCCGGCGCCGGGGTGGGCGCGCCCTTTCCGCCCTTGGCGCCTTTTACAGCGGCCTTCGGAGCAAACTTCGCGCCCTTACCGCCCTTGCGTCCCCACTTGCCGCGCTCGGGCGCCGCCGCCAGCAGCGCCTGGCATTCTTCCAGCGTCAGGCTCTTCGGATCCTTGTCCTTCGGTATTTTCGCGTTGCGCGCCTTATCGGTGATGTAGGGACCATAGCGTCCGTTCAGCACTTGGATGCCGGCATCGGGAAAATCCAGAATCAGCCGATTGGCGTCCGCGATTTCCTTCTCGCGAATGACTTCGAGGGCGCGCTCGGGCGTGATCTCATACGGGTCGTCCGTTTTGAGGGATACGTACTTCGCGCCGTACTTCACGTAGGGGCCGAAACGCCCGACGTTGGTGGTGATTTCTTCGCCGCTTGGCGTGGTGCCCAGCTTGCGTGGCAGCTTGAATAGCTCCATCGCCTGCGCGTGCGTGATCTGATCCATTTTTTGGCCGGGCCGCAGACCCGCGAACCGAGGCTTGTCCTCATCGTCCTTGGTGCCGATTTGCACGAACGGTCCGAAGCGCCCCATGCGCACGCTCATCGGCTTGCCGCTCACCGGATCGGCGCCCAAGTCCCGCGCCTGCGCCACTTCCTCGCGGCTCACGGAGCTCTCCGTGTGGTTCACGAGATCAATGAAGGGCTTCCAGAATCGCTCCAACAACGGCACCCATTCCTGCTCGCCGCTGGCAACGGCGTCCAAAGAGTCTTCCATCTTGGCGGTGAAGTCGTAGTCCACATAGGTGGTGAAGTACTGGGTCAGGAATCGGCTGACGATCTTGCCGATGTCGGTGGCGGTAAACCGCCGGCTTTCGATGTCGACATACTGGCGGTCGCGCAGGGTTGAGATGATCGAGGCATAAGTCGACGGGCGGCCGATGCCGTATTCCTCCAGCGCTTTGACCAAAGACGCCTCGGAGAAGCGCGGCGGCGGCTCGGTGAAATGCTGGCTCGGCACGAGCCCGACCAGCTTGACCCGGTCGCCCTCTTTCATGGGCGGCAGAACGTGATCCGAGTCATCCTGAACGGCATCATCCAAACCTTCTTGATAAACCGATATGTAGCCGGGTTTGACCAAGGTCGAGCCGTTGGCGCGCAGTACCGTGCGCTTCGGTCCCTCCGCGCCGGCGAGCATTTCAACGGTGACGGTGTCGAAGATCGCAGGGGCCATTTGACACGCCACCGTGCGTTTCCAAATCAGGGAATACAGCCGAAACTGATCGGACTCGAGCTTGTTCTCGATGTCCGCGGGTTGTACGCCGGCCGCGGTCGGACGAATCGCCTCGTGCGCCTCTTGCGCGTTCTTCGATTTGGTTTTGAAGATTCGCGGCTCTTCGGCCAAACCTGCCTGGCCGTAGAGCTGCACGATGACGTCGCGGATTTGGCCAATGGCCTCTTGCGCAAGATTGAGCGAGTCGGTGCGCATGTAGGTGATCAGGCCCACCTGGCCTTCGCCGATGTCGACCCCCTCGTAGAGCTGCTGCGCCACGCGCATGGTCTTTTGCGCGCTGAAACCCAATTTGCGCGCCGCCTCCTGTTGCAAGGTAGAGGTCGTGAACGGCGGTGCCGGATTGCGCCTGCGTTGCTTGCGGTCCACCGTCAATACGGTAAGTTCACCCTTGGCGGCTTCTTTGAGCGCACGCTCGGCGTCGCGCGCCTGTGCTTCGTTGGTAAAGCTGAATTGCTCGACCTTTGCGCCCTGAAACTCCACCAGTTTGCCCGGAAACTTCTGCTCCGAGTGTTCCAATTCGGCGTCGATGCTCCAGTACTCGCGCGCCACGAACGCGGCGATTTCATCCTCGCGCTCGCAGATCATGCGCAGCGCCGGACTCTGCACGCGCCCCGCCGACAGGCCGGGTCGAACTTTTTTCCACAACAGCGGCGATAGATTGAAGCCCACCAAAAAATCCAGTGCACGCCGGGCTTGCTGTGCATTCACCAGATCCACGGACAGTTCGCGCGGACTGGCCATCGCTTCGCGCACCGAGTTCTTGGTGATTTCGTAGAAAACGACGCGGCTGACTTCCTTGCCTTTGAGTTCGCCCTGGGCTTTCAAGAGCTCGTACAGATGCCAGGAGATGGCTTCGCCCTCGCGATCCGGGTCGGTCGCCAGGAACAGCGACTTGGCTTTCTTGAGCGCCCGCGAAATGGCGTCGACGTGTTTCTGATTGCGCTCGACCACCTGATACTTCATGGCGAAGCGGTGATCCGGATCGACTGCGCCTTCCTTGGGCACGAGGTCGCGCACGTGACCGTAAGAGGCAAGCACTTCGAAGTCCTTGCCGAGGTATTTCTTGATGGTCTTCGCCTTGGCAGGCGATTCCACGATAACGAGATTGCTGCTCAAAGGCGTCTAATGCAAAGCGTCGGTGCGCTCTTCGAAGACCAGGTCTTCCATTTGAGCGTAAGCAGACTCTTGGCCGGGCTGGCTGAAAAGCACCATCAGCACGACCCATTTCACCTGCTCGATATCGATTTCATCGGCCTCGAGCGCCATCAAGCGGTCGATGACCAGCTCGCGTTCAGTGCCCGACAGTATCCGCACGTTTTCCAAGTACATCAAATAACCTCGTACATCCGTGTCGAGCCGCACGAGCTCCTGGCTGCTGAAAACCCGCACCGCCCGGGCCGTGGCTTCGGCGACTTTGCCGAGTTGTTCGCCCGACAGGCCATCGAGCCATTCGAGCGCCCGTTCAATATCGGGCTCCGCGAATCCGGCCTTGTCCAATTCGAGCTTCAAAGTATTTCGATCCGGCCGCGGTTCATCGTCGGCACTCATGTAATTCTCGAAGAGATAAATGAGTAGATCGAGAACGTTATCTTTCACCTCCGGCTCCTAACGACTCGGGAGTAGCGGCCCCCGGGGGCGGCCTGAACGTGGCCTTCGAGCTCGAGGATCAGCATCATCGAGGACACGGCTTCTGGTTTGAATCCGGTACGAACGACCAGCAAATCGAGGTCCGCGGGATCAAAGCCGAGCGCATCTAACAAGATTTTGTGTTCCTTGTCCATGCCCGCCTCAATGTCCGAGGGTGCCGCGAGGCCGCCGGAGGCCTCGCGTGCCCTGTCGAAAAAGGCTGAAAAGTTCAACTCGCTCAATATGTCAGCCGCAGTTTCGGTCAATTTGGCGCCCTGACGAATGAGTTCGTGGCAGCCGCGGCTCAACGGGTTGTGAATCGAGCCGGGCACCGCGAACAGTTCCCGGTCATGGTCGCCCGCCAGCCGGGCGGTAATCAACGATCCGCTGCGGCGTGCGGCTTCCACGACCAATGTACCCAGGCTCAACGTGGCGATGATGCGGTTTCGCTGCGGGAAATTCTCGCGCCGCGGCGGCGTTCCCAGGGGGAATTCACTGATCAGAGCGCCTTGCAAGAGGATCTCCTCGCTCAAAGACCGGTTGATTTTTGGGTAGATGATGTCGACCCCGCATCCGAGCACCGCAACCGTGACTCCTTGCGCCGCCAACGCCCCGCGGTGCGCGGCGCTATCGATACCGTCGGCCAGTCCACTGGTGATCCCAAGGCCGCAGGCCGCAAGGGACTGCGCGAATTCGAAGGCGATGTCGCGGCCCGCCGGCGTGGGATTGCGGCTGCCGACGATGGAGAGCTGCGGATCGTTCAACACGTCGGCGTTGCCCGCCACGTACAGCGCAAGCGGATTCAACGGCAGCGCGCGCAACGCTCGCGGATAGCGCGGGTCGGTAAACGGCACCAAGTGATGCGAGGGATCCAGGAGCCAGGCCCGCTCCGCGGCGCGCGGCACCGCGGCGGCACTGCCGAGAAATTGAGCGGCTGCCGGTGGAACGCCGGCTCCCTGGCGTGCAGCTTCCGAGGCACGGAGCAGGCTCTGAACGCCGCCCAAGGATTCGAGCGCCGCCGACAGAATGGAAACGTCGAGCGCCGGCGCGCGCGACAGCGCCATCCACGCCAATGCCTCCTCAGCCCACGCCTCGCCGGCTCGTTGCATCGAGGCGATTATGGGGCGCGTACCGCCGACGCGCCGCTTCTCGAGGCGCTGAGAATGTAGAGATTCGCCGACTCTTACGGATTCTGAATCTTATCGCCGACGCGAATCAAGTTCGTGGCTTCCATGATCAGACCGTAGCTGATGTTGTCGAAGGTCTTGAACACCATGAAAGTACCGGTCCGTTCCGACGGTAGAGCGACTTTCTGCGCGCCCAACTTATCGAGGTTGAAGAACCCCTTCTTGTCTGTGTCGAGAACGATGGGACCCGTGTCGAACACTCCGAGCACGTTGCCCGGCGCAAGGCCGTCGCGAGCACCCCGATTCACCACCACGACCTCGTACTGGCCGATGATGGTCACACCGTGGGAAACGGCAATGATGCGGCCGTTGGTCTTGACCCGCGGCGCGCTGGGAATGAAATCGAGCGGCACTTCGACGCCGCCGGGGATCAATTTATCGCCCGCGCGCGATTCCTGAGTCGACTCGGTCATGATCAGCGTGGTGGGATCACCCTGGCGCGTCACATGGCCCGAGCCCGTAAATATGCCGTCATAGCCCAAGACCCGATTGTCGTCCGGATCGATCAGTGGATCGCCCACCCGCACCACATTGTAATGAGTGCCCAATTCGGCGGGACTGGTGAATCCGCGCGCGTACAGCGTATCGCCCTCGGACATCACCACGTGCAGGTCGCGTGTCGCCAGTAAATACGGCGCGTGCTTGATTTGGTCGCGATCCAGCACCGAGGGCTTGGACATGAATGCCGCCACCGTCGCGTAGGGAATGGTCGTGATCGCCGACTCGAGCGGCTGGCTGCGCACACGCGGCTCAACCCGCACGGCATCGCCGCGCTGCAACAAGATCTGCGGCCGCCCGTCGATGAAAACGAGTCGCAGGGTGTCGCCCGGATAGATCAAATGGGGGTTCTGGATCTGCGGATTGACCTGCCAGATTTCCGGCCAATACCAAGGGTCACGCAGAAAAACCTTGGAAATACCCCAGAGGGTATCGCCACGCTTCACCACGTAGCTGTCGGGGGCGTTGTCGGCCAGCGGGATGCCCTTGCGAGGTACCTCCGAGGACTCGGTACCGGCGGATCTGCCCTCGATCGCCGCCTCCATCGCCGTTTTCTCATCGCCGACCACCGTGCCTTCAGCAGCGGACTCGTTCGAGACTACCGGCGCCTGGGCTTCGGTCCTCGATGCCGCCGTGTGGCACCCGGCGACCACCGCAACCGATAGTAATAGGCCTAAATACTGATGACCTTGCATTCGTTTCGCTCCCATGAGTCAGCTTATGGTTGCAGACTGACTGGTATACTTCCGCCCTGCCGCTTAAGACTGGGACGCATCGCCCGGTTTTGCCTTTTGCCCAATGCTTTACGCGCTGCGAGCCAAAGCATTAAGTTAAGCAGCGGCGGAACTTTAGCAACATTCCTGAGCCAAAAACACGATATTGCTCTCATAACTCCTATGACAAAGCTCGTAATTCTCGAGTATCCCGATCCCAGGCTGCGAAAGAAGGCCGCCCCCGTTGCGGCGGTCGATGACGCACTGCGGCAGTTCATCGATGACCTGCTGGAAACCATGTACGCGCACAACGGCGTGGGACTCGCGGCGACCCAGGTGGATGTTCACAAGCGGGTCATCGTGCTCGATGTCAGCGAGACTCGAGACCGGCCGCTCGTGCTCATCAACCCCGAAATCTTGAGCAAAGAGGGCGAGGGCCCCGGCGAGGAGGGATGCCTGTCGCTCCCCGGCATCTACGATAAGTTATCGCGCGCAACGCGTATCCGCGTACGCGCGCTGGGGCCGGACGGTCAGCCGTTCGAGATGGATGCGGAAGGATTGCTCGGCGTTTGCATCCAACATGAGATGGACCATCTCGAAGGCAAGCTATTTGTCGATTACCTCTCTGAGCTCAAGCGCACGTTGATCCGGCGCCGCTTGGAAAAAGAGCGTAAACAAAGATCCACCAGCAGCGATTCACGCGCTCACGCGCCGGCTCTTTGAGTTTTGAGCGCCGCTGCTTCTTCCTTGAAGCTGGGCTTCGCCGGCACTCCTGACTTCGCAGTTCCCGCTCTGAATCGGCTGGCCGCTCGGCATCGAATTTGCGCCGTATTCACGCCGCCGGATCGTCCCGCAGGCCGCGGTCAAGCGCTGCAGTTAAGTCCCGTGAAGCGCCGCGCGCTCGAGCTCGGCCTGACCGTGCATCAACCTGCGACCTTCAAATCACCCGAGGCGCTGGCGCAGTTGCGGGCGGCAGAAGCAGACGCCCTGATAGTGGCGGCCTACGGTCTGATTCTGCCGCTCGCCGCGCTCGATATTCCAAAGTGGGGCTGCATCAATATTCACGCATCGCTGCTGCCGCGCTGGCGCGGAGCGGCACCCATTCAGCGCGCACTGCTCGCGGGCGACTCCCTGACGGGGGTGACCATCATGCGCATGGCGGCCGGCCTTGACACCGGTCCCATGCTGAATTCGCGCACCACGCGCATTGGTCCCACCGACACCGCCAAGACCCTTCATGACCGGCTCGCGGAAATGGGTGCCGAGCTGATTTGCGAATCGCTCGATGATTTCAGCCACGGGCGCATTCGCGAAGTTGCCCAGCCGGCCGCGGGAGTCACGTACGCGGCAAAGATCGAAAAGTCCGAAGCGTTGATCCAGTGGCAGCAAAGCGCTGAACAAATTCATCGCCAGATTCGCGCCTTCAATCCTTGGCCGATGGCGGAGACCCGCTTCAAAGGGGAGCAACTGCGAATTTGGGACGCGGAGCCGATTGAAGCGCCCGCCTTGAGCGGTGCAGCGATGCCGCCCGGCACCGCCCTCAGCGCGACGCGGGAAGGCATCGATGTGGTCTGCGGCAGCGGCATTTTGCGAATTCTCAGGCTGCAACTGGCCGGCCGCAAGCCCTTGCCCGCCGCGGAATTTCTGCGGGGACAGCGCCTCGACGGCATGCGCTTCGCGGATCCATGAAAGGCGCCGCCGCCAGCGCGCGTTCCTTGGCCGCGCACGCGGTGGCGCGCTTGTTGCGCGAGGGCGTAACACTGGATGCCGCATTGAAGGATGCGCTGGTCGCCGCGGACGCGAAACTGCATTCGTCAGTGCGATCCTTGGGCTACGGCGCGGTGCGCGGCTATTTCCGGCACGAAGCGATTCTGGGGAAGCTGCTCTCGACGCCGGTGCGATCCTTGGATTTTCTGGTGCGCGCGCTGCTGTCCGTGGCGCTTTACGAGCTCGAGGACGAACGCACGCCGGAATATGCCGTCGTCGACGCGGCTGTGCAGACCGCCAAGGTCACCGATGCTGCGCGGGCATCGGGGCTCATCAATGCGGTGCTGCGGCGTTACTTGCGCGAACGCAAGGCCGTGGATGCAGAGATCGCGAGCCGGCCGGCGACGCGCCACGCGGCGCCGATCTGGTTGGCGGATCGCTTTCGCGCCGATTGGCCGGTGCGCTGGACGCAGTTATTGGCGGCAAGCGACAGCCACGCGCCGATGTGGTTGCGGGTCAACAGCCGCCTTAAAACCACCGCCGAATATCTTGGGCAACTGCGGCAGGCGGGAATCGGCGCGCGCGCGGAAGAGCGTGTGCCCTACGCTATCATGCTCGATACACCGTGCGATGTGCATGAACTGCCCGGCTTTGCCGAGGGCGTGGTCTCCGTTCAAGACCTGGGGGCGCAGTGCGTGGCATTTCCCTTGGACCTTGCGCCGGGTTTGCGTGTGCTCGATGCCTGCGCGGCGCCGGGCGGCAAAACCGCCTTGATCGCAGAAAGGCAACCATTGTTAAAGAGGCTGGTGGCTGTCGACATCGACCCGCACCGCTTGAGCCGAGTTCGGGAGAACTTGAGCCGCGAAAACTTGACGGCCGAAGTGCTGGCCGCCGATGCGACCGCCCCCGCGACGTGGTGGGATGGCACGCAGTTCGATCGAATACTGCTCGATGCGCCCTGTTCAGGGTTGGGCGTCATACGCCGTCATCCCGATATCCGATTGCGTAAGTCCCCGTCCGATATCGATAAATTGCCTGGACTGCAGGGACGGCTGCTGAATGCCGCGTGGGACCTGCTGGTTCCGGGCGGGCGGCTGGTATACGTCACCTGCACCGTGACACGCAGCGAAAATCGCGACGTGATTGCCGCCTTCGTAAATAGCCATCCCGGCGCGAGCATCGTTCCCCCGGAGGCCTGGGAAGGCTGGCCGGGGTTTGGCGAAGCCGACGAGTTCGGCCGGCAGATACTTCCCGGTGAGGCGGGTGCGGACGGCTTCTATTATGCTGCTTTAACGAAACAATGACCGCCACGCGCTCCAATCAGCAGAGCCTTGACCGCCCCGGCGCAGGACGACTCCTCGTGCGGCGCGGCGGCGTCGTGTGCTCGTTGCTCGCGACAGCCGCGCTGGCGACCGCTGTGTTGGTGCAGCCGTTGCGCGCCGACGGCTTGGAGGGCCGTTTCGAGATTCGCTCGGCGGACCTGGAGCTCAAGGACGGCGTCTATCACTTGAACGCGCGCTTGGACTTGCCGATCAGCGATGCGGTGCGGCGCGGCCTGACCGAGGGCGTGCCCTTGTCCCTCGAACTCGATCTCGGCATCAAGCGCGTGCGCCAGCTGCTGCCGAATTCCAGCGTGGCCGAACTGACGCAGCGCTACCATTTGCAATACAACGCCGTCAGCGCACGCTACATCTTGCGCAACGACAACAGCGGCCAGCAAGAATCCTTGGGCACTATCGATGAGGCGATCGAACATCTTTCCGAAGTGCACAGCCTGCCGGCGTTGGACAAGGCGCTCATCGCCCGCGACCGCCGCTATGAGGCTAACGTGCGCGCCAAGATCGATTTCGGCACCGTGCCGTTCACCATGCGGCTGCTGATGTTCTGGGTCAGCGATTGGCATCGTGAGTGCGACTGGTACGCGTGGACCTTCCAACCATGATCCGCAAATACGGTTCCACCGTCTTGGGCTGCATCGGCGTCGCGCTCTGGGTAGCGGCGCTGTTCATGCTCGCGACGGCTGCGCAGAATACCGAGAAATTCGACAAGTGGCTGCCATGGATCCTGCTGGTCAACATCGTCGGCATGCTCACCCTGGCTGTGCTGCTCGCCGGCAAGCTCGCGCGCCTGGTGCGCGATTACCGCCGGCATGTGCCGGGTTCGCGCCTCAAAGGGCGCACGGTGGCGATATTCAGCCTGCTCGCCGTGGCGCCGATCTTGGTGGTTTATTATTTCTCGCTGCAGTTCTTGAATCGCGGCATCGACAGCTGGTTCGAGAATGAAGTCAGCCAAGGCTTGAAAGACACGCGCGAGTTGTCGCATGCCGCCCTCGATGTGCGGGTGCGCGAATTCCTGCAGCACACCGAACTGGTGGCCCGTTCGCTGTCGGGGTTGTCCGACTATCAGCTCGCCGGTTCGCTCGACCGTCAGCGGCAAGACAGCACCGCGATCGAATTCACCGTCGTGGGAGCCCAGGCGCGAATTGTCGCCACCAGCTCCGACCGTCCGATGGACGCGCTGCCGGTGCCGGCGACGGATGAAATGATGCTGCAGCTGCGGCGCGGCCGTCCGTACGTGAGCCTGGACACGGATTCGGTGGGCGGCTACGTGATTCGCGCCGCGGCGCCCATCGAAGACAGCAGCGCGGGTCCGCGGGTGTTGATCGCGCTGTATCCCGTGCCGCTGCAGCTGAGCCAGCTCGCCGACACGGTGCAGCGTTCCATCTCCTCATACGCGCATCTGGTGCAAATAAGACAGCCGCTCAAGACCACCTTTGTCCTGATCCTGAGTTTTGTCGTGCTGATGTCGTTGATCGCCGCCGTGTACGGCGCATTCTTCGCGGCGCAGCGTTTGGTGCAGCCCGTGCAAGACCTGATCGCCGGAACGCGCGCGGTCGCGAAGGGAAACTACGACACCCGGTTGCCGCTGCCGGGACGCGATGAGCTGGGGTTTCTCGTCACCTCCTTCAACGACATGACCAAGCGCCTCGGCCGGGCTCGCGAGGAGACGCGCCGCAGTCAGCAGGCGGTGGAAGCGGAGCGCGCGGGGCTCGCCGTCATTCTCGCGCGCCTCTCCACCGGCGTCGTCTCGCTCGAGCCGGATCTCAACGTGCGCACCGCCAATCAGGCGGCGAGCGCCATCTTGGGCGTCGATCTGGAAGCGGCCATCGGCAAGCCTTTCGACGAATCCATCAGCGACACCACCCTGTTCACGCAATTCTTGAGCGCCATCAAGCAGCGCCTGCAGCCGGAGCAATTGGATTGGCGCGAACAAATCGAGCTGCTGTCGGAGTCGGGCAAGCATGTGCTGATGTGCGCCTGCACGGCGTTGCCCAACGATGCCGGGGGCGTGGCCGGCGTGGTGCTGGTGTTCGACGACATCACCACACTGCTGCAGGCGCAGCGCGACGCCGCCTGGGGCGAGGTGGCGCGCCGCCTGGCGCACGAGATCAAGAATCCGCTGACGCCCATCCAGCTGTCGGCAGAGCGCATGAGGCGCAAATTCCTGGGCAGCATGAACGCGCAAGATGCGCAAATCCTGGAACGCGCGACCCATACCATCGTGGCGCAGGTCGATGCGATGAAGCAGATGGTCAACGCGTTCAGCGAGTACGCGCGCGCGCCCGACATGCATTTCTCGCGATTCGACCTGAACCAGCTGATCACCGAGGTCGTGGACCTCTACCGGGTCCAGGCCAGCGGCGCGGAAATGAAACTGCAGTTGAATCCGCACCTGCCGCTCATTTCGGCAGACCGCATGCGCATCCGGCAAATCTTGAACAACCTGGTCACCAATTCGCTGGAAGCCCTCGAGGGCAAGGTCGGCGCGCGCATTGAATTCGAAACCCAGCTCGCCGACGATGCTCAGAAACAGGGAGCATGCGTCGCGATCGCGGTCATCGACAACGGCCCGGGATTTCAGCGGGACTTGATCGGGACCGTCTTCGATCCGTACGTCACCAGCAAGCCCAAAGGCACGGGCCTCGGGCTGGCGATCGTCAAAAAGATCGTGGAAGAACACGGCGGGCGCATTGAGGCGGATAATCAACGCTCGGGGGGCGCCCGCGTGCGAATTCTATTGCCGCTCGGCGACGGTGCGCGCTCCGCGGGTTCCGTGAAGCCGCGCACAGGTGAACACAGGAGAGAACGCGTATGACCGCTTCAAGAATATTGGTGGTGGACGACGAGGCGGATATCCGCGGGCTGCTCAAAGAGATTCTCTCGGAAGAGGGCTACGACGTGGAAATCGCCGCCGATGCCAGCCAGGCGCGTTCGTCGCGCGCGACGCAGGTGCCCGACCTGGTCCTTTTGGACATTTGGATGCCCGACACGGATGGCATCACGCTGCTTCGCGAATGGTCGGTCACGGACGGTTACGATTGCCCGGTGGTGATGATGTCGGGGCACGGCACCGTCGAGACCGCCGTCGAGGCCACCCGTCTCGGCGCATTTGATTTCGTCGAGAAGCCCTTGTCACTGACCAAACTGCTGCGCACCGTGGAACGGGCGCTCGACGCCGGACGGCGCAAGCGTCTGTCGGTGCGCACTCAAGGCTCGGCACTGGCCGTGCCCATCGGCAAGGCGAAGATCACCCAGACGCTGCGCGAGCAGGTACAGCAGGCCGCCTCGAGTTCATCTCCGGTGCTGCTCGTGGGCGAGTTGGGGTCGGGGCGCGAGGCCTACGCGCGCTACTTGCACTCCTTGAGCGCGCGCGCGGCGAAGCCGTTTTTCACGGTGGTCGCGGCCAGCCTGACGCAGGATCCGGCGGCGGCGCTGTTCGGCAGCGAGCGCGACGGTAAAGTCGAACCGGGCGCCTTCGATCAGGCGACCGGGGGCTCGCTGTACGTCAGCGGGCTCGAGGATTTGAACGTCAACGCGCAACGCGCCCTGGTCGGGGCCATCGAGCAAAATGGCTACACCCGTGTCGGCGGCCGGCAGCGCCTGCAGCTCAATGTGCGCTGGATCGGCTCCGCTCAAGAAGGATTCGAGTTGCGCGCCTCGCCGGAGCCGTTTCGGCGCGACCTGCTCGCGCATCTCAATGTGATCACGTTGCGCATACCGCCGCTGCGCGATTACGCCGAGGACGTGCCCGACTTGTTGCGCTACTACGTCGACCGTCTGGTCGATGAACAGCATCTGCCGCTGCGGCGTTTCAGCGTGGCTGCGCAAAACCGGCTGCGCAATTATCCCTGGCCTGGCAACGTGGGCGAGCTCAAGAACCTGGTTCAGCGGGTGCTGATCTTGGGTTCGGGGGAAGAGATCCGGCTCGAGGAAATCGAACGCGAGCTGGCCGTGAAAATGGCCGTCGATGAGCCGCTCGTGAAGCAGGACCTGCTGGCACTGCCGCTGCGCGAGGCGCGCGAACAATTCGAGCGCGCTTATCTGCAGCAGCAATTGCTGCTCTGCAACGGCAAGGTGGGCCAATTGGCGAAAAGGGTAGGTATGGAGCGGACGCACTTGTACCGTAAGTTGCGCGCATTAGGCGTCGATTTTCGTCAATTGGGCGAGGATTAGGCGCGAACTGGCGCGAAGCACAATCCGCCGCGGTTGCGTCGGGGATAGAAGTAAAGTCATCAGGGGGATAAGAAGAAAATGAACGCGACAGTTGCAAGCGCTTTGAGTGTGCGAACCGAGAGCCGCAGTTTTTATGTATGGATGGCGGGCGCCTTCCTGTTGATTGCCTTCGGCGGCTTCACGCCAACCTACTGGGCAAAGGTTGCGGCCGGCACTTTCCACGCAGAACCGATCATTCACATCCACGGCATTCTGCTGTTCACGTGGACTTGTTTCTTTTTTGTTCAGACGGCCCTGGTTGCATCGGGACGCATTCTCGATCACCGCGCCTGGGGGCTCGCAGGAATTTCACTGTTCAGCATCATGATGTGTTCGATTCTGGTCGGCGAGGCGACCGTGCTGAAGCGGTTCGAGGCGCAGGGCTTTGGTGACGCGGCGCGGCGCTTCGCCGCCGTCACGCTGTGCGCATGGCCGCTCATGGCCGCCATGTTTGCGCTGGCGATCGTCAATATACGCAGGCCGCAGGTGCATAAGCGGCTGATGCTGTTGTTGATGGTCGGGATCATGACGCCGGCGATCGCCCGGGTATTCATCACCTTTTTCGCGCCGCCCGGCCTTGCCGGCCCGCCGCCGCCGTTCGTCTCCATACCCACCGGACTGGTCGCGGATTTGTTGCTGGTGGTTGCCATGGTTCACGATTGGCGTACGCGCGGCCGGCCCCATCCGGTCTATGTCTACGGCGGGTTGGCCCTCGTTGCCGAACAACTGGGAGCCGTGGCGCTCTCCGCGACGCCGGCTTGGATGAGCATCGCCAAGGCCTTCCAGAGTTTGGCGGGTTAGCGCCTCGCCTAGTCGCCCACGCGAATCACCAGCACATCGACATCGGCCTTGCGCAGTATTTGGCGCATCCGATTCAGATCGTCCAGCTTGGAGATGGGACCGATGCGGATGCGATGCCAGGTGTCGTTATCCACCGTGACTTTTTGCACATTGGATTCGATGCCTTGCAGCGCCAGCTTGGCGCGCACGCGGTCGGCATCGGCGAAGTTCCTGTACGAGCCGGCCTGCAGTACATAGGTGCCGCGGCGCGTCTCGGGGACGGATTTGATGTCCGGCCTCACGTCCTTGTCCTTCTCGGGCACCACCACCTCGAACTTCGGCAGCATCTCGTAGAAGGCATAGGACTTTGATTCATCGGCGGACGGATAGCCGGCCTCGGGCGGCTCGTTGTTGTGATTTCTCTTTTTGATCACCTTGTCGGTGCCGGCCATCGGTGCATCGAGCCGATGATCCTTTAGATACACGATACCGGCCACCGCCAGCCCCAAGCCTAAGCCGCAGGCGAGTCCGATCCAACCGGAAAAGGCGGTGGGCTTGTTGCGTTTGGTTTTGTAGTCGCGCGGCATGACCGGACTGGCTCCCCGCTACATGGTGTCGGGCGCGGAGACACCCAACAGCTTCAAGCCGTTTCGAATCACGGTTTGCGCCGCCAACGCAAGATCGAGCCGCGCATCGCGGCTGCCCGAATCCTCGACGATGAATTGATGCGCGCTGTAATACGTGTGGAAGTCATTGGCCAGATCGCGCAAGTAGTGCACCAGCGAATGCGGCGCGCGCTGCGCCGCGCACTGCTCGATGACTTCAGGGTAGGCGCTGATGCGCTTGATCAACTGCTGCTCCTGCGGTTCCGTGAGCTTGCCTAAGGAAGCGATGCCGTGCTCGATGTCATGCGTGAGCCCGCGCTCCTTGAGCTGGCGCAGAACGCTGCAGACTCGCGCGTGCGCATACTGGATGTAGTACACGGGGTTCTCGTTGGAGCGGGACTTCGCCAATTCCATGTCGAAATCCAAGTGCTGATCGTTGCTGCGCATCACGTAGAACAGCCGTGCCGCGTCGTTCCCGACTTCCTTGCGCAGGTCCCGTAAAGTGACATAGTCGCCCGATCGCTTCGACATCTTGGCTTTTTCGCCGCCGCGAAACAGCGAAACGATTTGCATGAGAAGCACTTCAAAGCGTTCGGGCGGGCCGCCGAGCGCGACCAGGACTGCGCGCAGGCGGGCGATGTAGCCGTGATGATCGGCGCCCCAGATGTAGATCAAATGCTCGAAGCCACGCTCTAGCTTGTTCAAGACATAGGCGATATCCGATGCGAAGTAGGTCTTCATGCCGTTGTCGCGCACGATGACGCGATCCTTCTCATCGCCGAAATCCGTGCTCCTGAACCACAGCGCGCCGTCCTTCAAATAAGCATGTCCCGATTTCTTCAACGTCTCGATCGACCGATCGATCGCGCCGCTGTCGCTCAAAGAGCGCTCCGAAAACCAGCAATCGAAGGCGACGCCGAATTCGGCCAGATCTTCGCGAATGTCGCCGACAATGCCGTCGAGCGATGACCTCAAGACGCGTGCAAACGCGGCCTCGCCGATCAGCACGCGAGCGCGCGCCATGAGCGCATCGATATAGACGTCCTTGTCGCCGCCTTGCGGCTCATCGGGCGGCAAGTCCTTGAATACTTCCGCGGCGGCGTGCCGCAAATCAGTCCCTTCGGCCGCGAACAATTTTTCGCCGACGGCAACCAGGTATTCGCCGACGTAAGCATTGGACGGAAAAGCGAAATGCTCACCGCAGCGTTCCAGATAGCGCAGCCAGGCGCTGAGCGCCAAAATATCCGTTTGGCGCCCGGCATCGTTGATGTAGTACTCGCGTTCGACATCGTAGCCCACGGCCTCGAGCAGATTGCTGACCGATGCGCCGAATGCCGCATGCCGGCCGTGGGCCACGTGCAACGGGCCCGTGGGATTGGCCGAGACGAATTCCACTTGCACGCGGCGGCCCGCTCCCATGAGCGACCGGCCGTATGCCTCGCCGTCCTTCAGGACCTTGCCGATCTCTTGGGTGTAGGCGTCGCCCCTCAAGAAGAAATTGATGAAGCCCGCGCCGGCAATTTCGACCTTGTCGATCGCATCGCTCGAAGGCAGAGCGGCCACGAGAGCTTGCGCGAGATTGCGCGGATTCTGCCGGGCGGCCTTACCCAAGCGCATGGCGAGATTGCTGGCGAAGTCGCCGTGCTGCGCATCGCGCGTGTTCTCGACCTCGATGCCGACGCCGCGGGCCGCGCCGGGCACCAGCTCTTCGGGCAGCGCATCCAGTGCGCGCTTCAGCAATTCTTCGATCAGAGTCTTCAAAGGGATCCCAAGAGTGACAAAGGCTGCGCAGTTTACCGCAAAGCGCTCAATCGACTTCCAGAGGATCCACGTCGATCGACCAGCGCAGACCCTTGGGACCGGCAAGCGCCTCCACCTGCGGCAACCAGCGGGCCAGAAAGCGCTGCAAAGAAGATCTGACCGCGGTCTCGATCAGCAGATGCGCCCGGAAGTGATCGGCCCGGCGCGCGATCAAGGCGGCCGCGGGGCCGAAGATTTTCACGGCGCCTTCCTTGGCCGCGGACTCCTTCCCCACGGACTCATTGAGCGCATGACCCGACGCCGCGGCAGCGCGCAGGTACGCGTCCAGCCCCGCGCTGTCCTTGGCCTCGGCGCGCAGCAGCGCGAGGCGCGAGTAGGGCGGCCATCCGGCTTCGCGGCGCTCTTCCAGCGCACTGGCCGCGAAGCTTTCGTAACCTTCCGCGATGAGCCGCTGCAGCAGCGGATGTTCGGGAAATTGGCTTTGAATCATCACTTCTCCGGGCCTTGATTCGCGCCCGGCTCGTCCCGCCACTTGGGTGATGGTCTGTGCGAGGCGTTCGGTGGCGCGAAAATCGCTGGCGAACAGTCCCTGATCGGCATCGAGAATCACCACCAGGGTGACCTCGGGGAAGTGGTGTCCCTTGGTGAGCATTTGCGTGCCGACCAAGATGCGCGCGTCGCCGCTGTGCACGCGGTCGAGCACCGTTTGGATGGCGCCGCGGGCGGAAGCGGTGTCGCGATCCAGGCGTGCCAGCGGCGCGTCAGGGAACAGGCGCGTCAGGGTCTCCTCGACCCGTTCCGTACCTTGGCCCACGGCCAACAAGGCCTGACCGCAGCTCGCGCAAATCGTCGGCACCGGTGCCTGCGCGCCGCAGTGATGACAGCGCAGCTTGAGCGCTCGGCGGTGCAAGGTCATGCGCGCATCGCAATGTGCACAGGGCGCGATCCACCCGCAGGAGTTGCAGAACAAGCTCGGCGCATAACCGCGCCGGTTCAAAAACACGATCACCTGGCCGCCGGCTTTCAGGTGTTGATCGATGGCCTGCATGGCCGGCGTCGAGAGGCCCTGATCCGCCGCATGCCTCCTCAGATCCACCAGCGACATGCGCGGCGGCTGCGCGGCGCCGGGCCGCTGCGGCAGGATATGCTTCGCATAGCGTCCGCTGGCCGCATTTTCCAGGGTTTCCAGCGACGGCGTGGCGGAGCCGAGAATGACCGGGACGCCGGCGCCGCGGGCCCGCATTACGCTAAGGTCACGCGCGGAATAGCGAAACCCTTCATGCTGCTTGTACGACGCGTCGTGCTCCTCATCGACGACGATCAACGCGAGCTTGCGCATCGAGGTGAACACCGCGGAGCGCGTGCCGATGACGATGCGTGCCCGCCCGCTGTGCGCCGCCCGCCACGCATCGCGGCGTTCACTGTCGGTGAGGCCGGAGTGCACGACGGCGACGCCCCCGCTGAAGCGGCCGCGAAAGCGGTCGACGAGCTGCGGCGTCAAGGCGATTTCCGGCACCAGCACCAAGGCCTGGCCGCCCTGCGCGAGGGCCGCGGCGATGACCTGCAGGTACACCTCGGTCTTGCCGCTGCCGGTCACGCCGTATAGCAAGTGCACGCTGAAGCGCGGCAGCGTGGCGAGAATGGTCTCGACCGCTTCGCTCTGCGCGCCGGTGAGCGCGAGTCCGCCGGGATGAACCTCGACCGATCCGGCGCCGTCGGCCAAATGGGAGTCGGTCAACTGGGATAAGCGCGGCACGACCCAGCCGCGCGCCTCCAAGGTCTTCAGGTGCGCGGGCTTGAAGGATTCGCAGATCTGCGCGGCAGTCGCACTCGAGCGCTCCGCCAGCCATGACAGCAAGGCGCGTTGTTGCGGAGCGCGACGAGAGCTGGGGCGCAGCAGTTCCTCGCGCCCCTTCTCGGTAAGACTCCAATGTTCGATGCTCGCAGCGGCAGTCTGACCGGCACGCAAGCTGACCGGCAATGCGGCGGCATAGACTTCGCCGATGGGATGGTGGTAGTACTCGGCCGCCCAGCGCAGCAGCTCGAAAGTGACCGGATCGTAGACCGGACTTTCATCCAAAAACTCCAGTGCGCTCTTGAGCTTGGCCGCAGGCACGGCGGATTCGGCAACGGTGCCAACCAAAATGCCGATCAGACGTTGACGGCCGAAGGGGACCGAGACTCGCACGCCGAGAGGAGGCAGCTCTTGCACCCGACCCGCGGGCGGCAGGTAATCGAACACTTGACGCAGCGGAGTGTCGATCGCGATTTGCAAAATCAACGATTTTTTTGTGCACAAAAGCTGTGGATAAGTCTGTTGAGAAGCGGGGGTCATTTACCCTAAGTGCCCGTTCCGTTTCGGGTCCCTGTCAAAATGGTTAAAAAATAGCAGAAATCGAAATGATTCGTTTAAATTCAAAGAATTACGCCCCCCACTGGATGGGGTACTGAGGTATTGATCGAAAATATTGCAATGGGAGTCACAATCGATGTGCGTAAGTCGCTGATCTTGCGCTCTTCGAGACGTCAACCTTACCGAAGGGTACGCGTTTATACCCGGAACGGAGATGATACGCATGGCCCGCTTTGGTACGCTCAATACAGCTTGGATGGTCTGGGATAGTCCCGCTCCAGCACCTGAGGGAGCGGTTCTGGAGTACACGCGAGAACTCGAGAAATTCCTGGCGGAGATCGAGCGCCGCGCGTTTCGCATGGCGCAGGTCGCGTTGCGTGACGCCGATGATGCCCTCGACGTGGTGCAAGACGCGATGCTGAAGCTCACGCGCAGTTATGCGTCGCGTCCAAGCGCCGAATGGCGGCCGCTGTTTTATCGAATACTCGAAAACGGTATTCGGGACTTGCAGCGCCGCAGGACGGTGCGCAAGCGTGTCATGACCTGGTTGCCCGGTCCAAAAGAAGATCCGGACAACGAGGCGCAGGATCCATTGGAAAATGTCGCCGATGCGGCGCCGGCCATACCCGAAAGGCTGATGCAGGCACAGGCCATGGAGCAGCTGGAAGAATCGCTGCGCGCCTTGCCGGCGCGGCAGCGCGAGGCTTTCATGTTGCGCAATTTCGAAGGCATGGACGTTGCCGAGACAGCGAGCGCCATGGCTTGCTCGGAAGGCAGTGTGAAGACGCATTATTCGCGCGCGGTGCATGCGCTGCGCGCGCAGCTCGGCGAGGTTTGGTGATGAGCGAACAAGACGACAATGCATTCGAAGCGCGCAGCCGGGCGCTGTTTCAGGACAGCGTGGAGGGGCTCGACTTCGCGCTCCGTTCGCGCCTCACGCAGGCGCGCAGCGCGGCGCTCGAGGCGGCTGCTACCCGCCGGCCGTGGCTTTGGGTTGGAAGTTGTGGA